>Ga0209514_10002669_pt1 | contig 27048 bp, 22 predicted proteins | sample Subgrocontami58m_FD_187452 | JGI IMG/M metagenome (GOLD analysis project Ga0209514, IMG submission 187452) | Subsurface groundwater microbial communities from S. Glens Falls, New York, USA - GMW37 contaminated, 5.8 m (SPAdes) (version 3) | ecosystem: Environmental > Aquatic > Deep subsurface >...
CCTCCCAGAGCGTATCGCGTTCTTTCGGGGTTTTTGCGGTAATAACTCTGAGTGGTTTGTTTTCCATGGCAATTTTTTCTACGAGCGATGTTTCTGTTTTCACGCTTGCCTCTCTCCCATCAATATCGATAAGCAGGATGGCATTAACTTCTGCCGGGATTTGGATTTCCTGCTTGTATCCTTTAATGCAGTCGATGCTCGATTTGTCAATAAATTCGAGCGCTCTGGGCAAGAGATTATTAGAAATAATCTGACTCGCAGTTCTTACAGCGTCCTGGGGAGTTGCAAAGAAGACTAAGAGGGTTTCAATCTTTTCCGGAAGAGGAAGCAGTTTCACCGTAATCTGTGTAAAGACGCCCAACGTACCCTCTGAACCGACAAACAGACGGGTGAGGTCATAACCGGTTACGCTTTTCAAAGTCTTGCGACCGGTATGGATAACGCTTCCATCCGCAAGGACAACCGCCAGAGAGAGAATATAATCCCTCGTAACGCCGTATTTTAATCCTGTGATTCCACCTGAACACTCGGCTACATTGCCGCCTATAGTAGAAAATGCAGCGCTGGCTGGATCAGGCGGATAAAAGAGCTTATATTTAGCCACCTCGTTTTGTAATGTCTGGGTGACGACTCCAGGTTCAACCGTAGCCGTAAGGTCTTCTGGCACAATCTCCACTATTTTATTCATCTGGGTGAAATCCAGTACGATTCCGCCTTGCACAGGTACAGCCCCCCCTGTGAGCCCAGAGCCGGCTCCACGTGGATAAATGGGGATTTCCTGCTCATTTGCGAACCGCAGGACGTCGGATACATGCTGGGTCGAACGTGGTCTTAAAACAACGTCAGGAATATATTTTTGCTTGGTTCCATCATATGCATAACATATCCTGTCCTCAAGCGCTGAAAGCACATTTTCTTCCCCGACAAGCCGATTCAGGGCATCCAGTGATACCATTGGTTTTTTTGATTTGGTAAGCATAGTTGTTTCGTATCAGTTCGGCCCCCTCCCCTAACCCCTCCCACAAGGGGCGGGGAAAAATGTTTCCTCCCCCTCGACTTCGTCGTGAGTCTTCGGCGTGAGCTCAGACGAACGCTCAGTCGAACGATGGGGGAGGCTGGGTGGGGGTGCTGAACTATTATGTTGTTTCCATAGTAGATTTACTCTATTAAATTAAATGAAATAAGTCAAATCCTTTTTCATTTGCAAATAATTTAAGGAATTGCTATAACTCTTGTTATGTCAAAGCCTTCTAGAGATTTAAGTGGTTTGTTGTAGGGAGAAGATGTAAATGGTGGATAATAAACACGAGGTTGTACAAGATATTCCACAAGAAAAAGAAGGAGAAGAAATACTGCAGTTTATAGGGATAAGGCTTGGAAAAGAGCTGTATGGCATCCCTGTTGAAAAAATAAGAAAAATTGTAAAACCTCTCCAGATAACAAGCATTCCGGGGACAGCTCCGCATATTATGGGATTAATGAATTTACATGGGGAAATCCTGTGTGTTGTGGATGTAAAGGTGTTGCTCAATATGGGGAAGGCAATTCCTGGAGAGAACAGTCGGGTCGTGGTCATAAAAACTGCCGAAGGTCTTGTTGGGGTTTTTTGTGATGAAGTGATAGATATATACGACATCGTGAAGAAAAATATAGAAACCGCATTATCTACATTAAGTACTGAAATTAGTAGTTATATTCAGGGGCAGGTACAGATTGATCGCGGATTAATGGGCATTCTGGACATGGAAAAATTGTTATTTAAACAGGAGAAATAATTATGTGGGATATCTATTGGAGTCTCGTCATACCCCTTGTCATTATACTGGCCTTTAATGTTTCCTTGTTTGTACTGATCAAGGTAAAGGTTATTCAAAGGCTGAAACTGACAAGGAATTTAATTGTCGTATTGCTTGTTGTAACCCTGGTTCCTATCTTTTGTATAGGATTTGTGGCGCAGAGAAAGATATCATCTGTTATTCATGCTGATGTTCGTGAGAAATTAAGGTCTGTTGGAAAGACGCGTACCGCGGTTCTCAATGAAAAGTTGGAAGACGTTAAGATTGATGCGGAAACCATTGCAAAACATTGGATAGTGATGGAGTTTTTAAGACAAGGATCAACGGATAAGGTAAATATGACCGATCCTAACTTCAATACGTTGTTAAAAAATACAGAGGGTCACATAAATCGAATTATATCAGCTAAAGGATTTGAAGATATCATGCTGGTTTCCGCCGATGGTAAGATAGCGTTAACGGGTACTAAACACACATCAGAAGTAGGAACTAATATATCTGCAGAAATATATTTTAAGCATGGCAAGGAGAATTCGTATTTTACCGACTTATTTTACAATAAATTTGCCGGTGAAAATCTCATGTATGTAATAACCCCTTGCCTGGATATGCAAGGTCAGTTTGTGGGTTGTGTGATGATAGAAGTGGATATGAAGAGGTGTTACAAGATTCTGGAAGATCGGGAGGGGCTCGGTGAAACAGGGGAGACTTACATAGTAAATCAGGATAAACTCATGGTCTCGGAATCCAGATTTCTGAAAGATGCTGTGCTAAAAACCAAAGTAGATACCCTTGGAGTAAATGAGGGTTTGACAGGTAAAAGCGGAGTCGCTATTTATCCGGATTACAGGAACATTCCCGTGGTTGGCGCATGGTATCCTGTAAAGTATACAAACTGGGTATTGCTTGCGGAGATAGACGAAGAAGAGGCATTCGAACCATTACGGATTAACCAGATAATACACATTATTCTCATATCAGTAACAATAGTTATGGTGGTTGTCATTGCCATTTTTTCTGCCCGCGCTACGGTAAAACCTGTAGAAGAGTTGATTAAGGTTTCCATGCATATCGGAGAGGGAAAACTTGATCAGGATGTAAAGATAAGGTGCTATGATGAGATTGGTATTCTGATAGGCGTATTCAATGAGATGATAAGGAATATGCGTTTATTGGCAGATCAGGCAATGGTGATATCCAGGGGTGACCTTACAACCAGTGTGGATGCAAAAGGAGAGCTTGCTGGCGCATTTAACGAGATGCTCGAAAATTTGCGCTCCTTGATCAAACAATGTCAGAATTCGATTGCACGCATTTCTTCCGCTACGGTAGAAATGCTGTCCAGTTCTGAGGAACAATCAAGCGGCACCGCTGAATTGGCAGCCTCTGTGGGTGAAATAACCGCAACAATTGAAGAACTTTCCACTTCTGCAAAACAGATTGCCGCAAACGCAGAATCAGTGGCAAAGGTTGCAGATGATTCAGAAACCACATGTCATCATGGTATGGAAGCCGTTTCAGCGTCTATTCACATCATGGAAGATATTAAGGGGGTGACAAAGGACAGCGCAGGTAAGATTCTTTCTCTCAGTGAAAAAGCCCAGAAGATTGGAGATGTGCTGGGAATTATTAAAGAGATTGCGGGTGAAACGCACTTACTGGCATTAAATGCCTCGATAGAGGCGTCTGCCGCCGGTGAATTTGGCAAGCGATTTGGCGTGGTGGCGGCAGAGGTACGGAGGCTTGCAGAACGGACAAAGACGTCGGCGGAAGAGATAAAAGGCGTTGTTTCAGAAATACAGGTGGCAACCAACGCCGCTGTTTTATCTACAGAACAGAGTGTAAAGAATGTGGAGAAAGGTGTTGAAGTGGTGCAAAAGGCAGGGCAGTCTATCGAATCTATCTTAAATTTGACAAAAGAAACAACAGACGCCTCCAAACAAATCGTTATGGCAACGCAGCAGCAGAAAAGCGCCACGGAGCAAGTGGCAGTGACCATGAAAGAAATATCTGAGGTTGTAGGACAGACGGCCGCTGGATTAAAACAAACTACAGCCGCTGTCGCCGAATTAAATAAACTGGCAGACGATTTAAAAGAAATAGTTAAAAAGTTCAAGACCTGATATGGGGAATATCCTGGTGTTTAAAATAGGGGTAAACTGTTTTGGCATAGAAACTGCGCATGTAAAATCCATAACGAAAAATTCTGATCGGGTTAAAGATAAACCTTTTCCAGGCTTTGCAGATGGCCTTGCGGGCTACGATGGTCGAAAGGTATTTTCAGATAAAAGGGTAAATAAATGTCGTGGGACGGAATTTATAATAGCATCATTCGAGGGTGACGAGTTCGTAATACCAATCGATGAGATAATAGATATATTTCCTGTAGCGGAAAAGGATATCTTGCCTATTCCTGCATTTGCCGTGAGGCATATGGCTAAAAACTTCTTTCAAGGTGTGTTTGCCGTGGGTGAGAAATTGGTATTAATATTGGATGTTGGTGGATTATTAAATTTCTAAAGGAGCATTATAAAACGTTCGATGCTGCGTTACCGATATGTATTTTGTTCCATACTGATATTGACTGTCTTAATTTGTAATGAAGGGTTTGCTGAAGGTGTGGAGGAACTTCATGGGAACAAAATTATGGACAATTCTTTCTTGCTTGAGGAGGCATACAATCAGGAGCCGGGAGTTATCCAGCATATTCAAACATTTCGATATTTTGAAAAAAGTAAGAACTGGGAATATTCTTTTACCCAGGAATGGCCTGTTCCAGGACAGAGGCATCAGCTTTCCTACACAATTCCCGTTAGCTATCTGAATGCTCCTGTGAATGAAACTAACATAGGAGATGTTGCGTTAAATTATCGTTACCAGCTTCTTTTCCAGGAGGCGATTGCCCTTGCGCCTCGTTTTTCAACGCTTTTACCCACAGGAGATTATAAGGAAGGATTTGGTAGCGGCGCCCTCGGGTATCAGGTGAATATTCCGCTGAGTTTGGAACTCTCTGGCAAATTGGTGAACCACTGGAATGTGGGGACAACAATTACCCCGGGAAGTAAAGAAGCCAATGGAGCAGATGCCGATACCTTTGGATACAACTTTGGAACCAGTCTTATCTGGCTTGTATCGGGAAATTTTAACCTCCTGTGTGAGGCTGTATGGAATTCCCCTGAATCTGTTCAGGTAGACGGCACAAAAACAAGGAATGACACGTTGATTATTAACCCGGGCGCCCGATTCGCCATTAACTTTGAATCTGGATTGCAGATTGTGCCTGGAATTTCTTTTCCGATTGGTGTTGGACCATCGAAGAATGAATACGGTGTATTTCTGTATCTTTCTTTTGAGCATCGCCTGTTTTAATAGATTTCCAAAAACTGTATTAATTTGGTCTTTTGAAAAAATTTCCATTAACGGAGAAAAAACACAACCCCCTAGCCCCCTTTATTAAGGGGGATTTTGGGGATGTCCCTGTTTTCGTAAGGGAGTTACGCTCCCACAGTCCCCCTGGTTACCAAAGGGGGATAAAGGGGGTTGTTAATAATACTATTACTTTTGAAATCCTAAACGCCAATTTACTGAGTGATGCGATACTATGAGCAATAGTTTTGACATAAAGGCATTTATCCCGAAGTTTGTTGACGAGAACAGGGAGAGGATACAGAAATTAAATCGGGCAATTCTTGCCTTTGAAAAAGACGCATCCAACCTTGAATTGCTCAAAGAGATCATGAGGGATGTACACACCCTAAAGGGGACGGCAAGGATGATGGGATTTGTCGATATCGTAACCCTGTCTCATAAGGTAGAGGATATGTTTGTGAAGGTTAAAGAAGGTGGTCTGCAATCCACAAAAGGACTGTATGATATTGTGTTTCAGGCGTTGGACATGATAGCAAACATGGTGGAGTCGAAACTTAAGGATGTCCGGTCAACAACTAACGTGGAGGAGATGTGCAGTCGGCTGGAGGTCGTTCTGTGCGCTTCCGGGTTGCAAGACAAGGAAGAAGTATCTCAACGTAAAGCAGATAAAGTTATTTCTGAAGCAGCAGAATCAAAAATTGTGGAGAATAAGCCGCCCTCAATCTTCCCAGCCGAGCCTGAGGGTAAAGGGGCAGTAAGTGAGGTAAAGATTGTAGAGCGTAGAAAAACTATACGAACAGGGCTGGATAAGATCGAAGCCTTATACAATCATTTGGTGGAATTAATCATGACGCAGATGACTTTTCGTCAACGATACGAGGACATGGTGAAACTAAACCAATATGCGAAGCAGTTAAAGACAATAAAGGCTGAGACCGAGGCTGATTTAGGTTCTCATGAATCGAATAATAAAAAATTGCATCAGATTGTCACGCGATATAATAGAGTAGAGGATCACCTTCTGAAGGAGATATCAAGGCATTCAGAGGCATCCGAGACAGACGTTGTTAAGCTCGACGCTATTACAGAGGGTATTCGTCAACAGGTGATGGCCATGCGCATGCAGCCCATTTCTGCAATATTTGATCTGATGGCACGTATGGTAAGAGACCTTTCAAGACAATTCAGTAAGGAGGTAAACCCCTTAATTTCAGGCGCAGAGGTGGAATTGGATAACAATATTATAGAAATGTTAAAAGACCCTTTAGTGCATTTGCTGAGAAATGCTATAGATCATGGGATAGAAGAACCATCTCTCCGTATGTCCCTTGGGAAGAAAAAGGCAGGTACTATTTCATTAAGTGCGAAACAGGAAGGCGGGGACGTTTTGATTATTGTTGAAGATGATGGAAAGGGTATTGATAAAAAGCAGGTAAAGGAAACGGCTGTACGGAAAGGGCTTTTGAGCGAAGAAGAAGCTAAAAAGGTGTCGGATGAAGAAATTTATGAAATTATAATGAAACCCGGATTTTCAACAAGTAAGATTATTACAGATACGTCTGGACGTGGTGTAGGCATGGACGTCGTAAAAACAGTGGTAGATAGATTAAACGGTTCTCTCATTATTGAATCAACTGTAGGGCAGGGCACCAGGTTTGTTTTAAAAGTGCCGGCAACGATTGCTCTCGTTAATGTTTTGATTCTACGGGTTGGGAATATGACTCTTGCCGTTCCCTCTGCGGGTGTTAACCGTGTGGCACATATTATTGGGAAAGATATAAGCACCTTGGAAGGAAAGGCTTCTGCTTTTATAGAAGGTCAAACCATTCCCTTGATTCACATGGCGGATATTTTTGTGCTGGCAAAAGAGGAGGGGAACAGGGACGATCATGTCCCAATTATCATTTCACGTTCCGATAGAGGGAAAATCGGTTTTATTGTTAGTGAGTTTTTATACGAAAAAGAGATTGTCTTTAAGGAATTTAAAGGGTATTTAAAAAAACCCCGATATTTTTCAGGCGTTACAACGCTTGGTACGGGTGAGATTGTCCTGATATTGAATATACAGGAACTTGCAAAGGCAAAGGAGTTATCGGGTTTATTACCCATAACGGAAGTTTCAACGGCAGGAAAACCCGCCGTAAAAAAACATACAATCTTGATTGCTGAAGATTCAATGATAACGGCAGAATTGGAGAAGAATATCCTTGTGAATGCAGGCTACGAGGTCGATGTTGCGATTGACGGTATCGATGCTATGGATAAACTGCATGGAAAAAAATATGACTTGCTGGTAACTGATATCGATATGCCCAGGATGGATGGATTTGAGTTGACGTCGAAGGTACGGGCGGATAAAAGACTAAAGGACTTACCTGTCATTGTGGTAACGGTAAGAGAGAAGGTTGAAGACAAGAGGAAGGGTATCGAGGTAGGCGCTGATGCGTACATTTTGAAAAAGGAATTTGACCAGAACAACCTGTTAAATACGATAAAAAGGCTGACAGGAGAATAACAAGGAGAATTATGTTCGGAAAAATTAAAGTGCTGATTGTGGATGATTCTGGTTTTACCCAGGAAGTTTTAAAAAGAATACTGGAAAAAGATTCAGCCATTCAGATAATTGGAATGGCTGAAAATGGTAAAAAAGCAATCGAATTAACCCAGAAACTAAAGCCGGATATCATTGTGATGGATATTAATATGCCTGTGATGAACGGCTTTGAAGCCACGGAACATATTATGGCATACTGTCCAACACCTATATTAATTCTTTCTTCTGTTATAGATAAGGAGGGGATTTATACGACGTTTAATGCCCTTGCTGCCGGTGCGGTTGACGTGATGGAGAAACCGTCCATATTACCAAACGACTCCTGGGATAGGATCGGTGATGTGCTTATCAAAAAGATAAAGTTGATATCTAAGGCAAAGGTAGTAACTCATGTGAAGGGAAGGGTAAAAGAGTTTTCTCCGCATGGTAAACCCGTCTCTCTGATTAAGTTAAATACGCCAGAAATTATTGGTATCGGGGCGTCTACGGGAGGACCTTCTGTCGTTATGCAGATATTGAAAAATATTCCGGCAAACTATGATTCGGGAATTTTGGTGGTTCAACATATGGCGAGTGGTTTTATAAAAGGGTTTTCAGACTGGCTTGGGGCTGCGTGTAAGGTAAAAGTCAAGCTGGCTAAGGATGGTGAAAGGATTGAAAGCGGGCAGGTGCTGGTTGCCCCTGATGGGTGCCATACCATAGTCCGTAGTAAAAAAACAATTGGGTTAGTTTCGGGTGAAAAGGTACACGGTGTAAAACCATCCGTAGATATCTTGTTTAACTCTATTGCCGAGGTATATGGCGAAAGTGCTATTGGTGTTTTATTGACCGGTATGGGTGCGGATGGCGCAGAAGGTTTAAAACATATTAAGGACAACGGAGGTATTACGATCGCGCAGTCAGAGAATTCCTGCGCTGTTTTTGGTATGCCAAAGGCCGCCATAGAAAAAGGCGCTGTAAGCAAGGTTTTGTCTGTGGAAGACATTATACGTACATTAAAAGGCATTGTTAATAACAATGGTCAGTAAGGCACACTATAAGGATTATGGTTCTTCTGGGAATTGTAATGTGGAGACACTTAAGAGGGAAGCAATTAGAGGGTTTTAAATTCAGAAGACAAGAATCAATTGGTATATATGTGGGAGATTTTGTATGGGGAAGGGAAATATTCTGGTTGTAGATGATAGCCCGTTGGTGTTGGATGTAATCAGTAAATTTTTGTGTAATAATGGATACAAAACAATTACCGCAAGTAACGGGATTGAGGCGATTGAGAAGGCTTTTAGAGAATTGCCTGATTTGATTGTACTTGATGTGATGATGCCCAAGATGAATGGGTATCAGGCCTGCCGTTTGTTGAAATCAGATCCCGAAACATGCCATATCCCCATTATTATTTTGACTGTGAAAGATCAGGCGCACAACAAATACTGGGGTATTCAGGCCGGCGCAGATGCTTATCTTTCTAGGGAATTCATACAAAACGTGCTGTTGAAAACTGTAGAAGATCTTATACAAAAGAAGCAGAAAATTGCACCTGCAAGTTCACTTATCAGGGAAAACACGTTAATTGATGCGGTCGAGATTATCTCCAAAGTAAATGATTTGCTTGATAAAAAGCTTTTTGAAGCTACGGTATTGAACGAAATGAGTTCCTTAATTGAAAAGGGAATTGAAGATTTTGAAGGAACCGTAGATATTGTAATGGGGACTCTGGTAAAAATTTTGGATTACAATGTTGCAGTTATTGTTGTTCTGGAAGAACATGATATAGAATGCGTTTTTAAGATTAACAATTCCGTCAGTGAACAGTATCTGAAGGATGTCCGGGAACACACAAAGAACTATTTGAATGCAAATGATATCTATTTGCCTTCCTCAAACAAAATGACGATTTTTGGTAAAGACAGGATAAAACAGGCGAGGGTTGAAGGTGGACAAAAAATCACATATTTTGACGTGCCAATAAGATCCATCAATAAACTGGGCGGATTGATTATATTAGCACGCAGTGCCTCCGAAAGAATAGATAACAAAGAGATGGATTTTTTCAGAACTGTAATAAAGCAGTCGTATGTCATAATACAAAATTCATGGCTTTGCAATAAGGTGAAAAAGCTTGCAATTACTGATAGTTTGACGGGTGTCTATAATCATGGTTTTCTGTATGAATGTTTAGGCAAAGAGTATGCCAGGGCGGAGAGGTACAAGTTGCCTCTTTCCTTTTTGATGCTGGATGTAGATTATTTTAAAAAGATAAACGATGTATACGGTCATCCCCAGGGTGATACAGTGTTATGTAAGTTGTCCCAGATTTTTAAAAATAATATCAGGGTCTGTGATACCCTGGGGCGCTATGGTGGCGAGGAGTTTTCGATTGTATTGCCAGAAGCAAAAATGGAGGATGGCCTGAATTTGGCTGAAAGAATTAGAAAGGAAGTCGAACAATATAATTTTGGAGATGTGAACAAGGCAATCAAGTGTACCATCAGTATTGGTGTTTCCAGCTATCCAGGCCCGGGCGTAAAAAATTTGGAAGACTTGATCAGCAGGGCCGATAAGTCCCTTTACAATGCAAAGGCCGAGGGCAGGAATCGGGTGTGCATTATTTAATGTATCGGATTCATTTTATTTATGCGGGTCACAGGGTGGCGTGGATTATTCCCCTCTTGGGAGGGGTTAGGGGTGGGTTCCTTTCCCCGTTTTCACGAGGACAAGGATCGTGAAATCTCAGTGAATATCTCACGAAGTTACCGACTTACCCACCCCTAACCCCTCCCAAGAGGGGACTTTCTAATTTAATGGAAAAAACGAAACAGGTATTGTCTAAAGTAGTTTTTGATAAATTTCGTCAGTATATAGAGAGCCGCACAGGTATCTATATTGACGACAGTAAGCAAAATTCATTTAAAATAAGCCTGGATACCCGTATGAATATCCTGGGTATAAAAGATTATGATGCATATTATTCGTTCTTTATAACAAACGCCATAGGAAAGAAAGAATTTGACGAATTATTGAATCTCATATTGATTAAAGAGACATTCTTCTTCCGTGACGATAGGCAATTAAATGTTTTAACGAAAAATATCCTGCCTGAGTTGATAAAAAGAAAGAAAGAGAAAGAAATAAAAATATGGAGCGCAGGATGCGCTACGGGTGAAGAACCATATTCCATAGCAATGGCGATCATGGAAAGTCATCTACCAGACGATATCAATGTCTCTATTTATGCTACGGATATTAGTGAGGGGGCTTTGAAAAGGGCAAAAGAAGGCATCTATAATAAAAGTAGCGTGCGGGCAATGGACAAAGAAATGTTAAATAAATATTTTACCCAAAGAGACGGACGATACTTTCTCGGTGATCAGGTAAAACGACGCGTCCGTTTTGAGAATGTAAATCTTATTGAACCTTGTTTTCCTATGGAAAGAGAAAGTATTGATATTATTTTTTGCAAGAACGTAATTATCTATTTTAGGTTAGATACAGTAAAAAAAGTCATTCGAAGGTTTTATAATGCACTTGCAGACGGAGGTTGTCTATTTGTTGGTCATTCAGAATCCCTCTGGCAGATATCCGATGATTTTGAGTTAGAAGAAATTTCTGGGATATTTCTATACCGGAAAGATGGGAAAGATAAGATGGTGTCTGTAGAAAAATGGTCTCAGCAAAAAGAAAAAGCAGTAAATATTATGGATTTTACTTATCAAAGATTACCTTCTTCTTTAGCGAAAAAGGTAGGTCAGCATATCACACTCACGCCGCAAGGGGTGGGAGAGAAGGCATCGCAGCAGCATGTTGGCCCGATGCATAAAAAAGATGTATCCAAATGGATGAAGAAGGGAGTGCCGCCTGCAGGAGACGATAGCTATGAATCGGTATTAGAAGATATCGAAGAGGTATTACAGGGCGATCCTAAAAACGCAAATGTCCATTTATTGGCGGGTCAGATATATGCAAACATGGGCTTATATGATAAGGCATTAAGAAAGGGTATGGATGTCCTGGAGGTTAATGATGTATCATCTGATGCCTATTTGTTGATAGGAAGCATTTATTATAAGATCAGTGAAAAAGAAAAGGCCATTTCCTCCTTTAAAAAGGCAATATATTTAGATGATAATTCTGTACTATCACATTACTATCTTGGGAATCTGTATAAGGACGCGAATCTTATTGAACATGCCGTAAATGAATATAAGAGCGTGATTCGTATTTTTGAGACAAATCCAGAAAGTAAAGAATGGTTAGTAGGTGAGGTTTTTACCGTAAAGCAATTAAAAGAGATATGTACAAGAAACATTGAGCTACTAGCATCAAATCAGCAAAAAGAGGAGATTGGTCTGTCACCTCTGCGTTCATAAAAGATGTGAGAGTAACCGATATTAAAAAGCAGGCGGATTCCTCTTCCATAGAAGATGATATAGGGGGATTTCCGTAGTCTTTTCTGTTTTGTATTAAGGAGAGTATGCGATGGATACAAATAAAGAGTGTGTAAAAGAGAAAATACTGATAGTAGATGACAGTCCGCTTGTATGTGAAATGTTCAGTAATACGTTATGTAAAAAAGGATATGAAACAACAACTGCAAATGACGGGGAATCAGCGCTGAAGAAACTGAACTCAGAGGACTTTCAAGTTATGCTGTTAGACCTTGTTTTGCCGGGAGTGAATGGGATGGATGTCCTGAGGGAATGCAGGAAAAATAACCATGAGATATGCATTGTAGTTGTAACAAGCTATGGCAGCGAAGCGACAGCAGTTGAAGCGATTCAGGAAGGAGCGGACGATTACGTGGTGAAGGATTTTATGCTCATGAATGATGCCAGGAGTCTGGATATCGTAATTGGCCGTGGGGTAGAAAGACGAAGACTTGCCAGAGAAAATATCGAGTTGACCAAACAACTCAAGGAACTCAATGTGATGTTACAATCTGCTTATTCCCGGGTAAAAGACGAGAAAGATTCCATTCATAATTTGTTTGGTAACATGGAGTATGCCGTAGTTTTATCAAATAACGAAGGGAAGATTCTTGGTTTCAATAATGTCTTTGTGAAAATGACAGGATTTCTCGAAAAAGACCTTTGCATGATGTGCGTATTCGATTTAATCGGGAAGGAGTTTGAAGAGGATGTTAAATCATTATTTAAAAAGATCCGAGCCGGTGTTGCACACGGTATAAAGACAACAATTGTTACAAAGACACAGAAGGATACCCATGTTACTTTGAATGCGACCTCTTTTAAGATGGGTGGGGAGCGACTGGTCCTGACAACGATTGTAGATTGATGTGGAGATAAACTATGAAAGATGAAAAAATAAAGTCGCAGTTCGATCAGATTATATCAGCGCTGTCACTCATCATGGATCAATTTGGAAAGCACAATCTGCTGCATTCGAGACGCGTTGCCGTAATCGCAACTGCCCTTTCAGAAATCGTCATGCCCGAAAAGCGAGATATCATATTCTATGCAAGCTTGCTTCATGATGTGGGCGCCGTCATCTTTGGTGAACATCCTTTAATGTTTCCAACCATGCAGGAACAAAAACGAGTTCCCCATATCTTTGAACATCCTACGGTAGGTTCAAAGATTATATCCAGGATAAGCGCCCTGGAAGAGGCACAAGCCTTTATCCAGGACCATCACGAGTGGTATGATGGAAGTGGTTATCCTAACGGAAAGAAGGGTGGAGATATCTTTCTGGGTGCTCAACTGATTCGTATTGCCGATACAATAGACCAGAAGATACATGTTTATGGAGACTATTCATGCACTGAAATTTATAATTATTTGAGATTGCATAAGGGGCGGGAATTTAACCCAGACTTGTGGAATGCTATAATGGACTTGAAGAATAAGGATGCCGGGTCTTTTTGTATGAGAATTTCTGATAATATGAGTATGCAGGGGATATTTTCGGAGATTATTCAGTCGGTTGATCCACATTGGATTGTATCTACAGCTAAGGTGGATGACTATACGCAGGTTATCTTGCATATCTTTGCTGACATTATTGATGCCAAGCATAAATACACAAAAAACCATTCGGAACGGGTTGCCTTTCTAAGCGAAAAGATTGCCCGTGTTCTGGAATTATCTGAGATGGAAATTGAGAAAATCAGGAATGCTGCCCACCTGCACGATATCGGCAAGGTGTACATACCGTACGAAGTCTTGGATAAGCCTGGACATCTTTCTGACCAGGAAGTGGATGTCATGAGAAAGCACGCAATTATTACGATGGAGATACTGGATACGATCGAAGCTTTTAGGGATTTATCGCCTATCGCCGGATTTCACCAGGAACGATACGATGGCAAGGGATATCCCGATGGGTTAATGGGGGATGATATACCGTTGGGAGCAAGAATTCTGTGTGTTGCTGATTCCGTCGATGCCATGCTGTCGGACAGAGCCTATCGAAACGGCATAGGAGTGAGTAATACTATTATCCAATTAGAACGGTGTTCCGGGACGCAGTTTGATCCTGTGGTAGCCGAGGTTACTATAGGATTATTGAGTGACAAAGAATTCGTGGATGAGATGAGGAAGGCAGAGTAGTTTAGAATTGACACGATAACAAAATATCAGTAATATTTATTTTTCGTTTTCATAACAGTTCACCCCCTCCCCTAACCCCTCCCACCAGGGGCGGGGAATACTCATTGTCCCCTTGTATTCCTCCCCCTTGATGGGGGAGGTTTAGGTGGGGGTGAACTGTTACTCGTTTTCATGTTCCGGGTATGGGTACTATGCACATAGATACTGATATTTTAATTATTGGCGGGGGGGCGGCAGGTTGTTTTGCCGCCGTTGAAATCTACAAAAAATCGCCAAACTGCCGGGTGGTTATTATGGAGAAGGCGCATATTGAGCGCAGCGGTTGCCTTGCAATGGGCTTGAATGCCATTAATGCGTACCTGCATTCCGGACAGACGCCTGAGTCTTATGTGTCGTATGTGGAGCGGGAGTTTGAGGGTGTAATAAGAAAGGACCTTGTCTATACCATTGCACAAGGGCTGAATGAGGTAGTTAAAGATGTAGAAGAAATGGGACTTCCTATCGAGAAGAATGAAGACGGCACTTATAAGAAAAGGGGGAAGCGTAGTATCCGTATCTTTGGTGAACGGTTGAAGCCAATTTTGGCAGAGGCTGTAACAAAAACCCGTACCCAGGTGTTAAATCGCGTTGTGGCGACAAATTTTATCTATGATGGTGACCGTATCTGTGGGGCATTCGGATACGGGATTAAGGACAGCAAGTTTTATGCGGTTCGCGCTAAGGCTGTTATTGTTGCTACTGGAGGGGCGTCTGGTTTGTATAGACCTAACAATCCCGGGGAAGCCCGACACCTGATGTGGTACTGTCCGTGGAATGCGGGGACAGGATATGCCATGGGAATACGTGCAGGAGCGGAGATGACCAGCTTTGAGAACCGCTTCATTGCCTTACGTGTTAAAGACGTGCATGCACCGACAGGTACTATTGCTGTCGGAGTTCGTTCAAAACAGATCAATGCGCGCGGAGAAGATTATCTGGAGCTATACTATAAACACCTGGGAGGAAGTAAATGCCTCACGAATCACAGGCTTTTGGCCACAGTTGAAGAGACGAAGGCAGGGAGAGGTCCGTGCTATTTGGATACGACTACATTGAATGATGCAGATGAAAGGCGGCTAAAAGAAGATTTTTTGAATATGAATCCACAGATCATCCTTTTGTGGGCAAGCGAGGGCATGGATCCTCGAAAAAAACCTGTGGAAATACAGGGGACGGAGCCTTTTGTTGTGGGTGGCCATTGCCAGGCCGGATACTGGATCGATAAAGAAAGAAGAACAACCTTAAAGGGTCTTTATGCAGCAGGAGAGGTGGCAGGCGGCGCACCCAAAAAATATGTAAGTGGAACCTGGGTAGAGGCGCGTATTGCTGCAACGACTGCTTTAGAAGACATAAAGGGAGTATCTTTAGAGGACATAGATAGTGAGTTAATTCACACTGAAAAATCAAGGGTTTTGACTCCTTTAACGAAAAAATCGGGGATATCGCCATCGGAGGTGCGCGAACGGCTTCAAAAGATTATGGATGAATATGCCGGGGGAATTTCCATGAATTACGCCCTCCATGAGGAGAGACTACTGGAGGCAAGACGGTTATTAAAATGTCTCAAAGGACGCCTGAAAGACATAACAGCCGTAAATAATTATAACCTGGTTGAGGCATTAGAATGTATTGATAGGGTTGATGTTGCAAGGGTATTGGTAGAACACCTCATCTGCCGTAAAGAGACGAGATGGGCATGCTACCAGACACGATTAGATTATCCGAAGAAAGAAGATAGCCGATGGCTTTCGTTTGTTAATTCTATTTATAATTCAGAAACAGATGAGATAAAAATGGTAGAAAGGCCGTTGTGTGATGAGTATCTTTATTGATGAAAATATATGTAACGGCTGCAAGGGATTACCCGAGGCACGGTGTGAACGCATCTGTCCAGGGGACTTATGCTACCGTAAGGAGAATATGAAGGCTGCGATTCGTGACCAGTCTGCTTGTTGGACTTGTGCCTGTTGTGTGAAGGAGTGTCCTGTGCAGGCGATTGAGTTGAGACTGCCTTTTCAGGCTTGCAGCAATGGCGCTTCGTTAAAAGCGAGGCTGAAACGCGACAAAACGATTTGGACGGTTTGGAATGCCGAAGGGCATCAAGAGGAATTTATTATTCAGGCAAGGTGTTTGAAAGGAGATAAATGAAAGATGGTTAAGAATATTGACCCTCATGGGGGAAAACTTATAAATAGGATCGTTTCTGCGGAGGAACGGGAAGCACTGTTGGATAAGGCTACACATTACGATATGAAAAAAATCCAGCTTAATTCCCGGGAGATGTCGGATCTCGATATGATCGCAGTTGGTGCGATGAGCCCTATCGAAGGATTTATGTGCAAAGCGGATTATGATAATGTGGTGGACAATATGCGGTTATCTAATGGTTTGCCATGGTCAATTCCGATTGTACTCTCTGCAACAAAAGAAAAGATAGAAGGACTCAAACCAGGGAAGGACGTTGCCCTTGTAGATCAGGCTAACGAGGTAGTTGCGATTCTTCATCTGGAAGAAATTTTTCATCATGACAAGCAGAAGGAATCTTTAGAGGTCTATGGCACGGATGATGCAAAGCATCCAGGTGTGGATTATGTCTGCAAAATGGGAGAGTATCTCCTTGGTGGTAAGGTAAGTGTGGTAAATAGAGCAAAACCCGGTAATTTTTTGGCATACAGGCTGGATCCGGTTGAAACCAGAGAGTTGTTTGTAAAAAAGGGATGGAGAAGGGTGGTTGGATTCCAGACTCGTAACCCTGTGCATCGTGCACACGAATATATCCAGAAGTGTGCCCTGGAGATAGTAGACGCCATACTTTTGCATCCTCTGGTAGGAGACACAAAAAGTGATGATATTCCTGCAGATGTTAGAATTAAGAGTTACGAAGTTCTTTTAGAAAAATATTATCCCAAGGATAGGGCTATGTTGTCCGTTTTTCCTGCCGCTATGAGGTATGCCGGTCCGAGAGAGGCTATCTTTCACGCCCTGGTGAGGAAAAACTATGGCTGTACACATTTTATTGTGGGTAGAGACCATGCAGGAGTCGGTAGTTATTACGGGACGTTTGATGCCCATTATATCTTTGATGAATTTGACCCGCAGGAGATAGGCATTACACCGTTGTTTTTCGACCATACGTTTTATTGTAAGTCATGTAACGGTATGGCCTCTTATAAAACATGCCCTCACGATTCGTCCAATCACGTTATTTTGAGCGGGACAGAAGTTCGCAAGATGCTGAGTGCTGGACAAGCTCCACCACCAACCTTTACAAGACCGGAAGTGGCGAAGGTGCTGAGTGACTATTATCAAAAATTAAAATAGACTGTCTTCGACAGCGACTTTTAAGCTCCCCTCTAAAAAGAGGGGCTGGGGGTGTGTTACGGCAAACTTACACACCCCTTTATCCCCTCTTTTTAGAGGGGAATCCTAAAAGATTGAAATTCCTGAACACTAAAATAAGTTTACGGCGCCTTTGCAACGGTTATAGCTCTCGTCGCTACAAAGGATTTGATGGTTATCATGTCCTGGTCGTCACGTGCAACAATCGTCACTACATTAGGACCTTCCTTGAGCGGTACGTCCGTGTTAATTTCGAGTTTGGTCAGTTCTTTGGGTGCAGCAGTTTTGTTGGACTTGTAATAGACCTTATCATTATTGATGAGGATATAAGCGTGTTTCACGCTTATATCGTCTTCTATGACGGCAGTTAATGGTAATCTATCGTTTCCGAACAATATGGTCGATAGAGATTTACTCAAGGTAATCGTTGGCGGTATTCGTTGTATAAAAGGTTCCAGGGTGTTTGGTTTATTTTCTGCGCCATTCAATTCTACGGCTTCTTTTGCAGAGACCCAGCCGTGTCGATTGTCTGGCAGTGTTATGCGGAACCAGTCTGAATTTTTTGCATCGGACATGAGAATAGTTCCTTCCTTCATCATTGATAACACGGTGGAATTAAAAGACACCCCACTGTAAAGCGGTGTGTGGTTTCTGCCTATCTTTAGGATGCTGGAAGTCTGTGTCAATTTGTTTTTGCTTGGGATTACGGGAAAGGTAAGTTTATTGGATAGGAACGTCCCGAAAATGGAGTCGGTGATGATCATATCCATATTGAACTTGTCTGATGATAGCGTTTCTTTTACAAAAAAGGATAGTTTTACCTCTTTCATTTCTCCTGGATTTAATAGCCCGATTTCTGCACGGCCATTTTTTATAAAAATTTCTTTATTACTCAAATTTTTCAAGGTAACTACATTCTTTTCCGCTGGACCATCGCCAACGTTTTTCACGAATACTAACAGTTCGATGTCCTCTCCTGTCTGAATTAATCCGTCTGCATTGTTTTTTGAGGAGTTCTTTGCATTGTCAAGAACCTGATAGGAATAGGCAAAAAGCGGCCGGGGTAATGCCTCCGTAATAATATTAAGTTTAATATCCTTCGGGTTATTGCGATTTAATTCATCGAATTTAACGGTTACTTCATCCTCTCTGTCCAGAGAATTTTTGGGAATTTCTACCGTTGTTGAATATGATTTCGTTGCCCCCTTCTCCATTTTCCCAAGGATAAACTCGAGTTTATCGAATAGTCCATTTTTGCTCGACGAGATTCCTCGTAATTGATACAGGGACGCTTCGCCAGTATTTGTCACCGTCATGGTAAGGGTAATCTTTTCGCCTGCCTTGCCCCGCCCGTTTGCCGGATTTGTGGAATAAGAAACAGTTGATTTTGAGGTTCCAGCGCCTGTGCCTGTGGACCAATCGATGTCTAGTTTTTGAAGCGCAAGGGCAATCTTCTCTTCCTCTAATCGGGTCGTTTCTTCTATGATGGGGAGAGAGTTCTGCAGAAAAGCCTCCCGCTGTGGTGTAACAGTATTGAGGAGTAATTTTTTAGCAAAAAGGACGTGAAAGTCTGTGTTGAAATCTGGCAGTTTGTATGGATCGCCTACCTCTTCTTCGGGTTCTTCCGTTTTATCCTTTTCCTTTGTTTCTAAGAAGTATTTAAGGGCAGCAAAAGAGGTTTCACCTTTTGGGTGTTCGTCGAGGTGCTGTTTAAGGTCTTCTTCGCGGAGGGCAACAATGCCGCGGAATAGATTGACATTGTCTTTCATTACAGTAGCAGGGACAAGCTTGATATCCGGGGTAATGCCGACCGATTGTATATCGGTGAACAAGGGAGTAAGGTATTTGGCAATAGTCAATTTTAACGCTGAACCGTCCATAAGTTCAATGAGTTGTTGTACGGAACCCTTGCCAAAGCTTCTGTCTCCTACGATTACGGCGCGATTATTTTCCTTAAGCGCCCCGGCAACAATTTCAGCGCCAGAGGCGCTCCCTGCATCAACAAGTACTACAATAGGATAAGGTTCTTCGTCTGTATCTGTTTTTCTGGCTTGCTGTATCTCTCGTGGATGGCCGCTGGGTCCGACCGTGACAACAATGGGGCCTTTCTCGAGAAATTTATCTGCTACTTCAATAGCTTGATCCAGCAGTCCACCGGAGTTGTTACGCAGGTCGATAATCAATCTTTTTATTTTGTTGTTCGGTGTTTTCAGTCGTTTCAGGTGTTCGTTGAGACATTGAGAGGTGTCGTCCTGAAAGTTTCTTATTTTTATGTAGCCCAGATCGTTATCCAGAGATGCAGATTCAACGGTGGGGATAGCAATAATTTCTCGTTTCAAAGTGACCTGCTTTGGTTCTGTTGCCTTTTCTGTCATGACCGAGAGTACGACTTGTGTACCTGGATCCCCGCGTAATTTCCCAACAGATTCTGTAAGATTCATGTTGATGGTAGATTCTCCGTCAATTTCGATAATCTTATCACCTGCCTTCATGCCTGCCCTTGCCGCAGGTGTGCCCTCGATTGGCGAGATTACCATTAGTATACCCTCTCGTAATCCCACAACCATCCCCAGTCCGCCGAATTTCCCGGTCGTACCGATCTTGAATTCGTTGAACTCTTTCGGCGGCAGGATAATAGAGTGAGGGTCAAGTTGTGTGAGCATGCCGTTGATAGCCGTGTATTCGATATCGTTTGCGGTGATGGTCTCGTTGGTCTGGCGGTATGAGTTGATAAACGTAAGGGCATCCTGGAGAATTTCGACCATATCTTTAGTACGCCGGACTTTGGCCAGATCAAAGGTTTTTGAGATATCATCTACGGTCACTGTTTGGGTATTGGTGCTTTCTGTAAAGTCGGTTAATACCTCTGGTATAAGCCTTTCCTGCCATGAAAGGGCCTCCTTGAGCATTTGTACCGTTTTGATACGTTCAGGGTCTACATACAGCCTGTTGACATAGGAACTAACGATTCCTGGCAGGCGAAATTTATAAGTGGTATCGTCTTTCTCTGCCCGTTTTTCAAAATGAGGTTCCAGGCCAAAAGTTTTATTAAGAAGGATAAAAAGGCAGGATAGAGAAAATAAAGAGAGGAATGTAATCAGTAAATATCTGGACGTAGATTTTGATTTCATGCGCTGACCCTTTTGGTTAAAAAATTATATTGTCAAAATTAACCACAGAAAATATAAATCATCTTCAATACCCGCTTCTATGTAAGAAGAAGGGAATTTCCCGCGGCCTTTTCAAAATAATCGCTGCGGCTTGTTTTTTATTATTACTAAGTATAAAAAGATAAGAAATATTTATCAAGAAAATAGTCGTGCATCGCCAATAACCATTTATTATACAAGGGGTTCAGGCATTCAACACATTTCTATTTTCCCCAAATGTAGTCAAATCGTAGTCAACTTTCTCTAAAACCTCAATTCCTTCCCTCAAAGATTCCGGGCAATGATGCGTATAACGTTGTGTCATGGTAGTGTTGACGTGACCTAAAAGCTTTGTAATATTTAATCATCCCTATTTCACAAGTATATTGTTTTTCATTGAAATAAGTTTTTAGTTATTCCAGAGTTGATAATTAGGAGAGGAAGATTCTATATGGAGGGATGTCAATTACAGGAAACAGTGTTATTTTATTAATAACGCAAGTTTGAATTAGAAGGTTTTGAGATTCGTATATATTTCCAGTCTAACGGTTTGCGTTAGTGGCGTGTGGGCGGGCTGGAAAAAGGTTTGGGAGCAGGAAAAAACTTGAAGCCAGAAAAATGCCTGAAAATGCCGCAGAATCCCACACGTCCACTGCACGCTTTGTTCGGCGGCGTTACTGTCATCCTACTTGATTGTTGTATCATGTAACGTGAAATCAACCTGATAACGTTTGACTATAATGTTACTCGTCATTTTTAATGCATAAGCCATTCTAGGGTCAATGTCTTTACAAATAATTATTCCCTTGACCATTTTTCCATTTTTACATAAATTTTCTTGTACCCATCCCATATATCGCAGAATTTGCCCAACAATTATATCTGACTCGCGTCCCTTTTTAAGTTCAATTACTATGTAATTACCTGTGTTCGGTTCTTGTGCAAGAATGTCAATTTTTCCAACATCGGTAGTATATTGTTGACCAATAACGTTTTCTTCGGGGTCTCGATACAAAACAAGTTCGTTTCGGAAAATGGCAGTGAAATTGGAAACTATAAAATCTTCCAGATATTTTTCAAGAACAAATTCTGTCTTATTCTCTATGTCTTCTTCTGGCTCACTAACATTTACAAGATGTTCCCCAACTAATTCTTGATATTGAGGGGCGGTAATTTCATAGATGGGTTGCATTCCAAAGATAATGCGGTCAAATTCCTTGTCTCTGGGATTATCGTGCCATTCTATGTCAACGTGGTTGGGATAATAATATTCTGAACCAGCTACTTTTAGATTTTTATCTTTGTTAAAATACGCTGGTTTTGTGACAGTACCAATACCCGCTATCTTCTTTCGCCCTTTTCGAGCAATTACAATATCACCTTTTTTGACGCTGTGGTAAAAGTCCCAAAGCATATTAAAACTTCGAGTATTGTCAATGGCGGTTCTTAATTCGTCTTCGTTATAAGCGGAAATGTCACCCAACTCACGCCATCCAACAGAAATAACATTGTTCGTTAAATCAAATTGCCAAACCTTTTCCCAAATATCACGGATAGTTGAATCAAATGGGGCAATAACCCAATATCGTGTTGCCATTATCGTTTCTCCGAAAGGTTATAAATGTTACAACAAGCCGCCGAACGAACTTGAACAAACCTGCGTGCAAACGTTCCAGCGGGCTGTAACTGTTTATTAAATTGCCGATAAGATATCATAACATATGTTGTGTGTTCATTTCTCAACACTCAAAACTCCGGGCGCGTCGGCCGTTTGCACGTCAGGTTGAGTGACTGGTTAGGCAACAGCCTAAATAAGAATACGAGATATTTCTTGAATCCTTGAAGCGTTTATGTGAGCAAATCGTCTTGCATCAAGTTGTTCTATCCTTGGCGCAAATTGATTCAATCGAGTTTGTATGTCAACAACATTCTGAGTTGAACCTCCTCTAATTGGATTTAAAGGAAATGCAAACATTTCAAATGCGTGACGATTGTGAACTTCTTGGAAATATTCTTCCATTGAACTTCGAGTGCGGGGCTTGCTTGGTTGTAATGACATTACAAGCCCCAAGCAATTAGCCTTTGCTATAATGTTATCCAATATTTCCTGGAATCGCTGTATGTTTATATATTGCTCTAATTTTAATTCTTGAGGAGAACCTGGAATAACGAAAATACATTTTTGATTTGACTCATCAATAATCCCGTCTTTCCGAGTTGTTGTTTTACAACCCGTAAGACTTTTTATTATCGTGGATTTCCCTGAATTTTGAGGTCCAATAACTGCTACAAATTTTCTCATAATTATTATCCCAAATTTTAGAGTAGACTGCTTTTTGCTGTTGCCTAACACGGGCGTCACCCGGAGCCGGCTTTTTCGGCGATCGGGTGGACGCATTTGTTATGAACTTTTTACCTTTTGCTCTTGTCATTTCCAATAAACTCAAACCAATTTTTCAGCAAGAGCGCTCTTTGTTTAACTATGGGCGTTATCATTTCGTCAGCGTCATCAGCTCTCATCAGCATATACATAGTACCGGTTGTGGGGTATTTCTTATCTAATATGGCAGAATTGAAGTTGATTGTTTTTTCCCTTTCTTTAATCCAGGCAATTTGGGATTCCTTCAGAAGTTTTTTTTCTTTTTCTCCGAGAACCTTCATGAGTCTCTTATAGTAAATATTCAATTCCCGATCCCACAGGTCATAACCAACAAAGCATGGTATACCGCCAGTCCCTCCATATGTGTTGTCGAGACATTGTTGGATATAGTGTTTATAGCTTGCTTCGAACTTCTCAACAGATTTGAAGGATTCCAGAGTCTCAAAATCATCAGCTTTTTTATATGGATATTCCACGGCGGAAGCAAAGCATGGCGGAATGAGTAACGAGATTATAATTAACCCTCTAAGTATTCTTACCATAGATGATATTCTCACTTTCATTTTGTTCATAACGCTCGGGTTCAGTATATTCCCTTTACTACCTTTGCGTGTTTCCTGTAATACGGGGTCATTTATATTAGTAAGATTATAATTACTCATGGTTACTTTGTTAAAGGCTATCAAATTCCGGTCAAAGAAGTGTGTTAGCATTTTTTTACCATTGCATTAATAAATTTTTTTATACCCTCCCGAATAAATTCTTTGTCACTTTTACCCATCAGTCTAGCGGACACCACCTCAATAACCACCACACGCAATGTCTCTGCAAGTCTTTTGTCAAATCGCAATACATACTTGTAATGAAGTTCCATACGAGCTACCAATACACCAGCACGCCGATTAGACCTAGCACGTAAAAATTTAACAACAAGGTCAAACATGTCCGCAACCATCTTCGCTTTCTTACCATGTCTTTTCAGTGTAAATGAACTCATACAAATTTAAGCCTCTTATTTAACACCTTCCACCTTGCGCCTCTTATCAGAATGCCAGCCCAAAAAGATTGCACTGGTTACAACAGAAAAAAAACCGAGACCGCCAAAAATTAAAACCTTTCTAAAAAACTTTGCATTAACAGCAGTATTAAATCCACGTTGATACTCGGCAATCATATCCCTTTTCAAGGGTAGCTGGCTAAGTATGATAGCACTTTGCAGGAACAAATCAATACAAATTTGTTCAGATAAAAAGCTGCCACATATTATTTTACTAAGCAGTTACTTTTGTTCAAAATAGTCTTTTTTAGAGTACAACGTAGACGGATAATGACCGATAAATACAACCTTATCATCGTCAGAATGAATATCAATTTCAGGATTTGGAACGGCGCTTTCCATGCCATTTATATCATTGAAATTATAGCTACAAAAGATAAAACGCCTATAATGTATTTAAAGTTTTTCTTCAAGTAAATCTGTTGCCTGTTTTATAATAATTGGATGTATCCCGAATAATTCGTTAAGCAATTTTAGCTCATTTAGCTTTGCAAGATGAATGATGACGTCTGAATCACTCACAACTGGATGCATACGTAATGTCTTCTTTCAACTCTTCTATTCCGTAATTTATATACGCATTATGCTTTTTGAGTATTTCTAATACGCCCTTTCTATCAGCGCCTAATATACCAGCAACCTGTCGCAAAGTTACCTTGCCATCCCTGTAAAGTCCCACTGCAATCAACTCCAACAGTGATTTTTCTACTGGTTTTTCCAAAACATCAATAAATTCGTCAGGAAATTTTAGTTTTGCTTCCATCTTTTACTCCTTATATTAAGTCTTAGCGGTTTCTGCTTCACTCAAATTTTTTACCACCATGAGTTCGTTTCCCCTTTCGTCAATAACCTTTAAATGAATATCAATTTCGGGATGCGGAACTACCTCTCTTTCGTTTGGCTGCTCACCGCTCAAACTGGCGGTTCTGCGTGATTATTTGTCTTTTGTCTCTTTCAAAAGCACTTTCTCCATGAGTTTGTACTGCCGTTCTTCAAACACTGTAATGTGATAACGGCATACATTATCATCAGAGTCTACAAAGGCGCAAATCTCACGGACAGCGTAGTACTTGTACTGCCAGAAATCTTCGTCAAGTTCATCGATAAACTTTTCAGTGATAATTGTGCCATAGATTTCACGTATGGGAATTTCAACCTCGTAATCAGGAATTCTCAGTCTTCCTGAATTATGGATACCATTGAGAAGTTCTGATAAATTGCCATCCTGCATTTCTTTTTTATAAATGAATCTGGCTAATTGCTCGCTGGTTCTTATCTTTTCTAATTCTGAATTAAAAGATGCACTCGTTACAAGATCAGGGTACTTAGTTCCCGCTGCATTTATCGTATAAGAAAATAAAAGACTTAAGAATACTAAAATGATACTTATTTTTATTTTGCCCATAATTCCCATTTTTATCTTATCTTTAAATTTTTCCCTTTACTACCTTATTTAACAGGAAAACACTTTTTGTCCATAAGATACAAAATTCTATATGGACAGCACTCTATTCTAAACACCGCACATTCGTCTGGTCTGTTAGAATAGCTTTTTTGACAGCCATTCTTTCAGCAACTTGTTCCAGACTTATCGGCTTGAACTCGTTACAATCAACCCCAACATCAAACGATAGCCCTTGCCCTGGTAGTTTACCATGACTGTGGCCATATAAGTGCCACGATCCATGATGAGACCTATCCCAAACCCTCATTGCATAGTGACACAATACAATTATTTGAGGTCGGCAGCTATTATTCAAAGGGAATTTCAAAGATATAAGGGGAGGTAAAATCACAACACGATGACCAGAATAGCTTTTACAATTTTGTTTGAATCCAGCAATCCATCGGAGGTCATGACTGCCCGGTAATATCTTTATTTGCCCATTCAACTTTGCTATGTAATCAGTGAAATGCTGGATACCATGAAAAGTAAAATCACCAAGATGATATACAGTATCTGAAGCACCTACAACACTATTCCAGAGTTCGATCAATTGAGTATCCATCTCTTCAACAGAGTTAAAAGGACGATTACAATATTTGATTATGTTAGAGTGTCCAAAGTGATGGTCAGATGTGAACCAAACCGTCATTTTTGCTTTATAAAATCGAACCTTTCTTATTTAATGTTTTTTTAATTTGCTTCAATTGTTCAGCATCTGCTAAATGTTTTAAACTATCTGCCTCTTCTATATTTCCAATTAAGAATTCGTAATCCACTAAATCCTGCAATCTACTTGATGTTTTTTTACACTTAATTAACTGTTTTTCCCCAATAAAATTAACCAGAATATTGGCATTCCCAAAAACTCCTCTTACCCTGTTCTTCCATATTTCACTCCAGCATACTCCTGGAATAGAGGTTAATATATCAATAATCAATGGTTCGTGTCCAAGCTGGATTTTATTGCCTTTTTCAGCAAAATATCTCCACTTTAAATCTTCTGGTTTAAAACCAAAATCTTCCAATACTTTTACCATCTTTTTGGCATTTTCTCTGGTGGACTCAATGAGAATATCCAAATCTATTGTACTTCGTGGTTCTACGTAACACGAATAGGCATAATTCCCTTATATGTATTTTTGCCTAATGCTCTTTCAATCCCACCAGACTCCACATCATCCTCATACCATTCTTTCTTCCATCTCTACGGTCACATTTCTTTTCCAAGATTTCAATACCAACATCTCTACATTTCTTACAAAATATTACTGACTGACCTTTAATTAAACCACCAGCACAAGCCTTTTCTTTACTCAAATCTTTTCCGCACTGATAACATTTGCTAACACCTT
>Ga0209514_10002670_pt1 | contig 27044 bp, 20 predicted proteins | sample Subgrocontami58m_FD_187452 | JGI IMG/M metagenome (GOLD analysis project Ga0209514, IMG submission 187452) | Subsurface groundwater microbial communities from S. Glens Falls, New York, USA - GMW37 contaminated, 5.8 m (SPAdes) (version 3) | ecosystem: Environmental > Aquatic > Deep subsurface >...
CGTGTACGTTCATCCAATAACGCCCACACCGCATGCAACTTCTGTTTCAATCCAAGCGGAGTATTCATGGACTGAAAGTATAGCATTACCCTGCGCCAATTGCTACCTTTATTTATTTACAGTGCCTAAGAGTAGTTCCCTGCCCCGCCTTGCTTTCTACACGAATTTTACCATGATGATCCTCGATAATCCTTTTAGAAATAGCAAGCCCCATACCAAGCCCCTTTTCACCCTCTTTATTCTTCGTGGTAAAAAAAGGCTCAAATATTTTACCGGCGATTCCTTCGGGAATGCCACACCCTGTATCGCTAATCCGAACGGAGACACATGCACGGTGACTCTCACATACGGACGTCTTTATCGTCAGCTTTCCACCGTTTGGCATGCTATCAAGGGCGTTGACCATGATATTAATCAATGCCTGAGACACATGGTCTGCATCCACAACGACAGGCGGAAGTACGTCATGAAATTCCTTCTGAATCAGCACCTGGTCAGGCTCAATCCTGTACTCTATAAATTCGAGAGAACTGTTTACCATTGCATTCACGTCGTTTTCGCGCACATGGAGCGTGTAAGGCCTTGAAAAGGTTAACAGACGCTTTACAATCATCTCTACCCGTTTGAGTCCTTCCAGCATAAGGGTGGCGTACTTCTTTGTTTGCTGAACATTTTCCGGTTCATTTTCAAGCATACTGGCAAAATTCCGTAAACCGCCCAGCGGGTTATTGATTTCATGCGCAACCTCAGCGGCAAGCTCTCCCACCGCTGCAAGGCGCTCCGCACGGAGCAACTGAGACGTCCGTTCATCCACCTTCTGCTCCAGGTTCGAATACGATTCCTTCAATCTTGCCGCCATCTGATTGAATTCTCCGGCAAGAACACCCACTTCGTTTTGCGAGGCGACTGATATCCGGTGGTCCAAATTCCCGGAGGCAATGGACTTTGCCCCCTGCGCCAGTTGTAATATGGGTTGCGTAAGCCGGTTGGCAAACGAAACACCGACGGCAATAACAATGATAATACAAAAAAAGATCAGCACAATAACACGGTTCTTGAGTTTTTCTACCGGGGCAAACGCTTCCGTCAAATCCTGCTTTGCCACAAGCCCCCAGTTAGGAACGGGTATATGCCGGTAAGCGGAGAGCACACGAACGCCCCGGTAATCCTTAGACTCTTTAATCCCTTCTTCTCCACGGGAGCTTAACACCGAAGGGATGTCTAAAGTAGAACCGGCGGGGCTTGAAAATTTTAAAGCCGCTCCCTGCTTATGACGCAGGTCATTCAGGTATACGATATTATCGCCTTCCCGCCTCACCAGGAGCGTTTCGCCTGTCTTGCCCATTCCAGGCCAGCGATGAATCAGCGGCTCAACGCTGTCTTTGACGTTAACGTCTAACACGATAATCCCGATGATAACGTCGCTGCTTTCCAGGGTAAACGTATCCGTCATGAGAACGGGGCAAAAATAGGTCATGCAGTTCTGATCGGTTAGTTCAGAGGTGTAAATATCCTTTACCGCTACCTCTTTTTCCCCAAGGATATCTATATAATCGCTGAACGAACTCAGGGTCTTACCCACGATATCGGGACAGGTAGAGATAACCACCTCTCCGTTTGCGCCGTCAATAATGGAGATGACGTTGTAGCGTTTATAAAACTGTTTGAGCACATGAAGGTTTTCCAAAACCCTGTTGTAATTTATGCGCGCGGTTTCTGACTTCATCAACTGATGAACGTTTTCCAGCCTCCGTCTCTGCTGCAACAGGCTTGTTGCCGCAGCGGCAAGCACCTTATTTCTGGCAATAACGGAGGTATCCGTCAGTCGCTCTTCCAGCCAGCCATTGAGTTCGCTCTTTTTCAGGTCTGCAATAGAGGTGAGCTGTTCAATCACCCGTTGTTCAATAGCGCTCTTACTACTGTAGTATTCCACGATGCACACGAACAGCAGCGGAACGGTGGCAACCAGGCATACATAAAAAATGAGTTGCGCCTTAATGCTTTTGAAAATGTTTTTGTAGTAGTTCATCGTGTTCTTTGTCTACTTTTGTAAATTTTAATTAATTGGACTTGCGGTTCATTTAGTTATTGCCCCCTTTGGAGAGGTGTGTCCATAAGACTTTCCAGGGTCTTCAACCAATATGCGCGGCTCCAGCCCAGGCTGGTTTTCCTTGTCTATCCATGGGGGTACAAGTTTTTGGTTTTTGCTCATAGAATAAGACTGTAACCCTACGATAGTTGTGATATACGCCAGACGGCCGTTGCCTGGCTGGACATCCACTGCTGTCGGGTCGCAAGCCTCTCTGGCGTCCACTCGGCGTTCTTTTCTGCCAGTTCACGCGTAATCTGAAAGTTGCTTTGCTGGTACAAAAGACGTTTCGCCGCATAGTCTTCATTGCCAATATCCCTATTTCGTGTGCTACTCAGAAGGGTCATATTTCCAAGCCGATAGACGTAACTTTCAGTTTCATCTTCAGGAAAAGCATCCCACCCTTGCTGTGGATTTTGTGGCAACACGTGTTCGATATTAAAGGTGTCACTGTCAAAATCATGTTCTGTTCCGGAAACGTGTCTTTCCAAAAGGCAGAGAATATAGCGCACAACGCTACGGTTTCTAGATTGTGTTGTATTGATAATTTTTTCTGCAAAGGTGGAACGAAACAAATCGTCAGACGGATATACGCTGGTCATGCCGCCAAGTGCGGCGGTAAGGGTGGGATAAGACCCCTCGGATATCTTTGCGGCTACCTGATTATAGACGCGTTCCTGTTCGCTGGTGGGCTGGCTGCCAATGACATTATAACGGAAAGAAATCACAACGCAGCTTCGCAGCATAGTTTCAAAATCTCCACCGCTGAAGCGCCTTTTGGCGGCAAGAATCAAGGGATACGGCTGTCGGACGTTAAACATGCGTAAGTCATTTGCATACCCCTTGAGCGCCGAAGACCAGCCGGAATTTTCAGGTTGCGTCAACCCTAAATAGGTATCCATATCCTCTTCCATTTCGCGTATTAGCTTAAAAACGGCCTCCCGGTCTGCTATATGGCTTCGGATTGTTTTGAAAAGATCAGTTTGCCGAACAAAGGTACAGCGGCTGTTCCAATGAACGCGAAGAAAATCCGGAAAGCTCTCGCTACCGAGCCTGCCTACCATGTTTTCCCAACGATCCTCAAGATTTTTCATCTCATGTTCGTGCTGGCCCTCCCGGTGCAGCACAGAAAACAGATAATTTTTCAGAAGGTCAGTCGCTGAAAGACGCACACCGCGGGCATTGAGTGTTTCAAAAACCTTGTAAGCATTAAGCTCGTCCGTTACACTGATAACGGTGAAAAAAAGACGGTCACTCATGGTATCAACCAGTTGCGCAAGCGCCCTCCCTTCGTCACGGTCGCCTGCCTGGCGCACATATTCCCGAACGCGCTTCTCGTACCACTCAAATGCCTTTCTAAGCCCATGTTCCGATGCGCGAAAGCCGCGTTGCGGCAGGCGCTCCAAGGTAACAATATAGGTTTGGTAATAGGTATCGTTATTGCGGTTTAAGCTCAACTTAGACTGAGAAACAAGCGTAACCGGATCAAGGTACCCGATATAAGTCTGGCGGATTTGATCAATGCGTCGTTTGTTGCGGTCTGCATCCTTTTGCTCATCAATCAGACGCTGAAGATTCTTTAGCGCAGCAAGCACGATCAGGCTGAGAGTGGTCAATCGCTGTTGGCCATCAATGACGTCAAAGGTCTTGTCGTCGCTTGACTGTAAAACGAGGTAGCCCATGTAATGGGCAGGTTCGCCGCCCAGTTTGATAGTCCCCAGGATGTCAGCCCAGAGGTCTTCCCATTCGTCTTCCGTCCAGCTATAGTCCCGCTGAAAACGGGGAATACGGTAGGTAAGCCCGTTTCCCATTAGTTTTCGATATGTGTCATTCTTGGTGTTAAAATTGGTTGCGGACATTTATTTATCCTCCTGTACGCTAACATTTCTATTTATCATAGCACGTGATACATAACGAAATATCTCCAGTCCGGATATTCAAGCAATATACACGATCCCGTAGTATAAGGGTGAATTTCGGAAATTTGTTATCTTCTGTTTTCGCAATCGCATATACACCTCCACCATAAATAACAATTCACCGATTCGGTATCCTGGTAGTCTCTTATTTATTTCCCAAGTTTACCCTCTTAGCTATCTGTTGCTTCCAAGGCGCGTAATTCCAGCCCCTCAATCTCTTGCAGTGTTTTCCCTGCAATGCCCTGCAAATCACCGTACATGCCGACGGTTGACTGCATAACACGCTCGATCTGCTCCTCGCGCTTTGCCCATTGCTTTGTAATGACCTTCTTCTCCTTGTCCAGGTCTTCCTGCATGGACGAAAACGCCTCGACAATGGCCTGGACTCGCTGACGAAATCTTGGGCCGGTAAGGTACTGGTAGACCATTTCCATCTTGGTCTGCTGCCCTTCAGTCGCCTGGCGAGCCGACGCAATCTCGATCAGCGTATGGCGGAGCGTGACGGCAACGGGGATTGCCGCTTTCGGATGCGTTACCCATACGCCATCAATCAATTCGAATGTTTCCACGCCCTTCGGGAGGGTCTGACTGACGATCACGGCAATTTCTGCCTTTGCCGCCCGCTGGTCTTCACGGAGTTTGACAAGCCAGCCGTCGCTCCAGCTCTTGGTCCTTTTGGACTCCCACAAGATTGCGCCGCAGCACTGGCCAAGCGAACCGGTAACGCGTTGCAGTACGTCGCCTCCATACTCTCCCTTCGGGACGGGTTCGATTGTGTCGCGGGGAAATTTCGCGCTCAATAGCGCTTCAAGCTCGAGCTCCTGGACTTCTCCCTGAAGTTGCTGTGAACCCTGCTCAGCCTTGCGCTTAAGTTCCTCTATCTGCTTCTGCATGGAGGTGATAGTCTGCTCTTTCTCCAACACCTTGAATTTCAGTTGCTCTTCTGCTTCTTTGTGCGCTTGTTCACGGACGGTGGCAAGCCCTTCCTGAATCCGCTTCTCAACCGTCAGGTCAAATTCGCGCTTTGCGTCATCAAGTTCCCGCTGCTTTCTCAAAACTTCAGCCTGCGCCTTCTGAGCCTCGGCAAGTTTTTCGTCCCGCTGCTTGAGCACGTCCTGAAGATCGGCAAGCTCCTTTCTTTTCTGCTCAAAGTCGGTCGCCAGGGCAAGTTTTGCCTTCTTGTATTCTTCGGCGACGATCCTGGCGCGCTCCTGCCGCAGTTTCTCGGCAACCTGGTCATCAATCGCCTCTTTTGCCTGGACAATCTCTTTTTCACGCTCACGGAGCGAGGTCTCGCGTTTGGCGATATCAGCGTCTTTCTGCGCCAAAAGATGCTCATACTCCCTACGGGCGGACTCGACGATCGGCGCCGCAAGCGATTCCGTCAGTTTGATCTCCGTCTGGCATTTCGGACAAGTAATCATTGGCTCTGTCATACATTTCTCCTTGATGGTCTCAACAAACCTGCGTCCCGGGGAGCAACGCTATCCGTAGCCGGTTCTCTTTGTATAACCATGCAATTTCAGGTTTTGGCGGTTAAACATTAACTATCTCCCAATGCCCGCCTTTATCGGGACCGATGCGTTTCAACACCTTCTTTGCTTTTAGTTTTGCAAGATTATTTTCTACGGTAGTTGTGCTAATTTTCAGCGATTTTGAGAGTTTCGGGATTGTAACAAATTTATTTTGATTTATAATCTCTAAAATCTTCATTTCATTTTCACCCAACTTTTCACCCAACTTTGTCCGTATTTTCTCCGACTTTACATCAACATTTTCTCCGACCTTTTTCTCCGCCCTTTCTCCCCTCCCCTTCTCCGTAGTATCCTCCGTAGCTCCCTTACCCTTTTGAAACCTGCCAGTTTTAAGTGAATAACGTGGATCACGATAAAAAGTGACCCGAAAGAATGCGTCCATTTCAAATACCGGCTCTTTCAGCCCGGCATCACGCATGAGATCTCTCATGCGTTCAATCCCGGAACCCATACGCTCAACTTTACCCATGCGATTGAATAAATCGGCAATAAGCGGATTTCTCCTTACTGAGGACTTGGCAAAATCCCGCTTTGTAATTCCGTTAGGAAGTCCTCCCGGGTTTTCTATCTCCACGCGGTCATCAAAAATCCTTACATAAATACTTGTTCCGTTAATCGTATAATTCCTGTGGACTATAGCATTAACAACTGCTTCCCTTAAGGCATCCAAAGGAATCTCATAAATATCAGAGCGGTCAAAACCACGAATTTCCGTGCGGACGTTTAAATGTTTCTTTAAAAAAGCAACAGCTTCATTAAACTGGATTAAGAGGTCGTCCTTCACATCATGCCGGTCATAAATATTCGTTTTATCTGTTCCCTTAAAAGCCGCAAAGATACTTTCCGCGTGAGGGATGAATTTGTCAACTCTGGAAGCAAACATTAAAGCGCCCGCATTTGTGATTCCGCCTTTCTGCACTAAACTCAGACTTGTCAGTATATTTTGCGAGATTATTTTTCTCATGCTGATGTCAGCTTCTTTCAGAAAGTTCCTTATCTTTTCCCTTGATATGTCTTTCCATGAAACACTTCTATTTGTCTTTTCTTCAAATGAAATCTTTTCATGTTCCTGAAACATTATCCGCAGTTCGTGATTGGTCATCTTCTGCGTTGCGCCGTCAAGACGCCTGAAATAGCCTGAACTGCAACTGTATGGTTTTTCATCTCCCTGAGGCACTTCAACGGCTATGCTGTTTTGGAATTGTTTTATCTTTACCTGAATCGGAGGATTGCAGTTTCTCGCAACAGAATTGATGCGCGCCTTGAGGTCATTTGTCAGTCTCTCTCCGCTTATCGTCCGGTCATCTCTAACGCCCAGAAGAATAACCCCGCCCCTGGTGTTGGCAAATGCGACAATATCTTCATCCATCCGAGGCGTATCATGCTCTTTGAATTCAACGGTGAGACCTTCGCCTTCTTTAATAAGAATATTTATCTTGTGTGCATCTGTCATTGGGTATCTCCCCATCATCAGCAGTTCAACCAACAAAAACAGTTTTCAACCCTTTATTATTGGCAAATCCGGCCTGCTTTTTATCAGAGGCGACAAACATCAGGACTATTCCTGTTGATTCCTGAAATAGCAGCGCCGAGGCAATTGAGTGTCAATTTGTCTTCCAACCCGTGGGATCAATTTATGTCGCCTACTATAATTACCTTAGTTTGTGCATCAATTATACTCAAACCAAAATACGACAAAAAGTACTATTTATTTAGCGGGACTCAGTTGCACCTTTGTCCTGGCGCGGTAATGGAATTTTAAGGGGACTTCTGCGAAGGGAAGTTTTTTCTGGAGTTGATTGGTAAGGTAACGATCGTAATCGCTATCAAAGAGCTTTGGATCGTTGACAAAAAGGATGAACGTGGGAGGGGCTGCGCTTACCTGGGTAGCGTAGTAAATCTTTGGAGACCTTGATTTCTTGCGGGTCGGGCGGTGCAAGGACAGGGCGTCCTGCAGCGCCTGATTCAGTTCTGACGTCGTTACACGGGTGTTGGTCTGCTCATAAAGGTCCATGGCAAGGTGTACCATCTCCACCACGTGCTCGTTATTCTTAGCGCTGATACACGAGATGGGGGCAAAGGAAAGCCCCGGCAGACACTTGTAAATATACTCATTGTATTTCTGCGTCACAATACCCTGCGACAGGTCCCACTTGTTGATGACTATGATACAGGGCTTGTTTTCCGTAATGATGTAGTCGCCCAATTTCTTGTCCACTTCGGACACCTTCAGCGTAGCGTCAATAAGAAACAGCACCACGTCTGCCCTGCGGATAGACCGTTCGGCGCGCGCCATGCTGTAAAATTCTATTGAATCATGCACCTGTTTTTTCTTTCTTACCCCTGCCGTATCAATGGCAAGGAATTGTTTGCCTTCTACTTCGAACCGCACATCTATCGAGTCCCGCGTGGTACCCGCCACTTCACTGACAATCACACGCTGCTCTCTTGCCAGGGTATTGATGAGGGTGGATTTTCCGGCGTTCCGCTTGCCCACAATGGCAAGCTTCATGATGGGTTCATCGGCGCCTGATTCCCGGCTCTGCGCCGGTAAGAGGGAAGTAACCTTGTCCAGCAATTCAGACCGCCCAAACCCCTCAACGGCGGATATGGGATGCGGGCTGCCGAAGCCCAGCCTGCTAAATTCCGCTATCTGGTATTCGAACTTTGGCGTATCCACCTTGTTGACGACAAGCAACGTCTTCTTCCCCAGGTGTCTCAATTTCTCGGCGACCATTGTATCCAAAGGCATTATTCCTTCCCGCACGTCCACCACAAAGAGGATTAAATCAGCCATAGCGAGCGCGGTTTCTATCTGTATCTCAATATCTTTCGTAAGACCGTCAACATCCTCCACGCCCATGCCGCCGGTATCCACCAATTCAAACACGTAATCATGGTGCCTGATTTCTGTCGAGACGCGGTCCCTTGTAACGCCACTAGTGGGCTCAACGATGGAGATCCTGCGCCTTGCAAGGCAATTAAGCAGGGAAGACTTTCCCACATTCGGTCTGCCGACAATGGTAACAACTGGAATATTCATTAACTAAACTCCCTCACCCGTGGATACACGGTATTCCCAATGCGGGTTCAAGTTTGTAACTTGAACCCAACGTTTATATTTTCAATTTTACCCGTGAGTACCCACGGCGCCGCTATCCACATAAACTCAGGGGTTCAGGGCAAACCTGAATCCGCCAGCGGGAGAAGCAAGAAGCAGGCGCAGGACGTACGATACGTTGCACATCTTGCATCTAGCCTCTGACCTCTGGTTTCTAGCTACTCACGCGGGTTCACGTTTGCAACTTGAACCTGAAGGTTTATGCGCTTCTGGGCATTGTGACGGCTCAACTGGGTATCGCTTGCTCAAACCCCAGGGTTCAGGTTACAAACCTGAACCCGCTGTGAGAACCCGTCGTGCGAACCCACCGACGAATGTTTATTGACTAGACCCCCTCACCGGTAGACGCACGGTCTTCTTTTGCGCCTTCCGATGGCGAAGAAATCTCTTTTTTCTCTGCTTCCGTTTTTCCTTCTTTCTGTTCATCAGCATACACATCGGTTACGTCCGTGCTGTCAATTTCTTTCCTTAACAGAAAATAGATAATTGTCTTCGCCGAAAGAAGGTACGTTACCGCAAATGTCCAGACCGCCAGCTTTATCAATCCAACGTACAGGATCAGCATGCCTGCCAGAAACTTCAGAGACCAGCGATCAAGGGAAATTGCCGATGATTTTGCGTCGGCTGAGTGCGCTGTGCAAAACCCAAGACAGGCCAAGTCGCACTTTTGCAGGATAAAAGACTGAACCGATGCGAACTTTTGCCCCATACCCAAACCCACGGTGCAGAATGACAGTCGCATCATCAACCATGCCACAAACGCAATAACCGCCAGACAGACCAGCCCGTACACCGTATTTACAACGCAGTACCAGAGAAATTGCTTGGGACGAGAAATCACGTAACTATACGCGCGGCTCATTGCGTCAAAGGCGTCAGAGCCTTCCGCGCTAATGGTGGGAAACATAAGACATAATCCCAGCGCGCCTATCACGCCGATAAAGACCATCAAAAACCCCGATAGTATGGCAAGCGGAAAACCCAGCGCTACCGCTATTTCGCCCAGGACGGGAATCCTTCCTATCATACCGCCAACCACATTACACAGGGCAAAGAAGAAGACGCCGATTACCGGCACCACCGGCGACCAGAAATAAGACCAGAGCTTTTTCCTGGCGAATCCCAGGGCGTCCAGCACACTTACACTTTCGTCTCTTGCGTAGTCCAGGGCGGCGATGCGGGTGATCGCCCCTGCTATCAGCGACCAGATGACAAGCAGTCCGAAAACGAGCACGCCGAGGACGACGAATTCCCCAAAATCCAGAGGCATAATCGCTAAAAGCGAGTTTTTTATGGCGAGAGGCACGCCTTCCCGCGCCGAATACAAGACGAGTTTTACAAAGGCAAACGGATTGGCGCTAACCATCTTCAACGCCGAGAAAAATGCAACTGCCGCCATGCACCAAATCAAGCTTGCCAGCAGGCCAAGGTATCCAAGAAACATCTTCTTGGGGTCAAATGCCATCTTAAAGGCTCGAAAAATTTCTCGCCAGTCATATATGACGGTTTTTGTTTCACCCATTTTCCCCTCCCTTTCTTTCTATGCGACTCAGTGCTTCAGGAGTCATTGGTTCCTCAATACGATACCTTTCATCCAACCATGCGCCAAGGTCAATAAGCTTACACCGCTCGCTGCAAAAAGGGAAGTCCGGCAATTCTTGTATATTTTGATAGGCAAATTCCTTTTCGCAGGTAGGACAGTTTATTTTTGGCATGTTTTCTTTATTTCTTCTCTGTGGTTTTTGCTTCCGGCTTTGCGGATTCGGTTTCCTTTTTGGCCTGTGACTTATATTCCTCGCTCCGGTAATCCGTCTGGTAGAAACCAGAACCCTTGAAAATAATGGCGCCGCCGGTCCCGATTATCCTCCGCGCCTTCAACTTGCCGCAGGCGGGACACTTTTTCACCGGCTTTTCCGTAATGTGCTGATACAGCTCAAATGAATGGTCACAACTATCACATGTATAATCGTATGTTGGCATATTCCTTACTTCAGTTATGTCTTTAGCCAGACGCAGCCAAGCAACACACTGAAACTTCCCCCTTCCCTGATAAAATATTTTTCATTCCGACCTGTTTTATAATTTGTAACAATTTAGCTTTTTGAAACACAATATACACACCCCTAAATCCCCTCTTATTAGAGGGGACTTCCTCTCTCCCCTCTAATAAGAGGGGCTGGGGGTGTGTTTCAATGCTAGTTTCCAAGCGGCACATTGGAAGAAGCATTGATAGGAATTTTCAAAAAACTAATTTGAATTCTATTCAAAGAAATTCTTCATTTTGTCAAAAAACTTCTTCTGACGGGGAGAGACGTTTTTCTTCTCCAGTTCCGCAAACTCCCGCAGCAACTCCTCCTGCCTGGAGGTCATCTTTGTCGGAACCTCGGCAATCACCTGCACCAGCAGGTTGCCCTTCCCGTATCCATGCACGTTGGGAAACCCCTCGCCGCGGATTGGGACAATTTCGTTGTTCTGAATCCCCTTCGGTATCTTTACCTGAATGACACTGCCGGTCAGCGTAGGCACGTCAATCGTACAACCCAGCGCCGCCTGTGAAAAGGTAATGGGCACTTCACAGAGGACGTCATTTCCGTGTCTTTTAAAAATAGGATGAGCAGTAACATGGATGTCGCAATACAAGTCCCCCGGAGCCGCTCCGTCTTCGCCAGGTTCACCCTGGCCTGACAGCCTCAGACGCGTCCCGTCCTCGACACCGGCCGGAATCTGGATAGATATAATTGACTTTTTCGGATAGCGGCCGGTGCCTCCGCATTTGGAGCACGGAGATTCAATAATCTTGCCGTTTCCACGGCATTTCGGACACGGCGTGCGGAGGGTGAAAAAACCCTGCGATTGCTGCACCTCTCCCTTCCCTTTGCAATAGGGGCAAGTTACCGGAGAAGTCCCTTCCCGTGCACCGGTGCCGCGACAGGTGTCACACACCTCTCTGCGGGTCAGCTCGATCTTTTTCTCGACTCCGGCAGCCACTTCCTTAAAATCAATCTCCATATCGCACTTCAGGCTCGCCCCACGGCGGCCAGCCTTGCCCCGTCCCCTGCCGCCGCCAAAGAAGTCTTCGAAGATGCTGCCGCCGCCAAAGATATCTCCAAAGGCGTCAAAAATATCCTCAAAGGTGCTGTATCCGCTCGATTCCGTACCCCTGAGACCGTCTACCCCATACTGATCATAGCGTCTTTTTTTGTCAGGGTCGCTCAGGACACCATACGCCTCAGCGGCCTTTTTGAACACCTGTTCCGCTTCTTTATTCCCCGGGTTTCTGTCAGGATGGTATTTCATGGCCATCTTGCGATATGCCTTTTTTATATCGTCTCCGCTTGCGTTTCTATCAACACCCAACACCTGGTAAAAGTCTTCTTCCATGTATACCGTCTTTATATTAAGTTATTATTTTATAAAAAGATACTATCAGTTCCCAAATCCACAGACGTTAAAATTATAGTATATGAAACGACACAAAATCAAGGGCGTTTTATATAACGGACAAAACAGGCGTGCATCGGCTGAAGTAAAGCTGTGGTGTATAAAAGCAAAAAGGCTACTCATCGCAGCCTTTTCACTTTTATTCGTTACGGTAAATTACAACAAATACCTGACTAGTGGATACTACCCTCGATTTCCCGTTCATCTTCATCTTCCTTCAACTCGGTAATCATGGTTTCCGTGGTCAGCAGAAGACCCGCAACACTGGCCGCATTCTGCAATGCAACCCGGGAGACCTTTGCAGGATCAACAACTCCCGCGCTAAACATATCCACGTATTTTCCCGTGTTGGCGTCATATCCCATATTGGTTGACAATTCTTTCACTTCTTCAAGCACTACCGAGCCGTCAGCGCCTGTATTGGATGCAATCTGGCGCAGCGGAGCCGCAAGCGCCTTTGCGATAATGTCCACGCCGACCTTCTCGTCGCCCTTGCATTTTTTGCGCGCTTCATCAAGCGCAGCCGCCGCGCGAACAAATACAACCCCGCCTCCCGGCACAATCCCTTCTTCAACTGCGGCGCGAGTCGCATGTAACGCGTCCTCCACCCTTGCCTTCTTCTCGTTCATCTCAGCCTCGGTTGCGGCGCCCACATGAATAACGGCCACACCGCCAGCTAATTTCGCAAGTCTTTCGCTCAGTTTTTCTTTATCGTAACTGGAGGTGGTCTGCTCTATCTGATTCTTGATTTGACTGATTCTGGCCTGAATGTCGGCCTTCTTTCCCGCACCCTGAATAATGGTCGTATTATCCTTATCAATAGAAATCCTTTTTGCGCGGCCAAGGTCTTCTATTCCCATATTTTCAAGCTTTATGCCCAGCTCCTCGGTTATAGCGCGTCCCTTCGTCAAGATGGCAATATCTTCCAGCATCGCCTTTCTGCGGTCGCCAAAGCCCGGCGCCTTCACTGCCGCACAACTCAGCACGCCGCGGAGTTTGTTAACCACAAGGGTTGCCAGCGCTTCGCCGTCCACGTCTTCAGAAATAATCAGCAAGGGCTTCCCGCTGCCGGCAATCTTTTCCAGCAAAGGAAGAATATCCTTCATGCTGGATATCTTCTTTTCGTGAATCAATATGAAAGCGTCCTCAAGGACAACTTCCATATTCTGCGCATCGGTAATAAAATAGGGGGAGAGATACCCCTTATCGAATTGCATACCTTCAACAACCGTCAGGGTGGTTTCAATCCCCTTTGCTTCCTCTACGGTAATAACGCCGTCTTTACCGACCTTTTCCATGGCATCCGCCAGCAGGTTTCCAATAGACGAATCGTTGTTCGCGGAAATCGTTCCTACCTGGGCAATTTCAGCGCGTCCCTTCACGGGCTTGCTGAGTTTCTTTATTTCCGCAATTACAACCTCCACCGCCTTATCAATACCCCTTTTGATTGCCATCGGGTTTGCGCCGGCTGTGACGTTTTTTAGTCCTTCATTAAAGATGGCCTCGGCAAATATGGTGGCTGTTGTGGTGCCGTCACCGGCAACATCACTCGTCTTTGACGCAACCTCGCACACCATCTTTGCCCCCATGTTCTCAAAGGGATTTTTCAATTCGACTTCCTTGGCAACCGTTACACCGTCTTTTGTGACTGATGGCGAACCAAACCCCTTTTCCAGGATTACATTTCTTCCCGTGGGACCCATCGTAACCCGAACCGTGTCCGCTAGCTGCCTAATCCCTTTTTGGAGCAACTTTCTGGCATCTTCATCGTAAATTAGCTGTTTTGCCGCCATTTCATAACCTCCAAAATATTTCGATCTTCAAAATTTTTAAAAGCCCGATTGATGTTACTCAATCTTCGCTAAAATATCACTTTCCCTCATTACCAGGTATTCCTTGCCGTCTACGGTAACTTCTGTCCCGGCGTACTTCCCGTACAGGACTTTGTCCCCCTTCTTCACCAAAAGCTCGGCCCTTTTCCCGCTGTCGAGCATTTTTCCGTCTCCGACGGCGACAATCTTTCCCTTCATGGGCTTTTCCTTGGCGCTATCAGGCAGCACGATACCACCCTGCGTTTTTTCTTCAGCTTCCATAGGCTCAATAACAACCCTGTCATCTAATGGTCTGATCATTTTCGTATTACCTCCTCATGAAAAATAAACAATTAAAATTCCTTAGTATCAAATCTATCCGGAAAAAAATTTCCCGTATAACTTCGAATTACATTCCCATTCCGCCCATGCCTCCCATTCCTCCCATACCGCCCATGCCTCCCATACCACCCATGCCGCCGCCACCCATACCGCCCGGCATCTTATCCCCGTCCTTTTTAGGAATGTCGGTGATGATACATTCTGTGGTTAAGAGAATTCCGGCGATGCTCACGGCATTTTGCAGTGCGCTTCTTGCCACCTTTGTGGGATCTATTACGCCAGCATCCACAAGATTACAGTACGTCTCCTTCTCGGCGTCATAGCCATACGCCTTGTCCTTTGATTCCAATATTTTTCGTACAACTACAGCGCCCTCAAGGCCTGCATTTTTGAATATCTGTTTTGCAGGAGCAGACAGGGCATTTCTTACAATATCAACGCCCATAGCTTCGTCACCCTTCAGCTTCAAACTGTCCAATGCCTCCGCAGCCCTCAAGAGGGCAACGCCGCCGCCCGGCAGGATGCCTTCTTCGATCGCCGCCCTTGTGGCGTGCAACGCATCTTCCACCCTGGCCTTCTTTTCTTTCATCTCGCTTTCCGTAGCCGCGCCAACAAATATCTGGGCAACGCCACCAGCAAGCTTTGCAAGCCTCTCCTGCAGCTTTTCCCTGTCGTAATCTGACGTCGTTGCGTCAATCTCGTTTCGGATTTGCTTGATACGTCCGGCAATGGTGTCGGAACTGCCCGCACCCTGAATAATGGTCGTATTGTCCGCATCTATAGTTACTTTCTTTGCCCTTCCCAGATCGCGAATATCAATGTTTTCCAACTGTATTCCGAGGTCTTTAAATATCGCCTTGCCTTCGGTTAGAATGGAAATATCTTCAAGCATTGCCTTCCTGCGATCCCCATATCCGGGGGCCTTTATCGCCGCACAACTGATCGTGCCGCGTAATTTATTAACAACAAGCGTGGCCAACGCCTCGCCATCCACGTCTTCCGCAACAACCAAAAGAGGCTTTCCTGTCTTTGCTATTTTTTCCAGCAACGGGATCAGCCCCTTGATAGAAGATATCTTGTCCTCGTAAATAAAGATATACGGGTCCTTGAATTCAACCTCCATAGAGTCCTGATTCGTTACAAAATGCGGGGAGAGATAGCCACGATCAAATTGCATACCTTCCACAACTTCTACACTTGTTTCAAGACCCTTTCCTTCTTCAACGGTAATAACCCCGTCCTTTCCAACCTTTTCCATCGCATCGGCTATCATCTTCCCGATTTCCGGGTCGTTGTTCGCCGCTATAGACCCAATGCTTGCAATCTCCGCCTGGTTCTTGATTTTCTTGCTTGCCTCTTTCAGCTTTTCCACAACCTTATCCATGGCCTTACGCATGCCCCTGTTGAGCGCCATGGGGTCAGCGCCCGACGTCACACACTTTAGTCCCTCAAGGAATATCGCCTCGGTAAGGACCGTGGCCGTAGTCGTGCCGTCACCCGCAACGTCGCTGGTCTTGGATGCCGCTTCCCGCACCAGCTTGGCCCCCGCATTTTCATAAGGGTCTTTCAGTTCGATCTCCTCAGCCACTGATACACCGTCTTTTGTCACCGTCGGACTTCCGTACCCTTTATCCAGCACAGCATTCCTTCCTCTGGGGCCCAGAGTAACCTTAACCGCCCTGGCAAGCTTTGTAACGCCTCGGGCAATAGCGGCCCTTGCCTCTTCATTAAAGGCCAGTTGCTTCGCCATTGAATACCTCCTTTCAAATCAAAACTTTTTCTGTTTTATCTATTAACGAAATAAGAATATAAACACGAGAAAATCCACCGAACTAGTATAGTTAGCAAACTTAATGCCGCAAAAATTTACCAAATATTTTAGCTTGCTAATATACTGAAACAAAACACCTTAAGTTTATTAAACCCATTGGGATTGTCCGCAAAATGCTCGTATGTGGCATGCCATTGTGACAGCACAAAAATTTTGCCCCAGAGAACGCCTGCCATACTGGCAGAAGCCAGGGGTTTCGCTGAGAACCTTAAACAACGCCACCCGAAGTCAAGATGTTTTCGCCTTTTCGTGTTGACTTTCAAATTACTTATGACATATAGTGACACGAGAATATCATGGCGTAGAAATTTGCCGCAGGAATAATCCCTTATGACAAAAACAACTTTAGAGAACAACCTCCATAAACGACTACTCAAACCCGATGGGGAAGCCCATCTGCGCGGGGAATCACACAACCGCCTGATTGCAGAAGAAATTGCGGCAGATTTAAAGACAAAGATCATTGGCAGTCATGTAATCACAACAGAACGGACGACTTCAACCATGGACTTTGCCAAGAAACTTGCGCGCACCTCCAGTTTCAAAAATGGCACGGTAATCTTTGCAGAGGAGCAAACAAGGGGACGGGGACGTTCCGGACATACCTGGTCTTGCCCTAAAAACAAGGGATTGCTTGTCACCCTCCTGCTCAAACACAACATATCACCCGACCACCTGTGTTTGCTAACAGGCACCATGGCCGTGTCAGTGACAGAGACAATCCGTGAGACATTACAACTTCCCGCCGAGATCAAGTGGCCAAACGACGTACTGATTGAAGGGAAAAAAACGGGCGGCGTGTTGGTAGAGATTGAAAAGGATTTGAAGAAACAATCCATCTTTTTAATCGGCGTCGGCATAAACGTTAACCTTACCGAAGAAGAGCTACCCCCGGAGGCGCGCCTGCCAGCGACCTCCCTTGCGATTGAAAACAAAGCGCCTGTAAATCGCATCTTCCTTGCGAAGGCATTGCTCCAGAATATGGACAAGTGGTACTCAATTTTAAAGAACGATCACTATAGGTATATTACCGACAAATGGCGGGAGTTCTGCGTCACTATCGGCGAGCAATTGACCATTACGGAGGGCGGAAAGGAACACACAGGCAAGATTATTGATATATCCAGCAACGGGGGCCTGATGATGAAGTTAGATGACGGGGAGATAAAAATATTTCGCGGCGAACACGCCACGATTAAACATTAACATCCGGTAACAATTTAAGAAGCAGTAACGGGTGACGCTTTTTCGTCTCACTCGTCATTCGACATACGCAACTTCCCCTAGCGGGTTCAAGTTTTTAACTTGAACCCCACATTTTATGTTTTCAATTTCGCTGGCGATTACTCACTGCGCCGACATCCACATACACTTTTGGGTTCAGGGTACAAACCTGAACCCGCAAAGATTCTGCGACTTTTTCACTGTCCGGACGTTATTTACTGTGCAGCGCCTTCTCAATCGCCAGAATCCTGGCCTCTATCCTGCTCGTCCGCTTCGAAAGATCGTTATATACGAAGTACCCCAAAACAAGCAGAAGCGCCGTGTAGGCCACAACAATATACAGAGAAAACGACGTTGCCGCGGCGGGAGAAGCGGGAATGTAGTTCGTTTCCGCATCCGTTCTTTTCACGGACGGTATCGTCCTGACCGCAGTGATTGGAGTCTCGACGATACGTCTTGTCTCCTGAACTTCGCTTACGCTGTGCTGTGCTGGTTTTATCTTTTCCGCAGAAGGCTTCTCATACAACTTCCCGATCACAACCCTGGGCTTCGGGGTTGCAGGGTTATTAGCGGTGTTATTAACCGGAGATGGAGGCGGAGCAACGGGCGACTGAACTTTGCCGGCATCAGTTACAGGGAGCAGTACTTGCTGTTTAGGCGTCGCCTGGCCGCCTGCCTGCTGTTCGCCCTTTCCGGCATTCTGGCCTGATGTATTTGCCTCCTCTGAAGGCGCCGACTTCTTAATGTCCTTTGTCATCTTCATCCAGCTTAACGGATCGTGCCCCAGCACGCTATCTTTACCCATATTTCCTCCAAAAAGATTTACAACCCGTGTTTTTCATCACATTAACTTTTTTTGCAATTTTCCTGCCGCACAACTTCCCTGGCAAGGGACATATAATCTTCAGAACCATGCGAACCCGGCGCATAAACGATAACCGGCTTCCCATGACTCGGAGATTCCGAGAGCTTCACGTTTTTCCTTATGACCGTATCGAACACCTGCTCCTTTGCAAAATGTTCCCTGACCTTTTCGATAACTTCCCTGCAAAGACGGGTGCGGCTCGTGTACATACAAAAAATAATGCCCGTGATCTCTAAATTTTTATTCAATCGTTTCCGAACAACTTCATGCGTGTCCAGCAACTTGCTTACCCCCTGCAATGCAAAAAATTCAGTCTGCAAGGGAATGAAGAGTTCCTGCACCAGCGTCAGGACATTCAGGGTTAGCAGACCCAGGGAGGGAGGACAATCAATCAGCACATAGTCATACCGGTCAAGCACGTTACCCAGGTATTCTTTCAATACCGTTTCGCGCCCGACCACTCCCACCAACTCGATCTCCGCCCCAGACAGGTCAATATTGGCGGGAATAATGTCAAGTCCATGTATCTTGGTATTTAAAATTACTTCGTCCGGCTTGCAATCCCCGGTAATAATATCGTATACGGAATATTTCAGGCTATGAATGTCCACCCCAAGATGCACGCTCAGATTGGCCTGCGGATCCATGTCAATAACCAGCACCTTCTTTCCCAATATCGCGAGGCAGGCGCCGAGGTTTGCCGTCGTAGTGGTCTTTCCCACGCCTCCCTTCTGGTTCAACAATGCAATACTTCTCATAATGCACATCCCCCCATTTGTTAAGGCAGGTCGGTAATCAGCAAAAAGTAAGCCTTATTCCTGTATAAAAATCCAAACAAATTATCAAAAGTTTAGCATGTATAAAAGAAATTTCAAGCTATAAATTTAACAAAACTATCCACTTACTCATTTTTACTACTTTTAATAATTTCCTCAATGGAGCGGTACTTTTCTGCCATGGTTGCTTCGCTTTTTCTGAGGGCGCCGATGCGGGTAAGCACCTTTGACATCAGCCCGGTTGCCAAGACCACTTGCTCTCTTGCTATTTTCAGGATAGGCTTGGGAATCAGCGGTGTTTTTTTTACTGCATCCCATAGGATATGAGCGTCAATATTAAAGTCCTTTGCAACGTCATATACACTGAATTTCGACCGGGGAGGATTGGAAACGGCCACGCAATGCGCCCCAATTACGGTGTCTTCGCCAAAGAATATCGGCATGGCAAGAATAGTCAGACCGCCAGGGCACATGTCCTCGAATGGTTTTTTGAAGTGAATAGCGCTTTTCGATAGCTCCCTGCTATAGGTGATACATCGTTCCTTGCGTTCGCTGGAAAAACGCAACGCCTTACAGTATGAGGAATCATTAATCTCGTTGACTACATTTCCGTCCACATCGTACACCACATCCTGGGTGCTCAAAAGGTTTGCCAGGTAAATCTGAATATGCGAGATGATTTCTCTTTCGAGGTAGATTTTTGGGTCAATCAGTTCCATGCGAACCCGGACAGGTTAATTGTTTTATATCAGTTTAGTTTTTTTAAAAATTCGTATCAATGCTTCTTCCAAAACGCCGTTTGGAAACCTGCATCGAAACACACCCCCGACCCCTCTTATTAGAGGGGAGGGCGGAAGTCCCCTCTAATAAGAGGGGATTTAGGGGTGTGTATACGGTATTTCAAAAAGCCTTGGCGGGTTCAAGTTTGCAACTTGAACCTGAAGGTTTATATATTTCTTGGCGTTGTGACTGTTCAACTGGGTATCGTTTGTTCAAACTACGGGGTTCAGGTTGCAAACCTGAACCCGCCAGGGAGCCGTCTCCCGACGGCGATTGCGGGTGCATGACAGCCCATGCGCCCGATCGCCAACAGGAGCTGGCTCCTACCAAAAACATTGAAACTCCGGTACGTAAACGCCAGTCCTGACAATCTGGAAAACGTAATATATATACACGATTCACCCGCAATTTGCAACAAAACCGCACAAATTTTTGTCAATTGCAGTACAAAAGTGTTTCTGATACACTTTTCCTTATGATACGCGCGTCTATAATAATTCCTACCTACAATCGCGGAAAACTGCTCTGCGATACCCTGACAAACCTTATCGGGCAACTGCCCCCGGACGGAGAAATCATCGTCGTAGACCAGAGCGACGCCGTGTGCAGCGAGCTCATGGAAATTATCAGAAAAAACAGCACACGGGCACACTATTACAAGATATTCGTAAAGGGACTCCCGCATGCGAGAAATTACGGGCTAAAACGGGCGCTGGGTGAAATTATTATCTTCTGCGACGACGACGTTATCCCCGGCCAGCATTTCATAGAAAATCATCTTCGTAATTATCAGGAAAAGGACGTGGGCGGCGTCGGTGGACGCATCCTGCCAAACGAGCATACCGCAGTTACCCCATATCAAACGGGAAGTGAATATCACCGCAGAGACGCAAAGACCGCAGGGCATCTGTCTGCCGGAAAATCAAAAAGGAATTTTCCTTGCGCCTTTGCGGTTCATAAGCAAACCGGCAGAATCAGACGGTGGGACGCCCACCTTATTGACAACTTCGATGCAACCGAGAGGGCGTATGTTGACCATGCGCAGGGCTGCAATATGTCGTTCAGAAAAGAGGCGCTCGTAAAGACAGGGGGATTCGATGAACGTTTTGGCGGGAGCGCGCACCTTGAAGAAACCGATCTTTGCCTGCGCATACGCCGCGCCGGTTATAAACTCGTCTTCGACCCGGAGGCGGCGCTGGTCCATCTGAAAGACACGAAGGGCGGCTGCCGCGCAGAAAACCACAAACAGTGGTTTTACTGGTACGGGCACAACACCATGCTCTTTTTCCTGAAAAATTTCAGACAACCGTTGTTGCCCGTGTTCATCGTTTCGGGTTTTATCCGCTTACTCCTATCTGCCTGCAAGAGAGGCAATCCCCTCATCGTCGTTTGGGGCGTAAGCGGCTACAGGGCAGGTCTCGCAACGGCAAGAGGCAAGAGACGAGAGGTAAGAAGCTAGATAAGTTTGTTTTTAAATCCGCAATCGGGAGATACCATTTCGCGGCATTAAAAAAATGTTGGGTTTCGTTCCTCAACCCAACCTACTCCGCTACCTGCGCCGCCGGGCAGAGGAGCTTGCCGTAGGTTCAAGTAGGGACACGGTGCACCGTGTCCCTACCCTGAGGGTTTATGTATTTCTGGGCGTTGTGACTGTTCAATCGGTTATCGCTTGCTCAAACTACAAGGTTCAGATTGCAAATCTGAACCCGCCAAGGGACGTTGTTACTCGCCACACATCGCCCGCCGTCCGTTACTCGCTACTGTCCTGCGGGTCCACCACCCGCGGGTTCACGTTTGCCCCACCCGTGGGTTCCCACCAACTGTGGGTTCAAGTTTGCAACTTGAACCGGAAGGTTTACGTATTTCTAGGCGTTGCGACAGTGCAACTGGGTATTGTTTGTCCAAACCCCATGGTTCAGATTTCAAATCCGAACCCGCCGATGGGGAAGCCTGATGCAGGATGTTTTTAAATCCGCGTTCCGAATTCCCCAATCTGCAATCCGCACTTCACATTCCACACGCTGCAATTAATTTCTTCATCCTTCAACCTTCATCCCTCATCCTTCCCATTTATCCAACACCTCCCGCACCTTTTCCAAAAGCCTTGTTGGCGATACGGGCTTCAAAACATAGTCCAACCCCTCATTCACGATGTCCATCTCCCGGATTACATCATCATTGTAACCGGTCATAAAACAGACCTTCATGTCGGATTTTATCTTCTGTATTTCATCATACGCCTCTTTACCACTTTTACGGGGCATTACTACGTCAAAGAACAGGAGGTTGATTTTGTCCTTGTTCTTCACGAATTTATCCACTGCATCCACGCCATCCACCGCCTCTATCACCTCATATCCTTTCCTCTCAAGCGCTATTTTCATTATACCTCTCACATCATCTTCGTCTTCCGCCAGCAATACTGTTTCCATGCCCATTTTGGGCGTGGTTACTGTTTCTGCCTTTGCCGCAGAAATCCCCTGCGCAATCAACGGCAAATATATATTAAACGTCGTGCCTTTGCCCGGCACGCTATGAACGTCCATATAGCCTTTGTGTTGTTTTACGTTTCCATAGACGCTTGCAAGGCCAAGCCCCGTCCCCTTTCCCACCTCCTTCGTGGTAAAAAACGGCTCAAATATCCTCGATTTTACCTTTCCATCCATCCCTACGCCCGTGTCAGAAAACGACACAAGGACATATTCCCCGATCTCACCAAAGCCGTGCGCCTTTATGAACACATCATCCATCCGCACTACATCTGTGCAGATTTTTAATTCTCCACCATTGGGCATGGCGTCCCGCGCATTGGTAACAAGGTTCATCAATACATGCAGTATCTCGTCGCTGTCTGCCATCACGAAACAGTCTTTTCCGGTAAACGTCGTCCTGAGTCCGATATTTTCCCTCAAAAGTTTCGACAGAATGCCTTCGGAGTCTTTTATAATCTTGTTCACGTCTACCGGATGCAGATTAATGGGCTTCTTCCTGCCAAACGCAAGAAGATCCTGGGTCAAACCGGCTGCCATTTGTGATGAACGGATAATTTTCTGTGCATACTCTCTGTGCGGATCCCCCTCCTTCAGTTCCGCCAGCAACAAGCTTGCATATCCCAATACCACCATGAGCAGGTTATTGAAATTGTGGGCAACGCCTCCCGCCAGTTTTCCGACAGAGGCGAGATTCTGCGCGTGGAAAAGCTGCTCTTTCAGCCTTGACTCTTCCTCTTCGGCGCGTTTTTTCGCGGTAATATCCATAACGGCAACCTGGCATTGTTTCGCATTCCCTTCGCCGTCACGCAGGGCGACGCCTTCCAGATAGACGTGACATGGCGCCGCATCGTTCCTTGAAAGCCTCAGTTCACAGATATGTTTGGAATCTAATTCAAACACCCGATTGCAAAAGGCACTGAAGTCTGACCGGCAACCCATCTCAACAAAAAGCTGGAATCTCCTCCCCGCCAAAGCACCCCTTTCAATGCCCAGGATGGCCGCTCCGGGCAGATTCACCTCAAGGATCGTCCCCTGTTTATCAAGGGTGAAATATCCGACGGGTGAGAACTCGTACAATTCGAGGTACTTATTCCGCGATTCCTCAAGTTCCCACTGCGAGCGTTTCAGTTCTTCATTCTGCATCTCCAGTTCGATTTGGTGCACCTGCAGTTCGTAAGCCATGGCGCGGACGTCCTGTTCAGTCATTTTCTGAACGTCCTTGATTTTTTTCCTGTTCAACAGTTCCTCTGCCCGGCAACGCAGGTAGCCCGGCGAGGCCGGATCAGGTTTCTCTTCTTTCATAGCTTCGCTCCCGTTTGTCAAATTTATCAAATTTCGGATTGCGGGTTGCTGAATGCGGATTGAAAAATCTGAAATTGCTATCCGAATTCCGCAATCCACAATCCACAATCGTTACACACTCTTGTAGTTGGTTCAACCGTCCATCGGCGGGTTCTGCCCCCTAGGCGGGTTCAGATTTGCAATCTGAACCTTGCAGTTTGAGCAAGCGATAACCGATTGAACAGTCACAACGCCCAGAAATACATAAACCTTCAGGTTCAAGTTGCAAACTTGAACCCGCAGTGAGTGAGAACCCGCAGCGGAGACTTGAACCCACAGCCAAAATTCATCCTTCCGCCTTCCTCCTTCAACCCGCGGCGGATACCGCCAAAATAACACCTGCGGGGCAATAACAACTCCTAACCCTTTTTATTTCTTTCCGTAATATCCTCAATAGCAATGAGTATCATCTGCGTGCCGACGCCTTCCTGCATTATCCGCCGGGCATTGAGGAGCATCACCCTGCGCCCAATTCCGGGAAAAACGTGTTCTATCTTGTAGTCGTCAACCTGGTTGTTTTTTGGCAGAATATCCTCCAAAAGCAGCCGCAGTCCGGGAATGTCCCACTGCCCGTTTCCCAGTTCGTACAAAAGCTTGTGCCTTGTCTCTTCAGGCGACGCCTGAAATGTCCGATAAAATGACCGGTTAGCCGAAACTACCCGCAACCCGGCGTCCACCACAAGCAAGGGCGCCCGTACGGTCTCCACAATAGCCTCGGCAAATCTACAGGCTTCTAGTACCACCTCGTTCTCCCGGAGCGACGCCTCCAATCGTTTCACAGAGGTGATTTCAGTAAAAGTCACCACTACGCCGCCGATAATATTATCAAGCGTCCGATATGGCATAATACGCATAAGGTACCAGCATCCGTCCCCCGTTTGCACCTGCGCTTCTTTGAATATGAGCGTCTGAATGACCGTGTTTATATCATCAACCAACGCCTCGTATTTCAGATTTGAGACAATGTGCGTGATCGGACGCCCCAAATCAGACGAGATCAGATTAACGATCTTCGTGGCCTGGGGCGTGAATCGCCTGACGTTCAGGTCGTTGTCTAAAAAGATCGTTGCGATCTCTATATTATTGAGGAGATTCTGCATGTCATTATTTGCGCCCGCCAATTCATCAATTTTCGTCTGTAGTTCCGTGTTGACGGTCACCAGCTCTTCGTTCATAGATTGCAGTTCCTCTTTAGAGGTCGTCAGTTCTTCATTGGTGCTCTGCAACTCCTCATTGGTTGACTGCAATTCCTCGTTCGACGATTTGAGTTCCTCTTTGGAGGTCTCCATCTCTTCCGACGTTGTCTGAAGGCGCTCACGGGTAAACGCAAGTTCCTTTTCCAGTTCTTTATACAACCTGCTTTGGCTGGAAACCGAACCGGTCTTCGCCTTACCTGACGCCGCCCGCTTCGAAGGGGCGCCAACGTCCTCGAATACCACCATCAACAGACCCTTCATACCTTCACCTTCGCTGAAGGGTTTTACCGTGAGGTCAATGACCTGGCAGTCCCCGTTGGTCCTGACCGACAGACCCTTCATAACGACGGCCTTTCCCTGCGCGATTGCCCTGCGGATGGCGACCTCCAGCTCTATCCTTAACCCCTCGCGCGCCATCGCAAAGATATTCACATTGGTCTTTCCGGCAGCCGGCTCCAGATATTTCCCCGTGCGCCCGCTTATGTACACAATGTCTCCCTTTTCATTCACGACCACTGCGGGAGGGGTGAAGTGCTCCGAAAGAATCCGTTGCGCCATGTCAGAAATGGCATTTTCCATGCTTTTTTGCATCTTTGGCGCGTGTTGCGGCTTGTCTTCTCCATGAAACAATGGCGACACGGGCAGTTCAACCATGCCCATACGGGCGGATGCAGATTCTTTACGCCGGAATATCTTCCATTTTGTATCCACGGGAGAAAAGAGGTCGGTCAGGCTGCCAATGGTCTCGGAAGCGCCCAAAAAGAGCAGGCCGCCGGGATTAAGGGCGTAATGCAAGAGAGGAAGGAGTTTTTTCTGTAATTCCGCCGTCATATAGATCATGATATTTCTGCAGCTTATCAGGTCTAATTTGGTAAACGGAGGGTCCATAACGATATTCTGCGGCGCAAAGACCACCATCTCGCGGATTTCTTTCCTGAGGCGGTAGCCGTTGTCTTCCTTTACAAAAAACCGTTGCAGTCGCTCAGGCGATACGTCAGCGACAATATTGGAGGCATACACTCCTTGACGGGCTTTATAAATAGCATCCTTGTTTATATCCGTGGCAAAAATCTGGATTTTAAAAACCCCCCTTTGTTTCACCTTTTCCAGGCACTCCTGGAGAATGATGGCGATAGAATAGGCCTCTTCTCCCGTAGAGCAGCCCGGCGCCCAGACCCGCAACACGTTCCCCTTCGCCCTGTCCTTCAGCATCTGCGGAACGGCCTTTTCCTTAAGCGCCTCAAACGCCTCACGGTCTCTGAAAAAGCTGGTCACCCCAATCAGCAGTTCCTTGAAGAGCAGTTCGATCTCCTGCGGGCTTTCCCTCAAATAACGAATATACAAATCTATACTGGCGATTTTATGAACGCTCATCCGCCTTTCAATGCGGCGGACGAGGGTATTCTTTTTGTAAAAGGAAAAGTCGTGTCCGGTTTGGTCGCGGAGGAGGACGGTTATCTTTTGTATCGCATTCGCGTGTTTCTCTTCTGCGGCGGGTTTCTGTTTAAGGAGGGTTGAAGAGTGCCTCGCATAATCGAGCAGCTTGGCGGGCAAGTCTTTTACCAGACCGATATAATCCACAAGTCCGGTGTCAATGGCGCTCCGCGGCATGCCGTCATACTTGGCCGAGGCGGGATCCTCAGCCATTACCATACCCAGTTTTTCCTTGATGGCCTTAATGCCCAACGTGCCGTCCGTTCCCATGCCGGAAAGGACGATGGCAACCGCCCGTTCTTCCTGGTCTTCCGCCAGGTGCCGGAAAAAGAAATCAATCGGCAGCCGCAAACCGCGCGGCGCAGACGGCTCCAGGAGCTGAAGGGTTCCGTGCAGTATGGACATGTCCCTGTTCGGAGGGATGACGTAGACACAATCCGGGCGGACTTTCATCCCGTCTTCCGCCTGAAAGACCTGCATCCTGGTGAAACGCTGGATCAGTTCAGGCATCATGCCTTTGTGGGTCGGGTCAAGGTGCGAGACGAGCACAAACGCTATTCCACTGTCGGTTGGCATGTGGGCAAAAAACTGTCCGAACGCCTCCAGCCCGCCCGCGGAACAGCCCATGCCGACAACATAAAACGAATCCTTTTTAATATTTTTAGCAGACGCATTCCCCTTAGCGGATATTTGGGAATGCCCGGAGGCGGTGCTCCTTCGCTTGTTTTTACCCGTACGTTTCTTCATACAAAGCGTCTCCTGTATTGGATGGCGAGGGTAAAGACGTTTTTAGTTGGGTTGGGTTGGGTTGGGTTGGGTTGGGTTGGGTTGGAAAATGCCACAAGGG
>Ga0209514_10002678_pt1 | contig 27011 bp, 24 predicted proteins | sample Subgrocontami58m_FD_187452 | JGI IMG/M metagenome (GOLD analysis project Ga0209514, IMG submission 187452) | Subsurface groundwater microbial communities from S. Glens Falls, New York, USA - GMW37 contaminated, 5.8 m (SPAdes) (version 3) | ecosystem: Environmental > Aquatic > Deep subsurface >...
TGGGCCCCAGCCGAGCCATCCGTCACGACCAGCGGAGAGCTGGACGTGTCCAACGGCGTGACCACGAAGGCCTGCTCCTGCGACGGCGACAAACCATCGACACCGGAAATGGCTCCACCCGAACCGCCAGAAGAGCCGGCAGCCGTGATGGCCTTGACCATGACCTTGTAGCCGTTTGAGTCCAATGCCGTTTCACCAGCCTTGAAGTCAGTCGTAGCCTTGTTGGCCGCCGTGTCCGTACCCGCCGTCGACAACGTCGAAAGCGCATGCGCCAACGTCGTCGCGTACTTGATTTCCGCGCCCGTCAAGCTCAACGCATCCAGCTTGCTGCCACGCGGCGAGACAAATTTGACTTCGTTGTTCGAGTCCGGCGTGTTGACGCCTGTCGCATATCTCGACACCGTCGGAGTGGCGGCGTTATAGAAGTACCCGCCCGTAGCCGTACCGGTTTCCAACGACAAGTGCGGGTTCGCCGAACTGACTTGGCTGACACGCAGCGAGAACGCACCCAGGATAGAGTCCTCCGTGTTCAAATACTCGGGAACAAAGATGGCGTGGCGCGTGCCCGTCATGTCACCCGTCTGCAAACCGCCCACGTCGAAGCGCAGGTATACGAAGTTCGGTCCGTAGTTGTACTTGACGGAGTTGTTCGTCGCGAACGACGTCACGCCCGTGGATTGACCCGGCGAAATCGTGCCGTTCCAGTTGATCATCTGCAGGATACCCAAATTCGTGGCACCCGTACAGCTGGCATTCAGACTGGACGCCAAAACCGTGACGTTGAAGTTACCATTGGTAACCGCAAAACCAGCAGTCGTAGGCGTACCCGTAATCGCACCCGCACTCGGAGCGGCAACCGACAAGTCCAAGCTGGTCAACAACAGTCCAGTCGCAGGAAACGCCGAAGCGTTTACAGGCAGGTTGCAAGCGGCGCTACCGGCCGTCATGTTCCACACCGTAATACCCGTACCCGTCGTCAAACCCAGATTCGTAATCGTGTTGGCGTACGTCACGTTACCGTTCGCAAACTGCGTGCTGTAATACGGCACGAAGTTCGACGTGGTCGGGTCACGGTAGAAAACCGTTCCCGTGGCACCGGAACCAGCGGCCACGTAGTCCGTAATATAGTAGAACGACTTGGCGCTCGTAGCGGACGTCGGCGAATCGCTGAAGTCAAACGGCGAAGTCAAATCGGACTGGACCAACACGTAGCTCAAGTCCACCGTGGCGGTGTCCGTGGCGCTCGTTTGGAAGCTCTGCGAACCCGTCGAGAACCGCAACGTGTCGTAGGTGACATCGGCCAAGCCATTGAACGTGAACTTCATCAAGGCAGGCTTGTCCAAGAAGTTCAGTCCGTCTCCCTTGTTCAGGTCGGACGAGACCGAGCGCGTCAATTGCACACGGGATAACGAGTGACCATAGGACGTACCACCGCCCACGAGGTTCACGCGCCAGTTCGTGTTGTCCGTGCTGACCGAGGTCGCTTGCTGCAAGGCCAGTTTGTCGGAAAAGACGCTGACTTGCGCGTAGCTGGTCTGACCCAGACCGGCGAAGACCGTGAAGACGCGGATGACGATTCCGTTCTTGTTGTATTCGCCATCTTGCTGCAGCGTCGTCGTGTCAATCACTTTGCCGTTGGCATCGCTGACTTCGAACGAGACGGACAACAGTTGCGCCGTACCCGTCGGGACGGCCGAGATGTCTTTCAGCTTGGCCGAAATGCCGTTAGGGGAGGTGACCGTGTCGCCGATTTGCATGAATTCCTTGTAGGAGACTTCCTTGCCCAACGTCAGGACGGATGTAGCGCCCAAAGCGACGTTGTTGTCGAAGTTATCCATGCCGACGATAATCCAGTCCGTGCCCAACAGTTTGACTTTGACGCGGTGCTTGGTCGTCTTGTACGTGTCCGAGCAGGTGGAGTCATCGGGCGTGAATTCCGTACAAACCTGGATGGGGTTCGTGAAGATGGCTTCGTACGCCACCTGCGGGTTGCGGGCCTTGACCGTCTTGGTCGAGGCGTCGTACTGCGTGCGGGCGTAGACGTAGTAGCGTTCTTCTTCCGTGTACGATTTGGACACTTGCGAATCCGTAATCGTGCCTTTGAAGGCCAAAGCGGATTCCGAAGCGGTTACTTTGCGTCCGCCACTGGTGAACGGCGAGGTCGTGCCCAGGATGGTCGTCGTGCCGGTCAAGTCGTTGACGCGGTCGTCCGTCGTATTCGAGTCCAAAAAGCCTTCGACATAGGTCTTCATCTGGTAGGCCACGTTCGGGTTGACGCCCGGCGTCGTGATTTCCAAAGAGACTTTGTCATCTGTGGAAGTCGTGGCAGCCGTACCGCCCGAGCAGGACAGCAGGTCCGCGCCCAAGACGGTGATGTCCGTGGACGTATAGGCCAAGTTGCCGATCATGGCGGCAATGTTAGCCGCTGCGACGGCGTCCGAGGCTTGGGCCTGGGAGCCGACGACGATTTTCAGGTTTGGAGCACCGTTTGAGAAAAACGGGAAGTTGCTCAATCCGCTGGAGTCCACTTGGACGGCACCTGCAAAAGCAGCGCCCAGCAATGCCGCACCGGCCGCAGCCGTTGCGATTTTCTTAACGTTCAGACTTTTCACGGAACCACCTCGACGAACGGAGTTCGTCTTAGATACGAAAACATCTCAAGCCAGGGCATTGCGGACGCATTTAATTTCCCAAACACCGGGAACAACGAACCGTCCGTAAAACCTACCTTGAGCGGAATACCTTATCGAAATTCGCTTTTTAAACCTTTCCAAAACCCTACGTTGCTTGACGAAAGGCCCTCGGACAAGGTTAGAGGGTGAAAATAGGGTAGAAAATCCGTCAAACGACGAAATGAAAGGACCGACCCATCCACGACAAAACACCCTTTCCGCCGAAACCGAGGTAACAGTCGGACATGATGTTGAATTTGACGATATATAATATAGGGAGAGGACCGCTTTGGAGACCCTATTTGTTACTACCAACAAGTTTATAAATAATGAAAGAGAATAACATATATCGAGGTGCAAGGAAGACTTGCGTCTTGCTAGACCACAAAGCGCGACAGTGGAATCGCAATAACTTCGCGCGTTATTGGAGCAGGCGAAAACACATATGGCGCATGAATTCAACTCGCAACAAATCAAGCAAGTGGTCGCGGCCAACAAGGCCAAGTTTACCGGCGAGCACGGGCATGGTCCGAAGGAGTATGACCAGACGACCATGTTCATTCCGGTGGCCACGGAAGGAAAAGCCGTCATCAACGTGCAGAACCGTCAGAATTTCCTGACGACGGGCATTTCGAACTGGCGGTTGTACCACTTCTACCGCGCGGCGGCCATCATGGGCGCCTTGGCGGCGGTTTGGTTGTTGTTCACAAACGCGTACTTGAGCGCGGCCGCCGGCATGGCGTCGGCGTGGAGTTACGGCGAGTTCCTGAAGAAGGATTTCATGGTGAACCACATCTACAAGACGCGTTACTTGCTGGAAAGCACGTAGGCGGCCGGAAAACAAGGCAAATCAAAAGCAGGAAAAAAACGGAACCGAAAAAAAAACTGAACCGGAAAACCAAAAATCTGACGGCAAGAATGCCTAAAGAAAAGGATCGAACATGACTGGACATGGACCCGTGGACCCGCGTGACGCGCTCTTGCACGACATCGAGAGCACGGCCACGCCGGCGCACCACGCGGCGGAAGACGTCGAACACGGCATGCACGAGATGCATGAACAACACGAAGGTGGCTCAAGCGTCAAGGAACACCCGCCGCACGTGTCGTACATGCCCATGGAAGTGGAGCGGACGGTCCCGCCCAGCTTGCGTCAGTTCACGCGGTGGGAGTACTTGTCCGAGTACGTCGAGTGGTGGCGCCAGGGCGTCACCTCAAAAGTGCAGGCCGTATTGTTCGCGGCATTGGGCCTCTTGACGCTACAGACCTTCCCGCCGGGGGCGTTGTTGATGTTCGCGTTGGCCGGTCGCCACCTGGACTTGGCCTGGATGTACGATTTCATCGCCAAGCGGTTCGGCCAATCCCGTACCTTGACGCTGGTCGACTAGACGGAAACCGAAACCCGTTCATTTTTTTTTCCAAAAAAATAGAAGCAAAAACCAAAACGAAAAAAGAGAAAAAACAGGGAAAAAAGCAAACCGGAAATCCCGGCATAAACACAACGTCGCAAAATCGGGAAAAAAAGGCAAAAAAAACAAACCCTTGAAAAAACGTAAAACGTGAAAAAATGGCTGAAGAAATTTACGAGGAAAAGGACGCGCCGTGGGAGACCCACTTGATGTCCTTCTTGGAAGACATGGGCTTGGTCAAGATTTTGGACGGCCCGTCGGACTTCAAGACGGGCATGTTCGACCACGGCTTCATCCTGCCGGACTGGATCATCAACGCCATCGTCGTCTTGACGGTCCTGTACTGGCTCTTCACGGTGAAATAGGATCATGGTCAATACCGATTATTCCAGTTCGCAATTGGTCGAGTACGTCCAGACCGTCGGCGCAAAGTCAATCGAGGGCGGAAAAAACCCCGCTGACGCGCACGGGCACGATGCGGCACGGCAAATGCACCACATGTACGTGCCCATGAAACAGAAAGGGCACATGATGGAAGGCGGCAAGAAAGTGCCGGTGCACAACTTGCACGTCTACACGCGTGCCCAGTTCCTCTCGAGTTTGGTGGACAGCGGATTCCGCACCGGCGCGTTGGGCACGGCGTACCGGTCGTACTTCTGGGCCGTCGTGTACTTCGTGCTGACGGTCCTTTCATACGGGTTCAACTTGTACGTGGCGGCCGTGTTCGCGTACATGGCCGGCATACATTGGTCGCGCCGTCTGATCGAACCGCCGTGGTCCATCACGTGGTTCAAAGGAAAGGCGTTGTACCACGCGAAGTAGGAAGAAACCATTTTTCCTTTTTTTTTTATTTTTCAGACAAAAAAAACCCGAAAAACGGGGAAAAAAAGAAAAACCGCAGATCGGAAAAAAACGCGAAAGGAAACAACAGAAAAAGAGCGAAGAAACCGAAAAAAGGCGGAAAAAAGAACAATCAAAAAAACGCAACAACAACGAAAAAATAAACAAAAACCAATAAAAAAGAACAATCAAAAAAAAAGGAAAAAAAACTAGATCGAGCCCGTAATAAAAGGTGTAAAAAGATGAGTTCGGAAATCCAGCACAATCCCGGCGTCGTCGTGTCCATGGGCATCACGGAAAGCAAGGTGCCCATGCTGCGGGCCACCACGCGGTGGGACTACATCTCGCGCTTTTTGGCCGTCTGGAAAGAATACGTGCGGTTCCAGATCTACTACGGCGTGCTGCTCATCCTGGGCGTGTACTTGATGTTCGTCCAACCCATCTTAGGCGCCTTGGCGCTTTCGGGCGCGGTGTACTTCTACCAGCTCAAGGAATTCCGGAAAGAACGCACCTTGCGCTCGAAACGTACCGTCATCATCGGGCACTGACGCCAAAAGCCAAACGGCGGACGTGGGAAAAAAACGGCACGGGTAAGAAGGGAAAAAAAACGGTAAGGGAAAAGGCGGCAAAAAAAACGCCGCGTTGCCTTTCTTTCCGTCTCCAACTCCGTCTTCCATTTTTTAGTTCAACACCATTTTTTTCCACGCTGCGCGGGTTCTAAGTCCGGCGGCGTCGCCTCTTTTTCTTTTATTTTTCCTCACCAGCGAAGCCTCGCCCGACGTGGGCGCAAACGCCAAGTCCGCAAGCGTTAAAAGCCCAAAACCTCACGGTAAGACGTATGCAGATTGAACGGCTGGAAAAACGGTTGCAGTGTCAAGTGCGCGCCAGGGCCAGCAAGCGCATCATCAATAACTAGTTTTCAGATGCCCGGGTAGCTCAGCCGGTAGAGCGGCTGACTGTTACGATTTTTGAGCCGAAGATTTTTTTCGCGCCCAATAATCCACGGAAATCAGCAGGTCGTCGGTTCGAGTCCGACCTCGGGCGCTCTTATTTTTTCAAAAACATCAACGCGGGAAAAGTGGAATCGATGGACGTCAAAAAAGAACTGGAAAAAGTCGCGGCGGCCCAGCGCGTGCCCCTGACGCCGGAAGAGTCCGAAACGTTCAGCCGCCAGCTCGAAACCGTCTTGCAAGCGTTCGACCGGTTGGACCAAGTGGACACGGAAGGCATCGCTCCGTCGTACCATCCCGTCCCGATTCCGGCCCAGTTACGGCCCGACGTGCCGGAGCCGTGCACCGCGCCGACGCAGAACGCCCGCCGCACCGAGAAAGGCTACTTGCGCGGGCCCCGGATGATGAAGACGGCATGAGCGACGCGTCACCCATATTGGAAAAAGTCCGCCGTGCCGACGAGCGGTATTCCTGCATGGCCCACATCCCCGACGCGTTGTCGGAGGCGGAGGCCGGCCCGCTTTGCGGCGTTTTCATCGGCGCCAAGGACAATTTGTGCGTGGCCGGCATGCCGGCGGCCGCAGGCTCAACAATACTGGAAGGGTACGTTCCGCCGTTTACGGCCACAGCCGTAACCCGTCTGCAGCAAGCCGGTGCGACCGTGATTGGAAAAACCGTGATGGATGCGTTCGGTTTCGGGACTTTCAACGTCAATACGTACAAAGTGGCGAAGAACCCGGATGACCCGACGCGCTCAGCCGGCGGATCGTCCGGCGGAAGCGCGGCGCTGACGAGCGCCACGGGGATTCCGTGCGTGGCGGAGTCCACAGGCGGCAGCATCAGCGCGCCGGCCGCGTTCTGCGGCGTAGTGGGCGTGACGCCGACGTACGGAAAAGTCAGCCGCTACGGTCTCATCGATTACGCAAGCTCTTTGGATAAAATCGGCACTATGGCGACCACCGTAAAGCAGGCGTTCGGTCTTTTGGACGTCATGTCAGGCCCGGACCCGCGGGATTTCACGTGCCTGCACCCGGAGGCCGAAAAAAAGCCGGTGAAAAAAGTGGCGCTGGTGCGCGAGCTTTTGGAAAAAGCGGATCCAGGAGTCCAACAGCGCGTCTTTCTTTCCGTCGAAAAATTGAAGGAAGACGGCATCGTCGTGGACGAAATCCGGCTGGACCACACGGAAAACGCGCTATACGCGTACTACATTTTGGCCATGGCCGAGGCGTCCACGAACGTAGCCAAATACGTGGGATTGCGCTACGGCCAGCAGCCCGCTCCGATCGAGTCCGAAACGTATACGGAGTATTTCACCCGCGTGCGGGGCCTTTTCGGGCCAGAGGAAAAACGCCGCATCCTGCTGGGTTCGTTCGCCCGCACCGCCGGGTACCGCGGGAAATACTACGACAAGGCCTGCCGCGTACGCACGTCGGTCATCCAGGAATTCAAAGCCGCGTTTTCCAAGTACGACGCGTTGTTGACGCCGTCGATGCCGACGGTCGCGCCGCGTTTTTCCGACATCGAGAAATTGATGCCGATGGAGCATTACGCCATGGACGCGTGTACCGTGCCTGCGAATTTGGCCGGGCTTCCGCACGCCAGCATCCCGATCGGCACGTCGGACGGCATGCCTGTCGGGCTGCAGATTATCGGCGACCACTTCCAGGAAGGAATCGTCGAGCACTACAGCCAAATGGTCGAAAACCACGCATCGGAAAAGTAGGCGGACACTAAAAGGCGAATCCATAAAAAAAAAACAAAGAAAAAAACGCAATCGGCAAACAAAACCCAGTTCAAAAGAAAACAACGCTAAAGCGTCAAGTGGGGAAAAAAAAGCAGCCCCCCCCCAAAAAAAAAGAAAGCCTAAAATGTCAAGTGAAAAAAAAATGATCTCTGAAAAAGACGCCGCAAACGGGCCATCCGCGCCGTCGATGGTTCCAGCTGACGCCATGCAAAACCAGGACGGACTCAAAATCGGCCTCGAGACGCACGTCACCTTGGACACGCAGACCGGGTTGTTCTGCGGCTGTCCCTCGAAAATTCCACGCGATGCGTTGCCCAACCAATACACGTGCGAGACGTGCCTGGGCCTTCCGGGTTCCAAGCCGCGACTCAACCAAAAAGCCGTGGAGTTGGCCGTTCGGGCCGCGCAGGTGTTGGACTTTCGCATCAACCCCAACAGCGTGTTTGCCCGCAAGACGTACTACTACCCCGACTTGGCGAAAAACTTCCAAATCACGCAGTACGACCAACCCTTGGCGCTGAAAGGCCACCTTGACATCCAAACCGGCAACGAAGGCAACGTGGAAGGCAAAAAAAAATGGAAAAAAGTGGAGCTTACACGGCTTCATATCGAGGAGGACCCGGCGCAGATCGTGTACCCGCACGGCAACATGGCCAACAGCACCTACACCTTGCTGGACTACAACCGCTCCGGCTCGCCCTTGCTTGAAATCGTGACGGAACCCTGCATCAAGAGTCCCGCCGAGGCCAAAGCATACCTGGAAGAGTTGTTCAGGCTCTTGGCCTACCTCGGCATCATCGACAGCAAAGCCGAACGCGTGATGAAGACGGACGCCAACATTTCAATCGCGGGCGGCGAGCGGGTCGAAATCAAGAACATCACGTCGTTTGCAGCGGTGGAAAAGGCGTTGCAGTCCGAATACTTCCGCCAGAAAAAAATGCGGCAATCGGGAAAACCCATCGAGCGGCAGACCCGGCTGTATTCGGAAGAGACCGACACGACCTTGTTGATGCGGACCAAGGAGCAGGAAGAGGATTACGGCTACATCGTCGAACCCGACTTGCCGCCCTTGACGCTAACGCACGATTACATCGAATCGGTCCGCGCCGCGACCAAGGAATTACCCCACGTGGCCCTGGCCCGCATCGGAAAAACGGTGCCGGCACAGTTCGCGCCCGTCTTGATCTACCAAAACCTCCTGCCGTATTTCGAATCAAGCCGTACTGCGGACAAAAACCTCCTGGCGCGCTGGACGTGCGGCTACTTGTTGAAAGCGATGAATTACAACGGCATCGACGCGCCGCAAAAAGCCTTACCCATCGCGGAACTGGACGCGCTGTTGTCCGCCATCCAAAACGGAAAAATCACGGAACGCGCCGCGATGGAATACATCAAGACGATGGTGACAGAGAAAAAAACGCTGCAACAAGTCTTGGACAAGGAAAAAAATGCGGGCGCAGGCAACGCCAATGGAAGCCAGGACGTTGAGGTCCTCATCCGCAAAATCCTTTCCGAAAACCCCAAAGCCGTGGAAGAATACCGCGCCGGAAAAGCCAAGTCCCTCGAATTCCTCGTCGGCCAATTCCTGCGGCAGAACCTCGACCTACACCCTAATGACGTGCGCGAAAAGATGAAGAAACAAATCGGGCCCTAAGTCACCGACGTCCCAAAACGAGGCTGAAAACGATTTTGTGGGCGCAGGTGCATCAACTTGCGGAAACCAAGCTTTTGACCAAGTCGGGCGCAGCAAGCGATAACCCCGCATACAGGAAAATCACGGCAATAACGGCGATAAAAAAGGCAATCCCGAACAGGGCAATCGTGCGGGCCGTGCTGAATCCGTGGATTTCCCGGTACGCCACGAATTGATACGCCAAGCTGAGGTAATTCGTAACGTTGAGGTCTTTCGTTTTGAGGAGTGCGTAAACAAATACGAGCGGGACTTCGACCAGTAGCAACGGGACGACAATCAAAGACGTCACATACAAATGGGTCTTGTAATCGCATTTGCTCCCGAGAAGAACGGCGATTTCGTAGGTCACGAACGTCGAAACAAATAAGACTCCGAATACCAGCAAAATGCCGAAAACGGAGCCAACGGCCAAACCGACTAAAAAAAACGGCCCTTCGGAAGACGATTGCGGCTCAAATAGGACATTGGCCATGAAATTGGCAAAAAACAACAAGAAAATGGCGATGGCCAACGGCACAAGGGCCGAACGCCAGGATGCCTTGGACTTCTGTTCGGCAAACGTTTCTTTCGGATGAAGCAACACCCGCTTCCAAAGATCGAAATCCAAAAGAGGCATGGACCAATAAACGAAAGCGACTTTTTAAACACGCGGTCCAAACGGCTTTGTTGAAAGTCTAGCGGAAAGAAAAAAAGCGGTTGGACGAAAACAAAAAAAAGAAAAGCGAATCAGGCGGCACAACGGCAAAGCGACTTTTTCTCATTTTTTTGCATTTATTTCGTTTTTTTTCACGTCGCCTTTTTGCTTTTCCGACACAACCGGTTCAAACCGCACCCCCTCGTTTTTGGGCTGATTTATTGATTGGGCGGATAACCGCTGATCGCAAAAAAACCCACGAAAAATGGGGTTGGCGGATGGAATCATCTATGCCACAGCCCGAAAACATAGTCTTGAATTGCTGAGCGCCGACCACGATTTCAAAGGCCTTGAAAACGCCATCGTCATCGACTGATTGCCACTGCATCCGAAAAAGATGGAACCCACCCAGAACCATCAAACCCAAAACCCTTAAAACCCCTTTTTGTCACCACCGGAGGGTAGTATGGGATTTGTCGATGGTTTTTCGGATTGGAGCGACGAGAGCCTCTGGCTTTTGGGCCTCGCCTTGGCCACGCTTGTCTTTCTGACCATGGGAGCCGCCGGCACCGGAACGGGCGCGTCGTTCCAGGCTTGGGGCGCGTTTTTGGACGTGTTCAAAGCCGTCATCGGCATCCAAGTCGTCTTTGGCATCCTCGGCCTCATCTTCAGCCTGCTGCCGTTGATCGTCATCGTACTGCTTGGGCTTTTCGGCGTGAATCTGTTCAACAAACTCATCGGTCCCATAGAGTTGTCCGAAACGATGGCTGCCATCACCGGCGGAACCAGCCTACAGACGATCGCCGTCTTTGCCGCCATCGTGCTGTTGTTGCTGTGACATGGAAAGAAGGGGTTTGACACGCTCGAAAAAAAAACGCGGTTGCGTCCGCAAAAACCCTTAAAAACCTCCGACCCATAATTATAGTCAGGCACGAATTTTTTGCCCGTTTCAAGGTCTAGAGTCCTCCAGTCATGTGCGTCCGAGGCGAAAAACGCCATGGAAACCCGGATGAACGGGAGGACTTGAAAACCCGTAGGTAAAAAAGGGATTAAATGACGCCGAAGAAACCCGAATCCGAACAGGAAGCGCTCATCCGCTCGCTTGCCAAAAAGACGGACGAGCACGAATTCTACACCCCCATCCCCAAGAACTACGAATTCGGAAAAACAAAATACGTCTTTGTCACCGGCTCCGTCATTTCCGGCGTGGGCAAAGGCATCTTCTCCGCGTCGTTAGCCAAATTGCTCAAGGACCAAGGCTTGCACGTGGAGGCCATGAAGTTCGACGGCTACCTCAATGTCGACGCCGGCACCTTGAATCCGTACCGCCACGGCGAGGTATTCGTGCTGGACGACGGCACGGAATGCGACATGGATTTGGGAACGTACGAACGCTTCTTGGACCAAGACATCTCGAAAGACAACTATTTGACGGCCGGAAAACTCTTCTCGCAAATCATCGCCAAAGAACGCGCCGGGAGTTATTTGGGCCGCGACGTCCAGTTTGTCCCGCACGTGACGGGCGAAATCAAGGCCTTCATCCGCCACCTCGCGCTCAAAACGGAAGCCGACGTCGTGGTCATCGAAGTGGGCGGAACGGCCGGCGACATCGAAAGCGCGTACTTCCTGGAAGCCTTGCGCGAATTGGCGTACGAAGAAGGCGCCGGCAACAGCTGCTTCGTCAACGTCACCTACATCCTCAAGCCCTCCTCGTTGGGCGAGCACAAAAGCAAAGCGGCCCAACTGGGCATGCGCACCTTGATGAGTTTAGGCATCCAACCGCAATTGATCGTCTGCCGCTCGAAAGAGCCCATTCCTGAAAAAATCCGCGAAAAACTATCCATCTTTTCCAACGTGCCACTGGACCGCGTCATCGGATTGGAAGACCTCGAAAGCATCTACCAAGTCCCCTTGCGTCTGAAGGAAACCAAAGCCGACGAAATCGTCACCGACATCTTGCAACTCAAAGGCAAGCTCAAAACGCAGGAAAAAGCCTTGGCGCTGTGGGAAGACTTCGAAAAGAAGATGCGCGAGCCGAAAGCGGAACTCAACGTGGCCATCACCGGCAAATACACAGGCTTGCACGACGCCTACGCATCCATCCTCAACGCGTTGGAGCACGCAGGCGAGGCCAATCGCGCGCGAGTCTTCGTGCACTGGGTCGACACGGCCAAGATTGAAACGCAAAAAGACGCTGCCTCTGCCCTCAAAGGAATGGACGGCGTCATCGTGCCCGGCGGCTTTGGCGCCCGCGGCGTTGAAGGCAAAATCGAATGCGTCCGGTACTGCCGCGAAAACAACGTCCCTTACTTCGGGCTGTGTTATGGATTCCAGATGGCCGTCATCGAATACGCCCGCAACGTATGCGGAATCACCGGGGCGCACACCACGGAAGTGCAAGCCGATTGCAAAGACGACGTCATCGACATCCTGCCCGAACAGAAGGAAAAAGAAGGGCTTGGGGGCAACATGCGCCTAGGCGGGCACAAAGTCGACATCAAAAAAGGCACGATGGCGGAGAAACTGTACGGCGACACAACAACGCACGAGCGGTTCCGCCACCGCTACGAATGCAACCCCAAATACATCGAAACCCTCGAAAAGCACGGCCTGGTGTTTTCCGGCAAAGCGCCGCACCACCCCATCATGCAAATCCTCGAACTTCCACAACATCCGTTCTTCGTGGGCGTCCAATTCCACCCCGAATTCACCTCCCGCCCCCTGCGTCCGCAACCGTTATTCAAAGGTTTCGTGGCGGCCGCATTGGCCCAAAAAAACAAGACAAAATAGCCGGTGGAAGGCAAAAACAAATAAAGCCCAGCGGAGCAAAGCCAAACAATCCAACCAATCCCGCCTGCTGCGCCCCAATTTTTTCCAAAGACAAACTTTTTTAAGCTCAACAATGCATCAAAAAGTCATCAAATTATAATAAAAAGTGATTTAAATGAAGCAGATGCAAATCATGCACCACGCACCCACCTTGGCCACGATTTTGATGGTGGAAAAAGCATTGATAGAATCCGAACAAAGCGCCGTGACGTTGGCTGAACTCAAACGCGCGTTGCCCAAGCAAGTCAACCATCACACGCTCAAGACGATTTTAGCCTACCTGGAGGAAAGCAACAAGATCGTCTACAGTGGCAAGGGCATCACGTGGATACATGAAATCAACCCAAGCCTTAAGAAGGCCATTTCCCGCGGACTTGAATTGTGAAGACCGTCCGCGTCATCCTTTCGCCGGAAGCCGAAGAAACATATCGAAACGTTCAGCAGCAGGCGGAAAAATCAAAACCGGCGCGTTCATTGTCCAACGCTATCCAAAGCAAGGCGGACGCCATCAAAGCCAACTCCCATTACGGAGACCCCATCGCCAAGCCGTTGATTCCAGCGGAATACAAAACGAAATACGGCATCACCAATTTGTTCCGCGTAAAGCTGCCACAATTCTGGCGCATGCGTTACCACCTCACCAATGCCGATACGCCGGATGAAGTCATCGCTTTGGTCGTCGACATCATCGACCATCCCACGTACGACAAGAAATTCGGATATCGCGGCAATTAGAACGTATTTTTACCCCCCCCCCAAAAAAAAAACATACGCACTCCATGAAACTAAAAAACAAAGTCGTCCTGATTACCGGTAGCTCGCGCGGCATCGGCGCGGCGTGTTTGAAGAAATAAATGATAAACGTATCGGACCCATCAGCGTCGTCGCCTGGGTCGCCGGGATTTGATTTTCGGACGCCGACGACGCGACGCGCCATCCTCCACGCGATCGGGGATTTTTTCGGTTTCCGGCAAGGTAGCCGTCCGATCGGCAAGGACTAGAACGTCCGGCTTACGCAACGGAATTTTCGACTCCAACATCCGCCGTTTTTCTTCCGCTTTGCGCGCAGCCTTTACCAAAGCAAATCCCTCCATGGCCTTGAGTAAAAACGGACTCTTGATTTTTCTAGTTCGTACATAGGTATCCAGCTGGTTGCACGTTTTTTCCATCGTCTTCCAGACCAAGCTCCGTGCGGCGTGACGCGGGGCTGCATCCGAAACATGTTCAGTCAACACATCCACTGGAAAGGAGGGCGCGATGTGTTGGGCATAAGCGTGGACGGCCTTCACCAGTGCCTTGCGCGATTCTTCGCCATCCGTGGCCAACACGTGCAATTCATGGGGCAAATCCTGACGTGCATTTAAAGCATGATACAATCGTTCCGGCAGCAGATGATTCATGGGACCGTATTCACCCGAGGCAGTGATAACGCGATATCGGGGGCGAAGCAACTGGATGGTGCGCTCGGAATCCAAACCCAACCTTCCCGATAAATCGCGGACGTTCCGAAGGGCAGCGTTAGTCTGCTCGAAACCCGGCTTGACACCGACCATTCCGGCCGTCGTGCGGGACCACCATTCCCGCAGGTTTGGAAAAAGTTTGGCGCTCCAATGCTTGCGAAACCGGGAAAGCATGACACGAAAAGGAACAAAGAGGCATTAAATTCCCACCGGCCACTTCGTCCAACGATTTTTATCTTCCTGCAGGCACGGATTTTTCCCATGCTCATCCTACGTTCCCACTACACCGCGGACTTAGTGCCGGCATTGCAGGCCGAAGGCCGCCAAATCCTGCTTTCCAAAGGCGAAACCATCAACCTCGCCTTGTCGCCGGAGGTCTACTGCCTAGGGTATACGCGGGAAGGCACGCGCCATGCATGTCCGAAAAAAGCCACTGGAAAAAAACAGTGTTCGTTTTGCAGCAAGGAAGACGACTTCCTAGTCTGCCTGCGGTGCGACGGCGCCACCTGCCTCCAGTTCACGGATGGTTTGAAGAACGATTGCTTTGGCAAGGATTACTGCGTGTACCTGGCGTCATTCGGCCAACAAGTCAAAGCCGGAGTCAGCAAAACGGAACGAGTGCAAAAACGCTGGGTCGAACAAGGCGCCGACTACGCCGCACGGGTGTTCGGCAACCTCAACGGACAGGACGCGCGCGTCATCGAGTCGGCCCTGGTGCGCGGCGGTCTTTTGGCGCGCCTCACATTGGGCCAAAAAATGGAGTTGCCGGCACCCGATGGAGCGGTCATCGACGACGAGATGCAGAGCGATTCGTTCCGCCGTGTGGCGGGTTCATTTGCCAAAAACGCGGTTGACGCCCCCCAGGTGGAAAGCATGCAGGCCCATTATCCGGGCATCAGCGCAGCCAAGCCAACCGATTACCTGCAAGGCACCGTCCTTGGCGCCAAAGGCCCGGTTTTATTCTTGGAGCAAAACGGAGCGCCCCGCGTCTTCGGGTTGGGCAACGCCGTGGGGCGCAAAATCTTGACGCACACGTTGGCGGCGTTTGCCTGAAACGCAAAACAGGCTTTATTAATTTTGGGCGACTTACACAAAGCGATGAACGTCTTGGTGGTTTACGAAGGTACAGCCGTGAAGCCGTTGGCCGAGGCCATCGCGCAAGGCGCCCAGGAGTTGAAGGCGGCGGTGGCCGTCAAGACCACGGCGGAAAAGCCTTCTTTTGCAGGTTTTGACTTCATTTTTGCCGGAGGCATGCTGCACAACGGCTTTTCAATCCAGAAGTACCTCGAAGTAAAAGACGTTTCCAAGACCAAATTGGCGCTTTTCTGCGTCAAGAAAGGCGCCGGCAACCTCGATTTGGCCGTCCAGACGCTGCAAGGCAAAGGGGCGCAAGTGGAGAAAAACTCGTTTTCCGCCCTATTGGACGGACCGCTGGCTTTTGCCGGAATGGGTAAATTGAAAGAAGCCGACTTGATCCGCGCCCGCGGTTTTGGCGAGCGCACGCTGAACGTGGCGTTCGACTTGCGCATCGGAAAAGACACGGAAAAAGCCGACAAAATCAAGGGTTACATCAAGTAAGCGGCAGCAAACGCCACCGCCTGAGAAAAAAAAGAAGCCGGCGACACAGAAATCAAAAAAAAGGCCGTCTGAATTTTCACGTTGCCAACTCAGTCTTTTTTCCGTTTCCTTCCCGGTTTAAACCATCCGGATGGGCGGCAACAAACGGCCTTCCAACATGTGCCGCTCGACGCGCATGTTCAATTCGGCGAACTTGCGGTTGAGGTACTTGCGGACGCGGAATTCCCATTCAGGGTGGATGCAGAACACGCCGTTGTCCGACAATTTGACCAAGCTGATGTTCAAACGGCCTTCATGGTCTTTGTACTCGGAAAACCGCTTGGCGTTCTGGTGGAAAAACTTCTCGATCAGTTCCTGCGAGAAAAGACTCCGCTCATTGGACGCATCGGGGAAGAAGGAAAACGGCGCCAACAAAGCATTGCCTGCCTGCTGGGCCAATATGGCGGACTCCGCGGCTTCGTCCACATTCCGCATGCGGCCAAGGCCCGACGATTTGAGCGATTCGACCAATGCGTCCAACTCCTTGGATTCTTTCTTGCCCGATACCGCATTCCGCACGAAGATGTACACGTCTTCCGGCGGCTCCGGACCGTTCACGAGGCAATACAAGGCCAAGAGATTGAGTTTGGAAATGCGGCTCCAACGGTGCGCATCGTCAAGAAGGTTGAGAAGTTCTCTTTGCAGCATGATCCGGAACGCAAACTTGACGCAAATCGGATTTATTAGCCTTCAGTACGAAAAACCGGCCCAGAACGAAGTGCGGCAACCTCACCGGCCATTTGCGTTGGGAAAACAAGGGCAACACGATAGACCCGCCCAAAAAAACACGAGCAAAACCCGATGGCGTTGCAATGCCCCACAAATGCGGTCACACGTGTGCGGAAAAGCAACGTGCTCGCGAATCCAATTCGCCTTATAGCGCCTCTCAAAAATAAAGGAACATTGGCCAAGAGGGAAAACGCGACTTAAAAGTCCCAATATTTTCGTTATCAGCTATTATTCATACCGAATCGTTGCCGGGGGTTTTTGTGAAATATCGTAAAAGACGCGATTGACTCCTTCGACTTCGCCCAGGATGCGCGACGCGACTTTCTGGAGGAGTTCAGGAGGCAGGCGGACCCAGTCCGCCGTCATCACGTCCTTGCTTTCCACGGCGCGCAGCACGATGGGGTATTCATAGGAACGCTCGTCGCCCTTGACGCCCACGGTGCGGCACGGCAAAATCGCGGCGAACGCCTCGAACATCTTGTCATACCATCCCGCTTTGCAAAGCTCTTCGATAAAAATAAAGTCGGCCTGGCGCACGGCCTGCAGCTTGTCGGGCGTGACTTCCCCGACGATGTTGATGGCCAAACCCGGCCCGGGAAACGGATGACGCTTCAAAATCACATCCGGCACGCCCAACTGCTTTCCAAGGGAACGGACTTCGTCCTTGTACAACTCGGCCAGCGGTTCCAGCACTTTCCACTTCATCTTCTCCGGCAAAGTCAGGTTGTGGTGGCTCTTTATTTTTGACGTGGTCGAGCCTCCGGTTGCCGCGGATTCGACACGGTCGGAAAAAATGGTGCCTTGCGCCAAGTAGCCGACGTCGGGAATGCTCGAAGCGGCTTTTTCGAACGTCTCAATGAACAAGTGGCCGATGATCTTGCGCTTTTGTTCCGGGTCGGACACGCCCTGGAGTGCGTCGAGGAATTGTTTCGACGCATCGACGGCGACGAAGTGCGGGAAGTCCGCATAGAACGCCTGGATTTCCTCGGACTCCTTGTGACGCATCAGGCCCGTGTCCACGAAAATAGGATGAAGTTGCTTGCCGATGGCTTCGCGCAACAAAAAAGCCGCGACAGTGGAATCGACACCGCCGGACACGCCGATGACGACGTTCGATTTACCGACGGTGGCGCGGAATTGCTTAATCAAAGCCGTTTTGGAAAAAGTGTCCGCCGTCTTTTGGGCCTTGCAGATGGAAAAAGCGAAGTTTTCCAACACCTTGTTGCCGCACGGCGTGTGGTGCACTTCCGGATGGAACTGCAAGCCGAAAATCGTGCCTTTCGAATAGGCGGCGATGGAGTCCCCGCTTTTGGCCAAGACCTCGAAGCCGTCCGGTAAAGCCAGGACGCTGTCGCCGTGCGAGTACCACACGGTTTCCTTCGATTGCAAACCTTCCAGAACGCCTTCTTTTTTCAAGACGGATAGTTCGCGGGCGCCGTACTCGCGGGCCGAGCGCTCGACTTTCCCACCGAAGTGGTTGGCAATGAACTGGTGACCGTAACAAAGGCCCAAAATGGGTTTGCCCAAATCAAAGACCGCGGGGTCCGGCTTGGGCGCGTTTTGAGCGTAGACGCTGGAAGGGCCTCCGGAGAACACGATGCCGTCCACGTCGGCAAGTGCGGACGCGGGCGTGTCGTGGGGAAAAATGCGGACCGGCGCGTGCAAGTCGCGCAATCGGCGCGCAATCAAGTGGGTGTATTGGCCTCCGAAATCAAGTACCGCAATCATGACGGATCACACAAAAACGGGAGCATGAAAGCCCGAAAAGAAAAAAAACGTCTTTCAAAAAGCATTTTTTTTCCCACGCGTTCACTGCTCCTTTTCCTTCTTTCTTTTTCTACCGTTTGGAATAATTCAACGTATCATCCATGTCCATCAACGAATGCGGATGGCTCTCGGTGAAACCCGACGACGTAATGCGCACGAAGCGCGCCTTGCGTTGGAATTCCTCCAGGTTCTTGGCGCCCACGTACACCATGGCTTTGCGGAGTCCGCCTTCAAACTGCGTGATGACGCCATCCACCGAGCCTCTGTACTTCGTCAGCCCGGAGACGCCTTCGGGCACCAAGCTTTTCTTGAACGCGTCGTACCGGTTGGCGTAATTGGCCTTGAGCGACTCGACCGAACCCATGCCACGGTATTTTTTGAACTTCTGGCCCTCGGATTCGATGACATCGCCGGGGGATTCGTCGCAGCCTGCAAAAAGATTGCCAAGCATCCCACACGAGGCACCTGCGGCAATCGCTTTAGCCAAATCGCCGGAGTACTTGATGCCACCATCGGCAATCACGGGGATTTTGTGTTGTGAAGCGATATCGGCCACTTCGCTGACCGCGGTCAATTGGGGTACGCCGATGCCGGTTATGATCCGAGTAGTACAATTGTGCACCGCAATGCGATTCACGAGATAACTTTCGTCTTCTTCGACTTCCAAATTGTAAACGGTCGTGTCCTTGTGAATTCGTTCAACCGAGTCCAACGACCAATAAATGAATTGTTCATCTTGCCACGATCCCTGCTTCGAAATGCCATTTTTGAGCCGAACGTTTAACTCCGGAAACATTTTGGCAAAAGCGTGGACTTGTTTGCCGGAAATACCGACTTTGAACGTATCCGACCAATGGGGCTTGACCTTGGGATTTCGTCGGATGCTGGCCATGAAGCCCAAACGGGAGAAAATCTCAGCCACTTGAAAAGCCAAAGTAGCATTCGTCGTCGTATACGTCACACGGCCGGTTTCCTTAACAGTGCCATCGCCCCGAATCATGCCGACCAACAGGCCTTTAAGAAGCCGTGGATCCAACTCGAAAACAAATGAAGGAATTTTTTTATCTTGACATCCGTTGCCCAAAAACTTTTCAAAAAACCGGGCCAAAACGTGACTATACGCGATGACGGAAGCGCCACCACGTGTTTTCGAGGCACTGATGCCTGATTTGAAGTAATTGAATTTTCGACCAATGATTTGTTCCACATCCTCGTGATAGGCCGTTTCAAGCTTCGAAAAACAAAAACGCAATGACTTATTCTTCTCAGGTCCACAGACGCAACCTTCAGCCAAATAATAGCCAAACAAACGCATGACCGATTCATCCAGATGGACTATACGGGAGATTTTTTGCGGCTCAAACTCCCGCTGGTAATGCGTCGCATCCAGCCAGACGTTGGCATGCAGGTCCAAAATGGGGTCGCGGGATTTGCCTCCGTGGACGATGGAGGTCATGACACGGGGCGTCGTGTTGAAACGGCGTGCCAAATCCACATGCGATTCCACATTGGGATTCACACCATGTTTTTCAGACCATAGGTGGGCATCGTCACGTTGGGTGCCATCGACCCATTCGGCCAAATCCAAAACGGGGGACGGAGTGCCTTGAACCGACGATTTTCGAGGAGTGACGACCACACTGCCGTAAGCCAAAGACCCGGCTTCTTTCCAGTCCAACGAATCTGCATATTTATCGAGATGGAAATAATGCTTCGGACCGATTTTTCTCATGCGTTTATCATCGACATCAAATGTCACGGCCAAAAAAGGATGATTAGAAGTTGCCGAAATAACTCCAGGGCTACCCCCGGCTTTAATTTTCACCATTTCACCGGAATACGGTTTCACATAGGCCTTGGTAACGCGACGAGCATGCCCCTTATGCGTAATGACCCGTTCGCCCACTTGAACCGACTCAATGGGCTTTACCGAATAATCATCCATCAATACCAAAGCACCGGCTTCAAAGCAAATACTACCAGGCCCAAGCCCAACCCTTAAACCATCCGCGCCCGCCGAAATCATCTGTTCAGCCGCATCCGCGGACACAATGTTGCCGGCCACCACGTCGGCCCCGGCTTTTTTGTAGCGTTTCACGGCGTCAATCACGACTTTGCGGAAGCCGTGCGCCGTGTCAATCACCAAAAAATCCACTTCCTTTGCCATAAGGGCCGAAACGCGTTCGTCGTCATTGGGACCCACCGCCGCGCCCACCGGCAGCTTCAAAGACTTGACAAAGGCCACGTGCTCCACTTGCTTGGCAATGGGAATGTTGTAATGCACCACACCGACGCCGCCGCATTTGGCAACGGCCGCGGCCAACTTGCCTTCGGTCACGGTGTCCATGGGCGAGGAGACGATGGGCACGTCGATCTTGAGGTTGCGCGTCACATACGTGGACACGTCGATTTCGCCGATGGCAACTTCCGAGTAACCGGGTTGCAACAAGACGTCGTCAAACGTGATGGCTTCGGGCGCGTCGGTCAGTTTCTTCGTAAATCCGGCCATATCCAGTTCACCATAATCGTCATTCTGATGTTGGAAAAAACCGATCCGGCTGGATGGGAAAAAAAGTCAAAGCGCGAAAAACGCTTTCTTTTTTATTTGGACGAAACCGGTTAAAAAGGGTTTTGAAGGCCATCGAATGACGCGATGACGCCACGGCCTGAACCGCATTAATATGGGCTTAAACCAAATAGCGTCGTGACCAATCTTTTCGAACGGGCCAAGCGGGATTTGGCTCGCAAGATGTACCGGAGCCACCTCTATACGGAAGACGAAAGGCCATGGGCCCGAAGCGTGAAGAGGATTATTGGCCTGCCTAAAAGTCGGTTTGCACGGGTGCCTCCAACAAAAAAAGAACGCAGCGAGGCGACAATAGAGTTGGGAAGTACTGGACTGGACGTGCTAAAGGGTGCACTAACCGGAAAACAGGCCGTGCGATTCATGCTAAAAATCCCGTTGAAAGAAAGGTTGAACGAGTGGCTGGGGAGAGTGGATCCGGAATCGGATTATCGCGACAACAACTTGTTGAATCCATTTGACTCGTTTGACCACGAAACGCATCCGACCGCGCTGGATGAATATGCCGCCTCACTTCGAACGGATCCTTCAGTGAAGCGGCGTGCAGACGAATTGTATCGACATTCCGCATTTACGGACCGATTCGATGAAAACGCCCCAGAAGGTCATTTTGAAGTGCAAACACTCAAATGGCATGCGGGCAAACGCCAGCAAGCCGGACGCGACGAACCGCAAGAAAAGCAATGGTGGCACGACGTGAATCCACTGGAGTTTCCATTGGAAATCGCCGCCCGGGTGGAAGCACGAAATCGCATTCTGGATGCGCTTCACCAGGATGGACTCATTGGCAGAACCCAAACGCACCGCGCCGTCATCACCCCGATGCACGCCGACCGCCTTTCCGCTTTTCTGGATTTGCCGCGTACGATGGAGGAACATGACCGGTTCAGATCACATGACGAAAGGAGCAAGACGTTCCGTTTCAATGAAAGGCTTTGGAAACGATACCGCGCCTGGAATCCAAAGACAAAAACCTGGGACATAGATTCCGAAAGGCTTTGGAAAAACGAAACTCGGAAATATTTCAAGGAAAGTTTCGGATGGAAAGTCCACGCCATGGACGCCGATTCCCAGACCCATAAAGCCGAAGTGCGCCTTTCCATCCCACTGGTTCGCTTGAAGGAAAAGTTGACGGAAGCGTCAAAACGAAAAGTAGATGAAACGGCCCGATACACGCCATATGGCGAAAAAGACAACCCGTATTGGACCGGCCGATCGGCATTTTATTCGGGTGCGACCGCCCGGAAGCTGCTGAAGCCCGGAGAAAAACCCCGGCTAAAAGCCGACGTCATGTACGATCTACAGCAGGCCATGTTGGGCGGAATGATCCGGCTTGATCTTTCCTTTTTTGGAAAGAAAAAGATTGCAACGCGAATCAAGACAATAAACGGCACGCCACACGTCCAAATGCGGATTCGATATCCCGGGCGGCCGGCCTCCCGCCGTTAGATTTTCCGAACGATTCCTTCATCCGCATCCACTTCGACTTGGTCGCCGTCCTTCAGCATGGCCGTCGCGTTCTTCATGTTCCACCGCTTTGAAGCCAAAGTCCTTGGATTAAATAACGGTTTGGACGTAATCGGCTTCGATGATTGACTTAAAAACCGTGAAAGACATCCCTGGCCTCGTAAGGAAGGCTAAATGGCTTGAAGGGAAGACCCTTGCCCAAATCAGCGAAGACATCGCCAAAAGCGACGAAACTTCCCGGGTCATCACCAAAGGCAGCGTCGGATACGTCATCGAAGGCTTCTTTGGCATCGATAAAAACAGCCAAGGCAGTGCCGACATCCACTCGCTGGGGGTCGAACTCAAGACGTGCCCCCTGAAATATAATGCGGATCGCACGCGGCTTTCGGTCAAGGAACCCCTCTCCTTGAACATCATCAATTATTCCGAAGAGTGCAAGTGTAAGGATTTGAGCGAATCGTCGCTCTACAAGAAAAACAGGCGGATATTGTTCGTCTTCTACATCCACGACCTGGAAAAGGACCGCTCCGAATACGTGGTGAAGTATGTGTTCCTATGGGAGATGGATGATCGGGTTTTGGAAGAATTGGGACCTGATTACGAACTTATCCTGGAAAAAGTCAGGGCGGGCTTGGCCAATGAAATCCATGAGGAAGAACATGAATGGCTGACGTTATGCCCGAAACATGGCGGCGATTTCAATGACCCGGACGATAAGAAATCCAGGCGTCACCAGCCGTTCAGCGACGCACCTGCCGAAATACGCGCATACCGGCTGAAAAACAGATACATGAATCGCATCGTTTGCCGCTATTTGAGAAAGACGCCGGGATTAGGCGGATGGGAAGTTTGGCCGGTTTAAGCATAGTGAACTCCGTCCACCGGCCAGCTGGTCGAAGCCTTAAAAATTACCGACTGAGTAAGCATATCATGAAAGTAGCGGATTTCTTCTGTGGGGCGGGAGGCTTTTCCGAAGGCTTGCGGATAGCCGGTTTCGACGTCGTCTTCGGGTTGGACAACTGGAAGCCCGCCATCGAGACGCACCAACTCAACCACCCGGAAGCCGCGCACCACCTCGGCGACATACTCAAAATCGCGGTCGGAGACATCGACTCCGTCGTCCCGGACACCGAAGTCATCGTAGGCTCGCCCCCGTGCGTCTCGTTCTCCTATTCCAACAAGGCGGGCAAAGCCGACAAGAGCCTCGGCGTAGCCCTGATTGAAAAATACCTCCAAATTGTAGCTTACAAGAAGCACAAGAAAGGGAGCAAACTGAAATACTGGCTGATGGAAAACGTGCCAAATTCGGCTGATTACGTCAAAGATTCGTATACTTTTGAAGAACTTGGACTTCCTGGCGGTGATGCGGTCGCCTTGCAGGTTCGCGTCAGGAACATCTTCAATGCCGCCGATTTCGGAGCGCCCCAGACCCGGACGAGGTTCGTTTGCGGCGATTACCCCGTACCTTCAAAATCCGTTTCCGAAGGCAACCGGGTGACGATGCGCCAGATTTTGGACGCCTTGGGCGACCCATCGGGTGAAGCGAAGGGAACCGTCAAGGACATCTCATGGTCATTCCAAACGTCCCGTTCGGATTTGACCGACCATCGCTACGACACGCAGGTAGAAGATTTCGAATGGAAAAATGCCAAGCGGCAGAAAGAAGACCACGGATTCATGGGCAAGATGTCGTTCCCCGAGTACTTGGACCGGCCGTCCCGGACCGTCATGGCGACCCAGTCGGCCGTTTCACGTGAATCCATCATTTTCGGGACTTCGGAACCCGGCATGTACCGTCTTCCGACCATCCGTGAAATCGCATGTTTCATGTCATTCCCCGTCACGTACCAATTCGAAGCCGGAAGCGAGGCGGCCAAATACCGCCTGGTCGGCAACGCCGTCTGCCCCAAGCTGTCATTCGCACTCGGGCGGGCCATCGCCGACGCTGAAGGGTCACCGGAATCAAAGCCTGTTTTCAAGTCCCGCAAACCCTCGACCGACCTTACGGGCACCGCTCGGAAAAAATCAAAGTCAAGCCGAAAAATATCGGCCAAGTTCCAAATGCACGTGCCTTACCTCAAGGTCAAAAGCATGCGCGTGGATTTGGACAACGTCCGATCGGATTTCGAGGCCGAGAAATTCGTTTGGCGCGTCGTCCTGCACCGCGGTTCCGGCAAGAAGGCGCTCCATTGCACGCCCCGGTTTGCCGATGTCGAGCGGGTGATGCGCAAGCACCGGCTGGATGAATTGGAAGCCGCGCTCATCGCATCATTCGGCAAGAATCTGCCTTCAGCGTCCGCGTTCCAACAGGCGCATGTCGCGAATGGCGGGCAAGGGTTGAATCCGGAAAAGGCGCTTGCAACCATCAAATCCATCGTGGACCGCGTCTTTCCCGAAAGCGGATATGCCGACGTAGTCGTACCTGCGGGCGAATCCGCCATCGCGATGGGCCGGGCCGACTTGCCAATCCGCGTCGCGGCGGCACTCTATGCCTGCCTTTGGCTGGTCAAGGGAATGGCGCAACCGATGAAACAGCTAATGGTCCAGGTTTCTTGATTCCAAGGCAGTCCTTATTTTTTTGAGGCACTTTTCCGTCGACTTGTCGATTTGGAAGTCCCAAAAACGTAAGACTTTCCAACCAAGCCGCCGCAGTTGGCGGTTGACGCGTTTGTCACGCGCGATGTTCGCCTCGATTTTTTTCTTCCAAAAAGGCGCCAATTTGCGTTTACCGAAATCATGTCCGTGCCAAAAGGCCCCGTCGCAGAAAACGGCAATCTTGTAAACGGGAAAGGCCACGTCCGGCGTGCCGGGAAGTTTCAGATGGCCTCGATAGCTGATTTTTGCCCGTCTCAAGGCGCTTTTCAATCGTTTTTCCGGGCCGGTATCCTTACCGCGGATGCGGGACATGATTTCGCTTCTTTTTTTCTTGCTGAAAACATCCGCCATTTCTGAACACGAGGTTAGTGGGAGAACTTAGAGTTTACGCACAACCCCCTCATCCGCCAGCACTTCAACCAAATCGCCGTCTTTCAACACGGCCGTGGCATTCTTCGTCCCAATCACGCACGGGATATTCAGTTCCCGCGAGACGATGGCCGCATGGCACGTCAAACCGCCCATGTCGGTGACGATGGCGGCGGCTTTGCGCATGGCGGACACGAGTTCGGGATTGGTCGCGTAGGAGACCAGAATGTCGCCCTGCAGGACTTTTCCGGCTTCTTCCACCGTGTTGACCACTTTGACGGTGCCCTTTGCGGTGCCGGGGCAGGCGCAGGAACCGCGGATTTCATCGGTTGCAATCACTTGGGGCCGGCGCACAAGGGCTGCGAGTTTAGCCGCTTCTGTGCCTTCGTGGACTTCAATTTTCCCATGGTACGTGGAGAAGAAACATTCCTTGAAGCGTCGGTTGGCGCGCGCCGCGTCGGGTTGTGCTTTGTCGCGGAGGATGGCCACGAGTTCTTCGGACGTGTGGAAACGCGCTTGCGCCGGGGAAATGCCGAACTGCCGCGCGAGGTGTTTGAAGAATCCGTCGAGATAAAAGTAAGTGTGCACCTGGGCGTCTTTGCGCATGGCTTTGAGGTACGCCAAATTGCGAGCGGCGTAAAAATACGCGTCGTCATCCACGAGTTTGGCCGCTTTCTTGCGGGCGGCGACGATTGTTTTGGGTTGGGCGTCCAGACGGGTCAATTCGGCAACCAAGTCTTCGCCGCTTTGCGCCATGTGCTTCAAAAGGCCGTAGAAGTAGGATTCCGACCATTTGGAGGGCCCCACGAAAAGAAATGAAAGCCATTGCCATTTTTGGTGGTGGGTTTTGACGCGGGCGGCAAGGGTGGGAAACTGGGCGGCAAAAGCGGAGGGAACAGCACGAAGGGAAGGACCGGGGACATTCGAAGAGATGGAAGAGCCAAGCGAAGGCATCGAAACGGCAAGCGAAAGCAAAGACGCAGCATCGTTTTGTTTCAAAGCATTTTTTGCTTTTTTGTTTTTGAAAACGTCGATGGCCAATTGGAGGAATTCGTTGTGCTCTTGGTTGGGGTACGTCGTTTGTTCCGGAGTGGTCAGGGCGACCATGGTTTCAATCGCTTGCCTCCTGTCCTTTACTTTTTGGTCCACGCGTTTTTCCAATTCGGCCAACAGCACGTTGTCCACGTCGTCCGAAGCATAGTCCAGCAAGTTGCCCAAGTAGCCGTAGCCCATGGATTTTCCTAACAATTGCGCGTAGGCTTCGTAGCGGTCGGCAAGTTCTTCGTTGGTGAAGGATGCGGAGCGGCTGAACGGTTCGGCAAGGGCCAGCATTTCGTCGCACGTCTTCAGACCGGTTTTCACGACGTCATCGGTGAAGGCGCGGTCCTTGATTTTTTGCAAGATGCGGCGACCCAGAACCGCTCGGTCTTCGTCCGCGATGCAAAATTCGATGCCGTAATCCTGGTAGTGGTAGGCGAAACCCGGCATGGCGATGCCGAGGATTTGTTTGACGGTGACGGCGGCGCGCGTGTAGATGGCGTCGCAAGGCGCCAAGGGAAAGGGCTTGATTTGTTCCACTTTGAGCCAGACGGGGAGTTGGGGTATCGGTTTTGTTTTTGGCATGGATTTGGATTCCGGCATTTTTTCGGAAA
>Ga0209514_10002687_pt1 | contig 26963 bp, 17 predicted proteins | sample Subgrocontami58m_FD_187452 | JGI IMG/M metagenome (GOLD analysis project Ga0209514, IMG submission 187452) | Subsurface groundwater microbial communities from S. Glens Falls, New York, USA - GMW37 contaminated, 5.8 m (SPAdes) (version 3) | ecosystem: Environmental > Aquatic > Deep subsurface >...
CCCTTGCCCTTGCCCTTGCCCTTGCCCTTGCCCTTGCCCTTGCCCTTGCCCTTGCCCTTGCCCTTGCCCTTGCCCTTGCCCTCTCTCGTCGGGAAGCGGGCAAGGGCAGGGGCAAGGCGGTCCGTTCAGCGTCAATGCCTCGTCACGCGGCCAGGCCATGCGGCGCTACGGCAGGGGCCACCTCGAGCCCTCGTCACCTTCCGCCTCCTCGCACACCTTGCACATCCTTCCCTTCCATCGCCGGGTCTGATACCATCCATTGACTTGCTTGGGGCGTGAATCGCATGGGCATCTTCACCAAGGCCAAGAAGGTCCGCCTCACCGAGGGCGTGGCCTGCGGCGGCTGAGCGTCCAAATTGGGTCCGGTGGACCTGCATCAGGCGCTGACCGGTCTGAAGTTCTTCGACGACCCGCGGGTCCTCGTCGGCTGCCAGACCTACGACGACGCGGGAGTGTACCGTCTGACCGACGACCTCGCGCTGGTCCAGACCCTCGACTTCTTCACCCCGATCGTGGACGATCCCTACACGTTCGGCCAGATCGCGATGGCTAACTCGCTTTCCGACGTCTACGCCATGGGCGGGACCCCGATCAACGCGCTCAGCATCCTCTGCTTCCCGATCGACGACCTGGGGCTCGACGTGTTGCGGGACATCCTCAGCGGCGCGTGCGACACGCTGATCGAGGCCAAGGTCGCGCTTCTGGGCGGGCACACGGTCACCGACAAGGAGCTCAAGTACGGCGCGGCAGTGACCGGCACGGTGCATCCCAAGCGGATCTGGAGCAACGCGGGCGCCAAGCCGGGAGACGTGATCTTCCTCACCAAGCCGATCGGCACCGGCATTCTCACCAGCGCGATCAAGCGGGGAAAGCTCACGCCCGAACTGACGGAGGCCGTCACCGCGAGCATGCGGCGGCTCAATGCCGCGGCCTGCGAAGCCGTGAAATCGCTGCGCATCCATGCGGCCACCGACATCACCGGCTACGCCCTCGCGGGCCATGCCGCGCAGCTCGCCGAGGCCAGCAAGGTCAGCATCCGCATCGACGCGAAGAAAGTCCCCCTCTTCCCGGACATGCTCGAGTGGGTCAAGCCCGCGTTCAAGACGCGCGGCGACGTGGTCAACCGCAAATTCATCGAAGGCCGGTACCACACGGTCCCCTCGGTCTTGGGCCCGTTGGAGGACCTGCTTTTCGACCCGCAGACCTCCGGCGGACTCTTCCTGTGCGTCGATCCGGCCGACGCCGGGGAGACGCGCAAGCGGTTGGCCGACACCGGCGTGAAATCCGAACCGATCGGCGAGGTGCTGGCGCAGGGGCCGCACCTGCTCCGATTCGAGTAGGGGCCGGCCATGGCCGCCGTGCTCCGCGAGCTGCCCCCGCGCGACGCGCACCGCTGGCTCGACCGGTTCGTCCGCGAGGCGCCCCGGCGCATCCGCGCCCTCGAGGAGCGGGCCTGCGCCGAACGCCCGCAGATCAAGCCGGAAAGCTTCGACCGGGGCGAGGAGAGCCTGGTCCGGGTGTGGGAATGGCTGGTCCAGCACGTGAACCTCAAGCTCCCATCGGAGTTCCCGGCGCCCGATCCCTGGTGGATCCCCGCCGACCCGACCTCGACGATCGACCCCGACCTCGCCGAGTGGTCCGACCGCATCTCGCTCTACGTCACCGCCTGCTTCAAGGCCGCGTTCCCCGACCGGGGCATCCGCTGGCGACTTTGCACCGATTCCGGGGTGGAGCCGACGCTGATCCACCAGCCGGTCCTGACCGGCTTCCATACGCTGTTCTGCCCGCGTCTGCTGGTCTACGACCTGGCGCTCAAGATCCCCCAGGGGATCCAAGCGGGCCGGACGCTGTGTGACGCCTTCCAGCTCTGGTCCGACGATGTGACGCCGAAGCGCGCGGGCGTTCCGCCGGCGGCGGAGAAATAGCGTGCCCGGCCGCGGCGTCGCGCGCGCACTGCGACGCCGCGGTTCGGGCACCCGATTCGAGCTTGGTCCCGGCCCATGTCCGACCCGGCCCCTCGAACTACCCGGCTCGCGGTCCTGGCGATGGCGTTGGTCATCTTCGCCGCGCTCCTCATCCTGGCCGCGATGATCTTCACCATGCTGCGCCAGACCGAGGAGTTGCTGTCGCAGAACCTGCTCGCCGACGTGCGCACGCAACTGCTGGCCGAGCGCGGGGTCAACCTCGCGGTCGAGCGCCTGCAGGCCTGGGCCGCCTCCGAGTCGATCGACGGCCCTCACTGCGCCTGGGGGGCGGTCCAGTACCGCGACGTCAACGGCAATGGCGCATTCGACCCCGGGCTCGATCCCGTGGAACAGTACCGCCGCGGCGAGCCGCTTCGGCGCATGCGCCATCCCTCGTTCGCCCCGGCGAACCCCTTCTCCCTCTTCAACGAGCCGATCCGCATCCCGGACGATAACGGGGACGGCCACCCCGAGTCGATCGGGTATTCGATCCGCTACCCGTCCACCGACGAGGACGGCACCGACCTCGTGAGCCTGAAGGTGCTCGACTGCGCCTCGATGATCTACGCGAACGGGCCGACGGCGGAACCGGGCGGCTGGGCGCTGGCGCCGAACGCGATCCGCCTGCTGAACAACCTCGGCGAGTCGCCGGAGGTGGGGATTCGCGACCTCGGCCTGATGCTCGACGCCTGGCGGAGGAACCAGCGCCGGGATCTCGAGACCAAGCGGGACATCGTGCGTGCGCTGCGGCAAGCGGGCGTCAACGAGCGCCGCATCGAAGCGGTGCGGGACCTGCTCACCTGCCACGCCTGGGTCGACCTGCGCACGCTGCACCCGGGCGCGCTGGTGACCGCGACGTCCGGGGTCGATCCTCCGCCGGCGGACAAGCTGCGCTGGGGCGGGCTGCGTGGCCGGCGCTGGGGGCTGCCCACTCCCCTGCAGCGGATCTGGGCCGCCTGCGGCGCCGACTTTCTGTTCGGCGAAGGCGCCGGGGAACCGCTGGCGCGGGCGGCCCGCCCGCCCGTGGATGCGCCACCCGTGCCGACCTACGGCCGGGCCTCGCTGCTCCAGCCGCGCGCGCCGGTGAACGTGAACACCGCGCCCGTGGAGGTGTTGGCCGCCGTCTTCGCCGGCCTGGAGGCGATTTGGCTCGATCGCTCCGCGCGCGAATCGCACGCCTTGACCACGAGCCCGGGCCGGGTACGGCGTTCCGCCGACGCGGCGATCGACGCGCGCGTGGCGCGCACGGTCGCCGAGCACGTGCGGGCGCGCCGCCAGCAGCGGGCGTTCCGCAACTGGGAGGAATTCGACGCGTTCATTCTCGGCCTGCCGGACGAGGACCTGTCGCCGGTGCGCAAGCGCGTGCTGCTCGCGGCGGTGAACCCGAACTCCCGGCTGGCCGCGTTCAATTCGGACCGTGCCTTCGGCCTGCGCCACGGCGACATCGACAAGTCCGCTCTCGGGGAATGGCAATCGGGCGCCTGGGACCCCTCCGCCAACGTCCCGTTCTGCGGATGGACCACCGAGCTCTGCTTTTCCAGCATGGGCTACTACCAGATCGAATGCCTGGCGCGCCTCCTGGGGGCGCCTCGCGAGGGCATCCACCCGGTGATCGCGGAGCGATCGCTGGACTGCGTCGCCCGGGTGTACGACATCGTCCGCCTCACGACCCAGAAGGACTTCCTGGCCCGCCTGGACTCGGCCACCCTCCTGCCCCAGGGCGGCGTCGCCGCGACCGTGGGGCCGGAACCCGTGGGCGGCCTGCACCGGAGCGGCTGGGACGGTCCCGAGGGCCTCGCCGCGCTCTGCATGGCCCTCCCGGAGTCCGCCGCGGTGGGCAAGCCTGCGTGCAACCACGCGCTCTGCTGGGACGGCCATGTGTCCCTGGCGCCGCTCGACCCGGAAACGGGGCCGGAGACGATCCTCGCGGCGGACTTCGCGAGCGGACTGGAGGCGCGCCGCGGCTCGCTGATCGTGCCGGCTCTCGGGACGGCAGACGCCCAGCGCTCCCTGCTCGATGCCGCGGACCCCTCCGAGCTGTTCATGGACGGCGTGTTCTGCCACGAGACCCGGCGCTCGGGATATGCCTTCGACGCGCGCGTGTGCGGGCACGAATCCGCGTCGCGGGACGAGTACCTGGGATGGGCGGCGGAGCCCGCGTTTCCGGAGGAGGGGAGTCTGGAGATGTGGGTGAAGCCCACCTGGGACGGCGACGAGTTGTACGAAGCCGCCTCCCCGGCTCCGGGTGGAGGGCGCGAAGCCGAAGACACCCGCACGCTCCTCTCGTTCGGGCGCGGCGAGGGTCCCGCCGGATCGGAGACCGGGGACGCGGGCGCGCCGGGCGACCGGCTGGTGATCTTCGCGCGCAAGGGCTTGCTTGCCGCGGTGCTGGGAGACTCGCGGGTCGCCTCCGGAGAATCGCCGCCGGAGCTCAGGCCCGCGTTGGTGTTCGCCGTGCCGGACCGGCCCTGGTGCGGAGCCTTCCGCGCCACCGCCCTGTCCATCCGCGACTGGCGGGCCGGCGAGTGGCACCACGTCCGCGTCTCGTGGACCGCGTCCGCGCTCTGGCTCGAAGCGGACGGACGGCGCGCCCCGGGCCCGCCCCTGGAGATCCGCCAGCGTCCCTTCGCGGCCGGGGTGCCCGCCGGCTGGGCCTGGTTCCTCGGCTCGAACCGATTCCGCGACGGCCGCTGCAACGGCTTTCCCCTCCATGCCGACGCGACGATCGACGGCCTCGTGGTGCGCGCCGGGCGGCCGGCGCGGCACCGGCCGCCGCCGGACCGCTACCCCCCGGGTCCGCGCCCCTATGCCTTCCAGCTCCGGTTGCTCCCGGGCACGGACTTCCCCTGTCCCGAACCGACCTACACGATCGGGACGCTGGCCTGGAACGGCCGCACCCCGGCGTCGGGCGGCGGGATCGCGGTCGATGCGGGCGCCCGCGCCACGAATCCCGCCTCCCTGCGGCTCCCCCCCGCCCCGCACCGCGCCTCCGGCTGGACCGCGCTCGAGCTCGAGCTCGAGCGCGATTCGCCCGAGGGCCTGGCCGTGACCATCGCCCTGTTCCCGTGCGACCCGGGACCCGCGGGCTTTGTCCCGGAGACCCCGATCCTGGAGGACGTGACGCTCACGGTGATCGGTCCTTCCCGGTACGTCAGTTGGTCCCTGGGAGAACGCCGATGAGGGCCGCGCCGATCGTCCTGGTCCTGGCGCTGATCGCCGGCTCCGTGCGGGCGGAGCCCTCGAGACCGATCCTCATCCTCACCGCCGGCATCAAGGAGGGCAAGCTCCGGGCTTCGATCGAGACCAACCTGCCGCCAGGATCACGCATCGACCTGCTGCTCCAGCGACGGGGCAGCACGCTCGCCGCGGCTCGCTCGTTCGTGTCCGAGGGGCATGCCGAGATCGAGCTCCCGTTCGGCGCCCGGCTCCCGCCGACCTATTACGACGTGATCGTGGTCGGGCGGGCCTCGGCGCCGCAGGCCGCCCAGGTCCACGCGATCGTCTCGCTCCTCAACGGATCCAAGGAGGCGATCCTCGACCACCGCAACATCGAGCGCACCTACTATGCCGGGCTGGTCGGAGAGGCGGATCGCCTGTTCCGCTCGTTCCTCGGCGATGTCCGCGAGGCGACGCGGGCGGGGCGGGACCCGGCGGACCCGGCGTTCCGCCAGCGGGTCGCGGCCTCGCTCGCCCTGGTCGCCAGCTTCCGCAACGACTTGAGCGAGCGGGAGGCGCAAGGCACCGTCCCGCTGCTGGCCGAGACGCAACAGTTCGCGGTCGAGCTCATCGATTTCCTGCTGGCGCTGCACCAGGAACTCGTCCCGGCGGGCGGCGCGCGCGAGGGGCCCCTGGTACTGGACGAGTCGCTCTTCGCCGGCGCCGAGGCGGGCTTCCGCATCCGCTCCGACTGCCTCTCGATGTCCGTGACGCGCGAACGGTCGCTGGGAGACGCCGATTTCCTGGTCCACACGCTGCGCAATGTCGAACGGCTGCAAGGCATCCTCACCCTCGCCCGCTCGCAGGACAACCTCAAGGCATCCGAGATCAACTGGCGCACCCAGATGGTGCCGTTCGAGGAGGACCTCGAAGGGGTCGAAGAGGGCGCCCGCTTCCTCGCGGGCACCGCCTCGAACACGCTTCATCCGGAGAGCTTCCGCGCGCTCGGGCACATGGTCGAGGTTCTGCGCCGGCAGTGGAACGAGCTGGGATACGTGGTCACCGGACGCAGCACGTCGTGGCGGGCGTTCGACGAGTTCGGGCGCACGGTCCGCAAGGCGTTCCAGCAGGTGGTCGATCCGCTCGGTCTCGACTACCTGCGGGAAGACCGCTGAGCGGGCGCGGCCGCACGTCGCGAAATCCCAAACCCCAAACCCAACAAACTCCCAACTCCCAACTCCCCACACCGTGCAGCTGGAGCGATCACGCCGGTTTCACGACGAAGCGCTTGCCGTCGCGGCCGATCCGCCCGAGCGGGACCGCCGGGTCGTGCTCCCAGAAGGAGAGCATTCCTTCCGCCTCCGCCCGCGGGATCCACTGCGTCTTGGAGGCGAGGGTGTCGAGCGGGAAGAGGTCGTAGCCCATGATGAACGGAAAGTCGAGGTGCGCGGTGGTGGGGACGAGGTCGCCCCAGTAAACGGCGCTCCGCCCCTCCTCGCCGAGGGTCACGATCTGGTGGTAGCGCGTGTGCCCGCCGGTGACGTGGGTGCGCAGGCCGGGGATCACGATCGAGTCCCCCTCGAGCCACTCGATCATGCCCCGCTCGCGCAGCGGCTCGTAGTTCTCGGGAAAATAGCTCGCCCGGCTGCGCGGGTTCCCGCTCATCGCGTACTCCCATTCGCCGCGCTGGACGAAGCAGCGGGCGCGCGGGAAGGTCGGCACCGGGCGCCCGGACTCGTCCAGCCGGGTCGCGCCGCCCGCATGGTCGAAGTGCAGGTGGGTGAAAACGACCTTGGTCACGTCTTCCGGAGCGACCCCGACCGCCGCCAAGCGGTCGAGCAGGCGGTGGGTATGGCGGATCGCATAGATTTCCGCGAGCTTGGGATCCCACTTGTCGCCGATTCCGGTGTCGATGAGGAGCTTCTCGTCCCCCCGGCACACGAGCAGCGCGTTGAGGCCGAGCGTGATCCGGTTGGCCTCGTCAGGCGGCGTCCGCCGCTCCCAAAGCGCCTTCGGCACCACGCCGAACATCGCCCCGCCGTCGAGCCGGAACTCGCCGTCGGAGATCGGGTAGAGGCGGAAGTCGCCGAGCTCGATCGGGCACGGGTCCATGTCACGCCACCTTCCTCGACGGAATGCCACCCGGCCCGCAGTCCCCGATTCTGGAAGGGGCCTGCCGTGGCTGGTTCAGCTCCCCTGTCCGGCTTCCCCGCCCACCCGCTTGCGCGCCTCCTCGATGCGCGCGCGCACCTCGCCGTTGCCGGCCGCGTCCGGGTCGATCTTGAGGATGGCTTCCCAGTCCTCGATCGCCGCTTCGGGAAGCCCTCGCTTCATCCGCAACCGGGCGCGGTTGAATCGCGGATTCGCGTAGTACGGGTTCTTCTCGATGCAGTGGTCGAGGTCGGCGAGCGCCTTCTCATCCTCCCCCAGATCCAGCCAGGCGACCGCGCGCGAATTGAGCGCCACGCCGAAGTCCGGGTCCCGCTCCAGGGCCAGAGCGAATTCGGCGAGGGCCTCCTGCAGCTTGCCCTGGGCGCGCCGGATCTCTCCTCGATTGGCGTACGCCTCGGGGCGCTCGGGCATGAGCTGCGCCATCCGCGAGAAGTCGACCAGGGCCCCCTCGAAGTCCTTGCGATAGAAGCGCACACAGGCCCGGCCGTTGATCGCCTCGCCGAACCTCGGATTCCGCTCGAGCGCCTCATTCAGGTCCTTCTCCGCCTCATCGAGCCGGTTTTGCGCCAGATAGGCGTTCGCGCGATGCAGCCAGAAGTACGCGTCATCGGGCTTCTTCGCCAGCGCCTGATCGTGCAGCGCGATCGCCTCGGCGAACCGGTTCATGTCGAAGAGCACCGTGCCGAGGGAATCCAGGGTCCCGGGATCGTCGGGGAATCGGGCCAGGGCCCGCTTCGCCTCCTCCAGCGCCCGGTCGATGAGGCGGGCGGTGCGGAACAGTTCGACCTTTCTCAGGTGCGGGTCGGGCCAGTCGGGACGCAGGCGGATCGCCACGTCGAACTCGCGCAGGGCATCGTCGCCCCGGCCGAGCTTGAGGTGGGTCACTCCCAGGCCGCGATGGGTCTCCGCATCGTCCGGTGCAAGCCGGGCCGCTTCCCGGTAGCACTCGTGCGCCTTCTCCCAGTGCTGCATCTGCTCATGGGCGACGCCCAGCTTACTCCAGAAATCCGACACCCCGGGCAGGAGCTCGAGCGCGCGAGTCCAGTCTTCGATCGCCCGCGGATAGTCCCCGGCGACCAGCCGGCAGGTGGCCCGGTTGTGCAGGATGTACGGCTGGCGGGGATTGATCTCGAGCGACCGGTCGAACCAGGGGATGGCCTCGGCGTACTTCCCGTCGAGCCAGAGCAGGATGCCCTGGGCCGAGTGGCCGTGCTCCGATTCCGGGTCGAGCTCGACGACCTTGCGGTAGTCGGGGCGCGCGAGGTCGAGCTGCTCGAGCCCGTCGCGGTAGCTGTCGGCCCGGCGGTAGTAGGCGTAGGCGAAGGCCGGATCCAGGGTGATCGCCCGGCTGAAGTCCTCGATCGCCTCGGCGTGACGCGCGAGATCGGCGCGCTGTACGCCGCGCTCGAACCACGCCTCCGCCCATTCCGGGTCGATCTGCGCGGCCTCGGAGAGGGCGTCGATGCGGCGCTCCGGGTCGGCGTGGAGGCGCGCGCGGTCGTAGGCGACGCGCGCGCGCTGCCTGCGTTCCTCGCGGGCCCGGGCTTCGGTCTCGGAGCGCAGGCGCGCATCCTGCGCCTGGCGCGCCGATTCGCGGTGCGCCGCCTCCTGCTCCCAGGCGCCCCAAACGGCCCAGGCGGAGCCGGCGATCGGCACCAGAGCCACCGCGGCCACGGCGAGTGCGGCGTGGCGCCGGAGGCTGCGGAAGCAGACCCGGGTCCAGGCCGGCCGTTGGGCGGCGACCGGCTCGCCCGCCAGCCAGCGGCCGAGATCGGCCGCGAGTTCCACGGCGGAGGCGTAGCGGCGCGACTTGTCCTTCTCGAGGGCCTTGAGGCAGACGGTTTCGAGGTCGACCGGAAGACCCGGTTCGAGTCGCCGCGGCGGCACCACCTCGTCGCGCAACACCTTCAGGATCACCCCGACGGGGGTCTCGGCTTCGAAGGGCCGGCGGCCGGTCATGGTCTCGTAGAGGATCGCGCCGAGCGACCAAACGTCGCTGCGCGCGTCGATCGATCGCCCGTCGCCGTCGGCCTGCTCGGGGGACATGTACTGCGGCGTACCGAGGACGGCCCCGGAGCGGGTGAGCGGCTCGCTCCCTTCGCGGACCTCCTTGGCCAGCCCGAAGTCGGCCACATGCGGCGCTCCCGTGCGGTCGATGAGGACGTTGGCGGGCTTGAGGTCGCGGTGGACGATCCCCTGCGCGTGGGCGTGGTCGACCGCCTCGGCGATGCGGCGAACGAGATCGACCCGGGCGCGCAGGTCGAGGCGGGCGCGCGCCGCGTGCTGGTCAAGCGGCAGGCCGTCGACGAATTCCATCGCGATGTAGGGCCGTCCGTCCATCTCCCCGACGTCATGGACCTCGATGATGCAGGGGTGATGCAGCCGCGCGGCCGCCTGAGCCTCGCGACGGAATCGGACGATCTCCTCGGGAGTCGCCGGGCCGCCGCCGCCGAGCACCTTGAGCGCCACGATCCGGTTCAGCCCCTTCTGCCGTGCGCGATAGACCACGCCCATGCCGCCGCGTCCGAGCTCGTCGAGGATCTCGTAGCGATCGTCTTCGCGGGGAAGTCCGCCTCCCGGGGGCATGCCCGGCCGGGTCGGGAGCGTCCCCGAACCGCGGGCGGTCCCGAGGGACGCGGACCGCCCGCGCGCCCCCTCGGTGTTGGCCAGGTTTGGGTCGGTCGGCGGCTCGACCCGGCCTCGACGCCGCTCGAAGTCGCCCAGGTCCGGATCGGTCGGGGGTTGGATCCGCGCGCGCCGGTGCTCGGCGTTGCCGAGGTGGAGGTCCGTGGGGGGCTCGATCCACCCGCGCCGGCGAGAGGCATCGGCGGGTTCCGGACCGCCGGCGGGTCGGGTGCCATCCGAGTGAGGCGAATCACCCAAGGTGCGGGTCGGGATGCCGGAATCGGCGACCAGGGTAGGCACGTCGTTCGCGCGCAGGTCGGGCGCGGGGACGCCGGTGGCGCGCAGGACCTCGATGATGCGCCGGGCATCCTCGGCGCGCAGCACCCCGCGGGCGACGAGGGTCTCCGGAAGACCGCGCTCGCCGCACGCCGCGAGCGCATCCTCGACCTGCGCGCGCGAAGCGAGGCCGAGGGCGAGGGCGACCTGACCGAGCGTGCGGTCGATGTCGGTGGACACGGACGCTCCTTCCTGCGCGGATTCCCGGCATTGCCGCCGCGGAGATGATAACCGCGCTCGGGCAAGACCTCCACCAACACCGCTTCCAACCCTTCGGTCGCGCCATGCGACAACGGGCGGCAAGCGCATCGTCGATCGGCACGGAAACGCGCCAGCGCGAGCGGGCGTGAATCTGCTCGGGCTCGGCGTCGCCTCTTCTGCGCCGGGTTCGGGGAGATCGCCGGCTGCGACATCGACGCGACGGTGGTGGGACTTTCCCCCGGCGACCTCGGCGTTGTCGCGGAACTCGCACTGCCCCACTCGAGGTAGGCCAGGCGCGGGCAGTAGACGAACTCGTTGAGCATGCGCGCGGGGATGAGGGGCGTGTCGGCGGTCGTGGATCGAGTGGTGTCCCTCGCGAAGGCGTTTCAGGGTGTTGTGACCCATGCGCTCGTCTTGGTAGGGTGCCGGGGGATGATCCTGACGGCGACTTTCTGCCGGGCCATACGACGGGAATCGCGACGAACCATCCGCCGCTCCGGCGGCTTTTCGACCCTCTTCCGTCGACGTGAGGTTCGCATGGACGCATTCGTGGTCGTGCGGGGGCGCCTATGCGACCCTCGTCACATCGAACTGAACGATGCGGCGCCGGTTCCGGAAGGAGAAGTCGAGGTATGGCTTCGTACGATTCCGAACCCTGCGTCGTTCTGGAAGGAACGCACCATCGACGAACTCGCCGCCGAGCAAGGAGTCGCGGGACCGCAGTCCTTGGACCGGCTGATGGGCCAGGGATCGGACCTATGGGGCAGCGAACGGGAGTTCAGCGAATTCGTGGACGCCATACGTGCGCGGAGGCGTATCGCGCCGCCGGGATTTGAACGCGAATGAGCGCCTTGGTTCTCGACACGAACATCGTCTCCTATTTGATGCGTGCGGACATACCCCTCATTTTTCCGCGCGATTCTTCCACCACGCCGCATCCGCTTCCCCCAACGGCGGCGCGGGCGGCTGCGCGTAGTCGATCCGCGCGCCGTAGCCGCCCCGGTCGTACGCCTGCTTCACCGCCTCCCCCAGGTCCAGGCGCACCTCCGCGTCGCCCGCGCGCAACGGGACCGGCACGGTCGGCAGCGGGGAGCGCAGACGGATCGGCCAGACTTCGCCGCGCGGCCGCTGCGCCTCCCGGGAGACATGCACATAGTAGTCCGCGAGCGGCAAACGCTGCAGGAGCGTCGGAAAGCGCTCGCCGACGCGCAGCAGATCGATCTCCACCAAGTGCGTCGACGAGTGCACGATCTCCCCGCGCTTCTCCAGATAGTCGCGCCGGCCTTGCGATCCGGCCGTCTTGTTGGTCGGGCTCAGGACTTCGAGGATCGTTACCGCGGCGCCCCCCTCGCGCGGCGCGATCACCAGGCGCGCCTCGGCCATTTCCATCTCGTCCTGCATCGTCAACACCACCGGCTGGCTGAATTCGCCGAAGCTCGTCGCCGTTTCCCGCCCGGAACCGCGAAGGATCGCCACGTCAGGCACGATCTGCCGGCCGGCGGGATCGTCCGCGGGCAGGACGTACAGGCGCTTCTCGATGTCCACGAAATAGCGCGGCGTCACCTGCGGGACGAGCAGCGCGGCGATCTCGTTGATCAACCGGGTGTGAAACCCAGGCCACAGCGCCGGATCCTCGAGATACGGGTCCATCCCGGGAAATGGGCTGGGCATGGCGTTCCTCCCGATCGTGTCTCGCAACCCATCCTATCCCTGAGACGCCGCAACGTCCATCCCCTGCCGCCGGCCCCTCGCCGGCGGCTTCTTCTCGCGCCCCCTCATCTCGCCCCCCGCCCGACCGCCCTTCGTCCGCGCGCCGCAACGCCCTTCCCATACCTCCGCGCCATCTCCCGCGCCGCCTCCGCCACCCGCGTCCGCAGTTCCTCGGGCTCCAACACTTCGACCGCCGCGCCCCAGCTCAGCACTTCCCGCTCCACCTGAAAGAGCGCGTTGGTCCGGAACTCCACCCGGACGCACCCGTCCGCTTCGCGCGTCACGCGCTGCCGATGCGCGAAGGGAACCGCCGCCGCGACGCCGGCCCGTTCCGGGGCGAAGCGCAGGACCACCCGCCGCGCCCGGGCCCCGGCGGCCTGCAGGGCTTGAAACCCTTCCCGCGTGTACGCGGTCAGGTCGAACTCCGCGGGGACCTCGAAGTGCTCCCCCGGCGCCAGGCGCGCGCTGCGGATCCACGGCAGGTAGAACGTCAGCGGCCGCCGGCGCAGGCGGCAGTACCCGTGCACGAACCAGTCGCGCCCGCGCACGATCACGCCCCACGGTTCGAGGACCCGCGCGACCGCCGGCCCTTGTCCGCGCTTCCGGTACTCGATGCGCAGACACTGCTCGCGCTGCAGGGCGACGAACAGCGCTGCCCACACGGGACCGGACGTGGGCGCCCCAGGCGCGGAGGCGAACCGGAACCGCCCGACGAAGCGCCTCAGCGCCGGGGAGTCCGCGCCTTTGAAGAGCGCGAGGAGCTTGTGGTAGGCGGCCTCGAGGCGCGCGCCGAGCGGCGTGCCCGCATACTGGGCGAGCGCCTGCCCAAGGATGAGCAAGGCCTGGAAGTCGTCGCCGTCCGCGAAGACGAGCGGCAGGAAGAACCCGGGTTGGGTGTAGCTCCAGCCCCCGCGCTCCGCGTCGTATGCGAGCGGCGCGTGGAGGCTGTAGCGCAGATAGTCGAGATCCCGGTGCAACGTGCGGGTCGAAACGCCGACATGGCCGGCAAGCGCGCGCGCCGTGGGACAATCGCCGCGCCGGATCCGCTCGTCGAGAAGGTGCGCGCGCAGCCGCGGTCCGGCATAGTCGCCCGGCCGGTGCGGCACTTGCAGCATGACGAATCTCCCGCTTCGTCGAGCCCAGCCGCCGCGCCGGCATCCCCAGAACCCGGCGTTCCAGTCGCGCGCGTGCGGGTCGCCGCCTCGTCGAGCCCCTACACCTTCTTCTCCTCCTTCTTCACCCGCTTGCCGCCGCGGCGGTAGAGGATCTTCAGATTGTACTTCCCCGCCGCCTCGACGTCCGACTTGTGCAGCGCGCGGCCCGCCGAGTTCAGGTCCTTCAGCTTGCCGTGCAGCTTCCCCTTCTGCTCGCAGAAGTCGCGGAACTTGACCGGCAGCTTCAGGATCATCGCTTCCTGCTCGCCGTCCACCTTCTTGAGCTTCTCGTTCCTGTCCGTCACCGTTTTCACCCACACGTCGTCGATGCCGCGGAACGCGAACGCGGCCGCGTGGTCCGTCACGATCTTCAGCTTCTTCGACATCTCCTCCGTGACCGCCTTCACCGTGTCCGACTTCGCCCTCTCCTGGTTGAATTTGCCCAGGGCCTCCGTGTCCTTCAGCACGATCTTGCTGATCTCGCCGAGCTCCCGACGATCGTCCTTGATCGCGCTCAGAAGGTCGTCTTGCTCCCCGGTCTTGGTGAGCTTGTCGATGTCCGCGCTGGTCCCGTCCTTCACCCCGGCGTCGACCGCGCCGAGCAGCGCATCCACTTCCGTCAAATCCTCGGGCTTCACGGACTTCTTCTTGAACAGCGCTTCCTTGTCCCCTTCCACCACCGCCTTCGTCGTCCGCGCCTGCTCGGAGAGATTCTCCGAAGGCAGGCGGAACCCCGTCTTCACCAACTTGGCCTTCTTTTCAGCCTCGGTCATGCGCCGCACTCCGTATTCTGGAGCCTTCCCGTACACCACGAACGCCGTGGACTCTAGTGGGCGCATGCACGCAAAGTCAAACAATCGGTGCATCCCGGATGGCGTCGAAGGTCGCACCGCTTCTGTCGGGGCCGGCTTCGGCGGCGTTGCGACCAGCCGTGGGGCCGTCGAGACGGCCTTCGAGCAGGTTGCGAGAGGCTTCGAGCCGGTGCGGATCGCCCCCGAGCGGGTTGCGGCCGGCTGCGAGCGGGTTGCGAGAGGCTCCGAGCAAGTTGCGAGAGGCTGCGAGCGGGTTGCGGGGGGCTGCGAGCGGGTTGCGGGGGGCTGCGAGCGGGTTGCGTGGCCCTGCGAGTGAATTGCGACCCGCGCCGAGTGCGACGCATTTCGGCAAAGCGCTGTCTTACACGTACTTGCGTTGCGGCCGAAAATCCGTCAAAGAACCGCTAGCTCCCCCTAGCTGCCGCTCTTTCCTGCCTCCTGCCGGACGCGCTCGAGCTCGGGCCCGAGGCGGCCGGCGAGGGACGGGTCGAGCCGGAGCGCCTCCTCGAGGTCCTCCCGAGCCCGCGCCCAATGGCCAAGCCGGGCGTGGGCGAGGCCACGTACGCTGTGCGCCAGGGCGAGGCCGGGAAGCCGGGCAAGCGCCTGACCGCAGTCCTCGATCGCGCCTTCCGCGTCGCTCTCCGCCCAGCGTGCCGACCCGCGCCGGAGCCAGGCTTCCACCAGCTCGGGGGCCCGTTGCACGGCGGAGCCATACTCGGCGATCGCGCCGGACCGGTCGCCGCGGGCCTCGCGCACGGTGCCCAGGGCGAGGCGGAGGATCGGGGAAGGCTCGCCCAGTTCGATCGCCACGACGAAGTCGTCGTAGGCGCCGTCGAAATCGCGCAGAGCCTGGCGCACGTTCCCGCGCAGGATCCGATAGCGGGCGCATCGGGGAGCCATCGCGACCGCGCGGTCGAGGTCGGCGAGCGCGGCTTCGTGCGATTCCGCGGCGGCCCCGCGCAGAAGCCAGAAGGCATCCACCCGGCCGCCGAGAGCGATCTCCCGGTCGCAGCCTGCGACGGCCTCGACGAACTTGCGGGCGAACAACTCGCACCAGAGCGCCGCCGCCCGCCGCTCCGCGTCCCGACCCGTGGGCGATCCTGGCTGCTTCATTGCGGCCACGCGGTCAAAGCACGCGCGGGCCGTCTCGAACGGCGAACCGCGATGGGGCCTTGCGGGTATCCGGCCGGACCCCGAGATGAGCGAGTGGAGCAGCCGCTCGTCGAACCAACGGTCGAGCGCGATCCAGGCGAGTCCGAGCGCCGCCGGCTCCGAGTCCGGGTGCGCGTGCAAGACCCGGGAGAAGTCCGCCTCGGCCGTGTCCCGCTCGCCGAGGAAGTGGAGGCCGCGCCCGCGCAGGAGCAGAAGCTCCGGATCGTCCGGCCGGTCACGCAGGAGCGCGCCCACGGCTTGCATGTACCGCCGCCCCGCGGTGCGGACGTCGGCCGGCGCCGCGGCGCCGTCGCGCACGAGGGCGAGGGCCGCGGCCCAGGCTGCGAGCGCCTCGTCGCGTACCATGCCCCGGCGTCGATCCCGCTCGGCCTCCGTGCGCAAGGCCCCGACCTCGCCGGAGCTCCCGGCCCAGGCCAAGGCGAGCCCCGCCGCCGCGAGCGCCAGGACCGCCGCGATCGCGGCCGACGCCGCGGTCCACGGCTGGCGGCGGACCTTGCGCCAAAGTCGCGTGGTGCGCCAGTCGCCGCGCGCCTCCACCCCCTCCTTGCCCAGAAAGCGCCCGAGGTCGGCCGCGAGCGCCGCCGCGTCGGGGTAGCGCCGGGTGCGGTCCTTCGCCAGCGCGGTCAGGCAGATCGACTCCAGGTCCGGCGGGATCCGCGGATTGATCGAGCGCGGCGGCGCGACCTCCTCGTGCACGACTTTCATGATCACGGTGATCGGATTGTCGGATTCGAAAGGCCGACGCCCCGTGGTCAGCTCGTAGAGCATCGCCCCCAGCGAGTAGACGTCGCTGCGGGCGTCGATGTGCCGGCTGTCGCCGCGCGCCTGCTCGGGAGACATGTAGTGAGGCGTGCCGAGAATCTGCCCGGTGCGGGTGAGGTCTCCGGACTGGTCCAGCACCTCCTTGGCCAGGCCGAAGTCCGCGACGTGGGGGCGGCCTTCCGCGTCGATCAGGACGTTGCTCGGCTTGAGGTCGCGGTGGACGATCCCACGCTCGTGGGCATGCCCCAGCGCCTCGCACACACGGCGCAACAGGTCGACCCGGGCGTACAGGCTCGGGCGCTTGAGGGCGATCCAGTCGTCGAGGTTCACCCCGTCGACGAACTCCATCGCGATGTAGGGCCGGCCCTCGAATTCGCCGATGTCGAGCACCTCGACGATGCCGGGATGGCGCAGCTTCGCCGCCGCCTGCGCCTCGCGGCGAAACCGCTCCACCTCCTCCGCCACCGCGAGGCTGCCCGCGCTCAGCACCTTGAGAGCGACCGTCCGGTCGAGCCCCTTCTGCCGCGCGCGATAGACCACCCCCATGCCGCCGCGCCCGACCTCGCCGACGATCTCGAAGCGGTCGACCGCGGGCAGCGGGAGCTCCGTGCGCGTCGGCGGACGACCGGTCACGCCCGGGGTGATCACCACCGTGGGCGGCGTGTCCCCCCCAGCCGAGGCAATACGCAACACTTCATGAATGCGCTCGACATCCGACGTCCGCAGCACGCCCCGGTCGAGCAGCAGTTTCTCGATCGGCGCGCCCGTTTCCCTCTGGGCGGCGAACGCGGCGTCGATCTCCTCCGCCCGGGCGAGCCCGAGCACCATGGCCAGACGGGCGACCGTGCGGTCGTCGGCGGTCATCATGGCTCGAAGCGTTCGTTCACGCGCGCGGGCCCCCGGCGCCAAGCTGGTCCGCGAAGCACCGGACCAAGTCGAGGGCGGAGATCAGCCCGACCACCTTCTCGTTCCGGTCGAGCACGATGACGCGGTGGATGCGGTTCGCGACCATGGTCCCGCAGACGCTCTTGAGCGGCGTGTCCGGCAAGCAGCCGAACACGGCGGTGGTCATGATCTCGCGCACCGGCCGATCGAGGAGCTGGTGCATGCGGGCCGGGGCGAGGGCGTCGGTGCGCTTGAGCGCGGCGCGCAGACGCACCATGGTCTCCCCCCGCTTCGGCTCCCCGTCAGCGAGCTCTCCCGCGTCGGGGCCGAGCACGTGCGCCAGGCTGCGCAGCACGTCGTTCTGCGAAATCAGACCGACGGCCCGGCCGTGCGCATTGACTACGGGGAACCCGCTGAATTTGCGGCCCCGGATCAACCGGATGATGTCCTTGATCTTGGTGTTCTCGCGGACCGATTTCACTTTCCGGGTCATGACGTCGTCGGCGCACAGAGGCTTCATGGCACTTCTCCTCCGGGGGGTCCCCTCCCGCCGAACAGTATAAGGCCGGGAAGCGGCCCGGTCGACATTCTCGCGGACCCCGCGGATCCGCGGACCCGCACCCTCAAACCCGCACCTGCCGGTCGCGCAGCCGCCGGAGGTGACGGTGGCCGGCGGCCAGGAGACCGCCGGCCGCGAGCCAGAAGGCGCACGCGAGCCAACTCCATCCCGCGAACAGGGCTTCCATCACCCGTGGGCCTTCAAGCTCGATCTCATGGGTTGGGCAGGCCGCATTCCCCGCCGGATTGAAAGTGTCCCGTATTACCCACCGGCAACATCGTCGCGAAAACGACGATGTTGGGAACAGGATCGCCTCATGCTTCGCTCGAGCAACCCTGCGGGGTTGGGATTCGGGATTCGCGCGGACAGCCGCCCCGCGCCCGGTTTTCCGCGGCACCGCGCCGGGTCCTACCCGTCCTTCCTCGACCAGTCGTACGGGATGTCGTTCTGGTGCGGGTCGAGCCGGTGCTCGTCCGGGTGCGCGCGGTCGTACGGCTCGGTCACGGTATTGATGAGGATCGCCTCGCATTCCGAGATGGTCTTGAACCCGTGATAGACGTAGGGGGGAATGGTCACCAGCGTCGGATTCAAGGGCCCGAGGAAGAACTCGTTGAGGCAGCCGTGGGTGGGCGAGTCCTTGCGCGCGTCGTAGAGCACGACCTTCATCACGCCATGCACGCAGCAGAAGGCGTCGGTCTGCCGGGTGTGGTAGTGCCAGGCCTTGACCACGCCGGGATACGCGGTGGTCATGTAGACCTGGCCGAATTTCGAGAACTCCTTGTCGTCGCAGCGCAGGATCTCCATCAGCCGGCCCCGCTCGTCGGGGATCTGGCGGAGCGACTTGACCTGGACGCCGTGGATACGGTCCCGGCGCGGGGGGGCGGTCTCGGACATCAGTCCTCCGTTCTCATGTGCTCGATGACGAGGTCGAGGATGCGGTCGATCGGGGTCGCGGGCCGCCAGCCGAGAAGCCGCTCGATGCGGGTCAGGTCAGGGACGCGCCGGCGCATGTCCTCGAAGCCCTCGCCATACGCCTCCTCGTAGGGGACGAGGCGGATTTCGCAGCGCGGGTCGGTCTTCTTCCGGACCCGCTCCGCGAGCTCGCGGATCGAGATCTCCTGGTCGTTGCCCAAGTTGTACACCTGGCCGTAAGCGGCCGGGTGGCGCGGCAGCTCGGCCAGGGCGCGCACCACGTCCCCGACGAATCCGAAACTTCGGGTCTGCGCGCCGTCGCCGTACACCGTGATCGGCCCGCCCGAGAGCGCCTGCTTGACGAAGCGCGGGACCACCATGCCGTATTCACCCGTCTGCCGGGGTCCGACGGTGTTGAACAGCCGGACCACGAGGGTCGGCAGCTTGCGCTCGCGCCAGTAGGCGATCGCCAGGAACTCGTCGATCGCCTTCGAGCAGGCGTAGCTCCAGCGCCCGCGCGAGGTCGCGCCGAGCACCATGTCCGCGTCCTCCTGGAACGGCACGATCTCGTTCTTGCCGTAGACTTCCGACGAGGAAGCGATCAGCACCGGCTTCCTCTTCTTGTTCGCCAACCGCAGCACCTTCTCGGTGCCGCCGATGTTGGTCTCGATCGTGCGTACCGGGCTCTCGACGATCAGGCGCACGCCCACCGCCGCGGCCAGGTGGTAGACCACGTCGCAGCGGTCGACCAATTCGGCCAGCACCGGCTCGTTGAAGATCGTATCGATCACGTAGTGGAAGCGGTCGTTCGGCTTGAGCGGGTCGATGTTGCGGACGCTCCCGGTCGAGAGGTCGTCGATGACGAAGACCTCGTCGCCGCGCGCGAGCAGGTGCTCGGCCAGATGGGAGCCGATGAAGCCGGCGCCGCCGGTGATCAGGTACTTCACGGCGCGGTGATCACTTCAAAGAGAGGATGAATTCCTTCCACTCCGCCTCCAGCGAGTCCCAATCCGAGCCCATCACGCTCACGAAGGACGAGAGCGCGCCCGCGGGGGTCATCACCGAAGCGCCGAGGGCGCGCGAGGCGTACTTCTCGCGCAGCTCGGAGAACTTCTTCTTCCGCTCCTCGTTCGGCCCGTGGCAGAGAAAGTAATAGAGCCCCCACGATTCCGAGTAGAAGAGCGTGCTGTCGCGCGCTCCCCGCTGGATCGAGGAGAGCGCGTCCCCCTGGATCAAGTCCTGGATCGGGATCGTCTCCCCCCGGGTCAGGGCCTGGCGCAGCCAGGGCAGGCGCTGCTTGGAGACGTGGTTGAACGCGAGGGTGGTCCCGTCCCAGGTGAACCCCTCGAAGTACGTCGCCTGGCCCTCGTGGTACCAGCTCGGCACCCAGCCCTGTACCGCGCGGTCGTAGAAGAGATGCGAGCCCTCGTGGACCAGGGTCAGGATCAGCTCGGGGTTGCCGCCGTACTTGGCATAGCCGCAGCCGTAGTTCTTCCCCCCGCTCGCGTGGCCGGCCGCCGGGATGTGGGATTCGAGCTTCTGCTCGATGCAGAAGGCGCGGTAGTCCTCGAAGGAGCGGAAGCCGTAGATGTTCATCGGCGGCCCCTCGTACTTGCGGTTGTAGTGCTCCTGGTAAGCGACGAACGACTGCTCCATCACGCGCGCGAGCTCGTTGGCAAACGCCTCGGTGGTGTTGGTGCGGATCCGGTAGTGCTCGGTCGCCACCTCCCAGGCGTCGGCCCAATTCGAGCGCAGGCCGACCAACTCTTCGGGGCTGTACCATTTTTCTTTGTACTTGCGATAGCCCCGTGCGAGCAGGTCGGCCTCCTCGCGCGGGATCCACTTGTCGTCCTGTTTGACCCAGCCCTTGTCGACGTAGACCTTCTCGTCGGGCTTGATCCACTGGCTGGCGTAGAAGATGAAGCCGGCCTCGAATTTCGTCTTCTCCTCGACCGTGATCAGCTTCCCCTGGTAGGGCACGAACCCGCCCTCGGGGACCGAGGCGAAGCCGCGCTTGGAGGCGAGGAAGGCGTCGACCTCGGGCTTGAGCTCCTTCTTCTGGCGCTGCGCCGAGAGCAGCAGGGCGTGGGCGTCGGCGGTCAGCCCGGACTCGAATGCGAAGCAGCCGATCAGGAGCTCCTCCTGCGGCGAGAGCTGCAGCCGGCGGAAGAGGTCCATGAGTTGCGCGGGGCGCATGAAGTCCCAGCGCGTCCTGATGTACCCCTGCTTGATCGTGACCTCGAGGTACTCCTCGGTCGCGTCGGAGATGGTGCCGGTGGTGGCGACGTCTTCGCCGTAGCGGACCTTGTCGTCGCGCAGGATCTTGCGGTGGACCCCCTCCTGGAGGCGGTCCATGAGGACGGCGAGCCTTTCGATCTCGGCGACGCGGCGGTCGATGCGTTCCTGGAGCTGGGGGAAGCGGACGCGCGCGCGATATTGACCGTACTCGCCGATCGCCTTGCGGTACTTGAAGATCCGGACGTAGTTCTCGATCTCCGGGACGAACCGCTCGAATTCCGCGCGCGCGACCGCGAGCTCGGCGGTGTCGCGGCCGGCGGCGGCCTCCTCGGCCTCGCGCCGTTTCCGTTCCTCCTCGGCCTTGCCGCCCTCCTCCGCCTCGCGACGCTTGCGCTCATCCTCGGCGAGGAGCCTCTCCTCCTCGGCCTTGCGGACGAGGTCCTCGCCCTTGCTGCGCTCGATCTGCCCGGCGCGCGCGGCGAGCTGCCTGGCGCCTTGGTCGCTCTCCCACTGCTTGCGGGCGAGGTAGACTTCGCGCGGGTCGTCGGCGGTCGCGGACTTCACCCGGCGCAGGGAGAGCGCGGCCGCGTCGAGCCGCCGGTCGCCCGCGGTGATCACCGCCCACGCCGCGATCCCGAGGACCACGACCGCCGTGATGCCGAGGAGGGTGTTGGTGACGCTTTTGACCACGCCGGAAAGGCGGACCGACTCGAGACAGGCCATCTCGCTGACGGTGCGGGCGTCGACGTGGCCCCGCTCGAGCAGGAGGTCGAGCGCGGAGGCGTCCTTCCCCTCCGCGCGCAGCTGCTCCGCCTCGGCCCGGCAGGCGGCGAGCACGTCGGGCTTGACCCGACCCCGTTCGACCAGCAGCCGCAGCACCGCGGATTCACGACCGCGCGACAGCTTCATGACGTCCGTCCTCGCGGCCGCACGCCGCGAAATCCAAGTCCCGAATCCCAAATCCCAATAAACTCCCAACTCCCAATTCCCAACTCCGCAGGGTCGCTCGGGCGAAGCGTGGGAGGCTCCACCCCGACATCGTCGTTTTCGCGATCATGTTGCCGGTGTGTGGTACGGATGGGTGCATGACCGCAGCTGCGCGAGACCGTGGCGTGTCGCTGTGACCGTCCCTGATGTCCACCGGACTCTCATCGGCCGTCCATCCGTGAAATCCGTGAAATCCGTAGTTCGGTCCTCCTTCGGCTGACCGCGCTCTCTGCAGTTGGCCGCCCGTGAATCCTGGAAAAGCGCGGCCGACCCTTACGATCCGAGCGCCACCGGGGCGACCGGAGCCTTCGCGGCGTGGTATTCCTGGAGCGAACGCACTTCGAGATCCTGCCGCAGCATCGCCTCGATGCCGTTGACCGCCGCCTGGGCGCCGGGAATGGTGGTGATCACGGGCAGGTCGTGGCTCACCGCCGCGGCGCGGATGCGGCCTTCGTCGGTGCGGGGTCCTTTTCCGCTCGGAGTGTTGATGATGAGGGCCAGCTCGCGGTTGATGATGAGGTCGAGCGCGTTGGGCCGGCCCTCCTTGATGCGCGGGACGAGCTTGACGGGGATGCCGTTGCGCTCGAGCACCTTGCGGGTGCCGGCGGTGGCAAGCACCTCGAAGCCGAGATCGATGAGCTTCTTGGCGATGAAGATGATGTCGCGCTTGTCGGCGTCCTTGACGCTGAGGAAGACCTTGCCCGACTTGGGCAGGCGCAGGCCGGCGGCCATCGCCGCCTTGGCATAGGCGCGGCCGAAGTCCCGGTCGGTCCCCATCACCTCGCCGGTGGAAAGCATCTCCGGGCCGAGGATCACGTCGACGCCGGCAAATTTGCGGAACGGGAAGACCGAGTGCTTCACCGAGAAGTGATCCGGCTCGCGGTAGGGCGGCAAATGGAAGTCGGCCAGCTTCTTGCCGAGCATCACCTGGGCGCCGATGCGCGCCACGGGCACGCCGGTGGCTTTGCCGACGAAGGGAACGGTGCGCGAGGCGCGCGGGTTGACCTCGAGGATGTAGACGAGGTTGTCCTTCACCGCGAACTGCACGTTCATCAGGCCGCACACCTGCAGCTCGCGCGCGAGGCGGCCGGTGATCTCGCTGATCTTCTCGATCTGGCGGTCGGAGAGGGAAAACGGGGGCAGGGTCATGGTGGCGTCGCCGGAATGGACGCCCGCCTCCTCGATGTGCTCCATGATCCCGGCGATGAAGACGTCGGTGCCGTCGCAGATCGCGTCGACGTCGACCTCGATCGCGTCCTCGATGAACTTGTCGATCAGGATCGGCCGGTCGGGCGAGGCCTCGGCCGCCTCCAGGACGAAGCGCTCGAGGCTCTCCTCGTCGTAGACGATTCGCATGGCGCGGCCGCCGAGGACGAAGGAGGGGCGGACCAGGACCGGGTAGCCGATGGTGCGGGCGGCCTGGCGTGCTTCCAAGTAGTCCCGGGCGATCCCTCCGGGCGGCTGGACCAGGTGCAGGCGATCGACCAGCTCGTTGAACTTCTTGCGGTCCTCGGCGCGCTCGATGCTGTCGACGCTGGTGCCGACGATCTTGACTCCGGCGTCGGCGAGGGAACGGGCGAGGTTGAGCGGGGTCTGGCCGCCCAGCTGGACGATCACGCCTATCGGGCGAAGCTGGTCGCACAGATTGAGCACGTCCTCGGTGGTGACCGGCTCGAAGAAGAGCAGGTCGGAGGTGTCGTAGTCGGTGCTGACGGTCTCCGGATTCGAGTTCACCATCACGGTCTCGAAGCCCATTTCGCGCAGGGCCATCGAGGCCTGGACGCAGCAGTAATCGAACTCGATCCCCTGGCCGATCCGGTTGGGGCCGCCGCCCAGGATCACGACGCGCGGGCGGTCGCTCGGGACCAGCTCATTCTCCTCCTCGTAGGTCGAGTAGAAGTAGGAGGTGTTCGAAGCGAACTCGGCGGCGCAGGTGTCGACGCGCTTGTAGGTCGGGTGGATGCCGTGGGCGCGGCGGGCGCTGCGGACCTCGGGCTCCGTGCTCTTCCAGGCCTTGGCGAGCTGGGCGTCACTGTAGCCCAGGCGCTTGGCCTCGCGGAAGAGCGCGGGGGAGGCGTCGGCGAGCGACGGCACGGCGCGCAGCTTGTCCTCGTACCGGACGAGTTCCTCGATGTTGGCGAGGAACCAGGGATCGACGCGGGTGAGCCCGGCGACTTCCTCGACCGGCATGCCGACCTTGAGGGCCTGGCGGATCTGGTAGAGGCGGTCGGGAGTGGGGGTGGTGAGGTTTTCGCGCAGGGTGTCGAGGTCGAGCGGCTGGCCGGCAAGGGGCGACTCGCCGCGGTCGAATCCGAGCCCGGCGCGGCGGTATTCGAGCCCGCGGACGGCCTTCTGCAGGGCTTCCTTGAACGTGCGCCCGATCGCCATCACTTCGCCGACCGATTTCATCTGGATGGTGAGGGTGGGGTCGGCTTCGGGGAACTTCTCGAAGGCCCAGCGGGGGATCTTGACCACGACGTAGTCGAGGGTGGGCTCGAAGGAGGCGGGGGTCACCTTGGTCATGTCGTTGGGCAGCTCATCGAGGGTATATCCGACGGCGAGCTTGGCCGCGATGCGGGCGATGGGGAAGCCGGTGGCCTTGGAGGCGAGGGCGGAGCTGCGCGAGACGCGCGGATTCATCTCGATCACGACCATGCGGCCGGTCTTGGGATCGACCGCGAACTGGATGTTGGAGCCGCCGGTTTCGACGCCGATCTCGCGGATGACGCGGATGGCGGCGTCGCGCATGAGCTGGTACTCGCGGTCGGTGAGGGTCTGCACCGGGGCGACGGTGATGGAGTCGCCGGTGTGAATGCCCATGGAATCGAAGTTCTCGATCGAGCAGACGATGATGACGTTGTCCTTGCGATCGCGCATCACCTCGAGCTCGAATTCCTTCCAGCCGTAGACCGACTCCTCGATGAGGACCTCGTGGATCATGCTCTGTTCGATGCCGTCGGCGACGATGCGGTGGAACTCCTCGACGTTGTAGGCGATGCCGCCGCCGGTACCTCCGAGGGTGAAGCTGGTGCGGACGACGCAGGGGAGCCCGATGCGCTCGCGGATGGCGTGGGCCTGCTCGAGGGTGTAGGCGTAGTCGGAGCGCGGCAGGTCGAGGCCGATCTTGACCATCGCTTCCTTGAACTTGCGTCGGTCTTCGGCCTTGCGGATGACGTCCGCGTTGGTGCCGAGCATCTGGACGCCGTACTTCGCGAGGACGCCGCTGTCGGCGAGCTCGATCGCGACGTTGAGGGCGGTCTGGCCGCCCATGGTGCAGAGGAGGGCGTCCGGGCGCTCGCGGGCGATGACGCGCTCGACCATGTCGGCGGTGATCGGCTCGATGTAGGTGCGGTCGGAGAGCTCCGGATCGGTCATGATCGTCGCGGGGTTGGAGTTGACGAGGATGACCTTGTACCCTTCCTCGCGGAGGGCCTTGCAGGCCTGGGTGCCGGAGTAGTCGAACTCGCAGGCCTGGCCGATGATGATGGGGCCGGAGCCGAGGAGGAGAATGGAGCGGATGTCGTCGCGGCGGGGCATCGGCGGTTCCGTGTGCAAGGGTGGCGGAGTGAGGAGATCACGCAGCGAGGTTAAGTTATCCGCAGGGGAGTTGGGGGTCAAGAAGAGGATGGAGCGGCGGCGCCCTCCTCCGCGGGGGGCAGCACGCGCAGGGCTTCCGCGGGAGCCACGTCGCCGGCGAGGACCTTTTCGGCGAGGGCGGCACGGAGCCCGGGCTGGTCGGCGGCGGCGGCGCGAAGTCGGGCCAGGTCGGCGCCGGACTCCAGGGCGGCGCGCAGGGCGGGGGTGACGGTGAGGAGTGCGCCTGCGGCGGTGCGGCCGCGGAAGCCGGTCTGGCGGCACCTGGCGCAACCGGGGGCAGCGAACGCCTCACGTGCGACGATTCCGAGGAGGCGGGCGGAATCGGCCTTGAGCCGTTCGCGGCGCCGGCAGTCGGGGCAATTGACGCGCACGAGCCGCTGGTCGAGGATCCCGAGGAGGTTGTCGGCGATCCAGGAACCGTTGAGCTTGCCCATTTCGATCATGCGGTGAAGTGCGCCGACGGCGTCCGCGGCGTGGAGCGCGGTGAAGAGGCGGCGACCGGCGGAGGCAACCGAGAAGATGCCGGCGAACATATCGTCGGTGCGGATCTCGGAGACCATGGCGATGTCGACCTCGCTGCGCATCATGGCGAATACCGCGTCGCGGAAGCCCATGCCGTCGGGCCCGCCGACGTTCGCCTGCTGGATGCCCTCGAGGAAGACCTCGACCGGGTCCTCGGCGGTCATGATCTTCAAGTCCGGTCTGCGCAGTTCGACGAGGAGCGAGTAGAGGGTGGTGGTCTTGCCGGAGTCGGTCGGCCCGTTGACCACGAAGACGCCGCGGGGACCGCGGACGAGGGCCCGGACCGCGGCACATAGGGCACGGGAGAAGCCGGAGGCCTCCAGCCGGGGGGCGGTCCACTCCGGGTCGAGGAGGCGGAGGGTGAGGGACTCGCCGAGCCCGGTGGGAAAGGTGGCGGCCCGGACGTCGACGCGACGGCCGGCGATCTCGGCGAAGAATCGGCCCTGGGCGGCGCGGCTCGACGGCAGGGGGTCGAGGCCGGCGAGGGCCTTGAAGTCGGCGACCAAGCCGCCGGCGGCGGGTCCGGGGAGCGTGCGCCCGGCGGGGACGAGGAAGCCGTCGATGCGCTCGCGCACGTTCCAGCCGGCGGCCCCGGCCTCGAGGTGAACGGCGGTGGCGCGGTTGCGGTGGGCGTGTTCGAGGACGCAGCGGGCGAGAGCCTTGACGTCGTGGGTGGCGGCCATGGCTTCGATCTCCTGGGCTCGGATGCCGCGGGCACGGAGCAGCTCGCGCCAGGCGGCGACGGCCTGCTCCAGCCCGCGGCGGACCTCCTCGTCGCCGCCGCTCTCGGAGCGCAACAGGGCCTCGAGGGCGGCGCGCGAGAACCGCCAGCGCCGGCCCACGCGAACGCCGCGCAGCTTGCCCTCCCGCAGCCAGCGGAAATACGTGGCGCTCGAGATGCCGAGAAGGCGGCGCGCCGCGTCGGGGGGCATGGTCGCTTCGGGGTCGTTCGGTTTCATGAGGTCGGCTCCACGCGGTGGTGAGACGCCCGAGAGTATACGATGAATCGTTTCGATTGTCAATGCCTATTACTATCTTGTCTATCATATCTATCACATAGGCGCGACTCGAGAGTTCGGCCGATCTCCCGGCGCGGGTGCTCGCGGGCCTGCGGGGGTTCCCGGCCCGGCCCCGGCCGCGGCCAAACGGCGGTTGCCGGGCGAGGGCGCGGGGTCCTGCGGGCGAAGGAACGCCGGAT
>Ga0209514_10002689_pt1 | contig 26958 bp, 29 predicted proteins | sample Subgrocontami58m_FD_187452 | JGI IMG/M metagenome (GOLD analysis project Ga0209514, IMG submission 187452) | Subsurface groundwater microbial communities from S. Glens Falls, New York, USA - GMW37 contaminated, 5.8 m (SPAdes) (version 3) | ecosystem: Environmental > Aquatic > Deep subsurface >...
AATTTATCTTGAACAATTCTATGATAACAGAAAGTACATTTCTCAGCGGTATGTGTTTCGGGATGTAAGAATCTTGCACCGTAAGGACATGCTTGAATGCAGTATCTGCAGCCGACACAATAATCTGAATCCATAAGCACAACCCCATCCTCACCTTTAAATGTTGCGCCAACAGGACAAACTTGAACGCATGGGGGATTGTCGCAATGATTACAAATTTTTGGAACAAAGAAACTTCTTAATATCTTTTTATTTGTTGTGCGGAAATTATCGAAACCATCCATTGAACCATTTGGACTGTCAACTTGTACATCGCCGTTTTCATAAATTCTGTAACGTTCAACCCATGTTCTAAAGAAGAAAGGTTCTTTGGGAACATTGTTTTCGTTTTTACATGCAACTGCACATCTTCCGCAACCAATACATTTACTAATATCAATTCCCATTCCCCACTTATGGTTGCCGGGTATGTAACCGTTTTTGAGCATCCATTTTTTTACGGTCTTTAATTTGTCCGTTGCACCAAGTAATCCAAATGCAATCGGTGCAAGCGCAAGTATGGCAATTTTTTTTAGAAAACTTCTTCGCACAACTTTTTTATCTGTTTCAATAATATTGTTTTCCATTATTGTGCCTCCGGTAAATGTGGATAGTGACATTGCCAGCAAACATATCTCGGCTCGTGCGCAGTCATGTTGATCCTTGGAATAAATTCATCACCTTTGGCATCCTGGGAATGACACTGACCACAGAATTCTCTATTTGCCTGCTTGGTTGGTAAATATTCTCTCGGGTTTAATTTATGTTTCTCCGAAGTTTCATGACATTTAGTGCAAGGAATATCCATGTGACTCGAAACCGATTTTGCACTTGAAATTTCAGCATGACATGCAGAACATTCTTTTGGTGTTCGTGGTGGAGTTGGATTGTGCGGGTTATGACATGTTACGCAAATTCTTCTCGGATTGTGCGATGCAGATACAATCTGTGGAAATCCTGTAGGTCGGGAGGGATTATATTCATGACAAACAGGGCAAGAAATTCTATCCCGCGGTTTTTCCGGTTTGAATTGATCCGGCTCATTAACGTGATTAGCCGAAGGTCCGTGGCAAACTTCGCAAGAGAGATTTTTATGATAACTACTATTTTTAATTTTCCACAAATCATCATGGCAATCAGCGCATGCTTCCTGTCCCGCATATTGCATTTTTTTATCGGCATTATTTTGAATAGCGCCTGCACGATAATGACCCACCAAGCCAAAGTCTTTGGGAGTAAGAAGCGAAGTGGCTGCAATAAATACAACTACTACTACAAGTAAAAGTATTGACAACCGTTTAACTTGTTCCGGGATTTTTTGTAAAAAATTTTTCATGAATACGCTCGCCTTTACTTTAAGTATTTTTATTTATTTCTATCGGTTTAATTGTTTATTAACTCGCTTCCTTTCTTTCGCTTTGCATATAAAATTGAAATTGCCAGCAACACAATTCCTAAAAACATGAAAGAAATAATCCGGTAGCTTGGATCTAAATTTGTTGTTCCAACAAATAGAATGTACACCACTGTTAATAAAAATGTTAAGAGAGCCATCCACCGGTATTTTTTATTCTTAAGAATAATACTCATTACATAGTAACCGATCGCAACTATCGTCCAGGAAAGCCCGATATAATCTTTAGGAACTATATGATAGAGTGCATAAGGAAAGATGAAAAACGCGGCGCCGAGATAGAATAATCTCATCGCGTCAGTTGTTAAATCGAGCCGGTGCTTTTGCCAATTTAAAATACGAGCGCTTATTAATGCCACAACACCAAAACTAAGTGCAATTGCACCGATTTTTTCTTCTAATACCAAATAGGAAAAGAATATCATCAGATACATTATAAAGTTTGCTACTATTATAATTTTTGAACGGAACCAAAGCGCAGTAGCCACTACAACTAAACTCTGCCAGCTTAACCAAACAAAATATTCCGGCTTAGGAAAATTATTTACTATTGCAACGCTCAATGCCGTGTAACCAAGAATGGCATAAAAGAAAGTTGAGTATTTACTTTTTTGTCTCTCATAAAACATAATTGAAAGAAGCAAGAAAACACTTGAAGTTATTAACTCAGATAAAACCACTGTGCTGCTGAATTTTGAAAGTGCGATGATTAGTAACAGAAAAAAACAGAGAAATGAATTCAATAAAGTATTTAGTATTGAATTAATAGACTCTTTCTCGCCTCGATCCCCGGAAAAATTGCCGTAAGCATAAACCAAGCAGTACAAAAGAAGAAAATAAATATTAATCAACGGTGAACTTTGTAGAGCCATTTTATTACCTGCAACGGGATTACCAATGAACCAAACAAAGTGAGTAAAATAGACCAAAAGAATTGCGTAGGTGTAGAACGAATTCCAGCCGAAAATTCTTTTTAAGTAAACCGACCATCCGCAGATCAAAACTAATATAAAAAAGATTAACCAATAAGAATCACTGATCAAAGCTGTAATGGAAAGCAGCACGATGCCAAAAGCCATGAGATATATAGATTTTCTTTTAAAAGAAAAAGAAATGTGAAAGATCGCTACTGCTAACAGCATAAGTATTTCAAGTGTTGGATTTTCAATTGTGGGATTGTTTGAGAAAAAGTGTAACCGTAAAGTTGAAAAGAAAAGAAGAAGTAACGCTCCGCCAAAAATATATTGGGAAATAAATTGAAGCGAACTTTTCCAGTAATTCGATAACCAGAAAAGAAATCCAACCAAAACATATCCTACAAGACTAGGAAAAAAGGAAGGTAAATTTTGATACGGAAATGTCATTAGAAAAATTATTCCGATCGCAAGAATTACAATTCCAACTTTTGCAAACCAGAATTGTCCTATCTGAGTTTCTAATGAATCCGCCCGTTCAGAAATATTTTGAGGCGTCAGTGAAGGTAATTCAAAATTATCTTCTGAAGGAAGATTCTCGAGATTAAGTTTCTCCTCAATCCGGGAAATTCTTGCTTCCAAATTTTTCAAATATGTAATTAATTGATTGTTTACTTCAAGTTCGGAGGAAGAGTCCATGATGTTACCTCCAATGTTATTGTATAATTTTTATCCTTTCTAAAATTAGTTGGTGGTGAAAATTGAAACATTCTTAAGAAGTATTTTCATTTTAATCAGATATACATACACGAATTCCGATTTGAAAATAATTTTATATCTTTCTGAAATCAACAAGAAATTTTTTAATTGTTTCTTGTTAAAAGATATTCTGTCTCAGATAAATGCCGATTTGAAGTTACAAAAAAAGGGAATCTTAAGATTCCCTTTTTATAAAAGTAGGTTGGAGATGATATATAAATCTTACTTATTTTTTTCAACTTTCTTGTCAATCTTTTCAGATTTTTCATCATCTTCTTTTTCTTCAATTATGATATGCTTCATGCCTTTACCCGGAAAATGTTTCCGCATCATCATCTTTTCACCACAACAGCATGAACAACCGCAATTGTTCCCTTCCATATGCTTAAAAAACATTGTCCTATCTTTAGACATATCTTCATCGCCATCAATCTGAATATTAAAATGTTTCATTCCTTTTTCTTCTTTCATAAACTTCTCTGCATTTTCTCCTTCATAAACTTTTGTTTCTTCTTTGCCGTCTTTCATCGTAGTAACTGTAATTCTTTTGCCGCTGTCGTTAACTTCAACTTTCACTTCCTTTTTGTTTTCACCACATTTTTCATCTGCATCATCATCTTTAGAACTAAACATTACAACATTACCACCTCCCATTTTCATCATTTTACCGCCTTTACTTTGAAACATAAACTCTTTGTGAGGACGGCTTTTTAACGTCTTAACTAATTTCTCAGCATCTTTCCCTTCGAACACAATATCTTTGCCGTCAGCTTTAATGGTTAACTTTTCTATTTTCCCTTTCAATTTTTCGAGCTTAGATTTTGTTTCATCTTTCTCCTGAGCAAAGATTGCCATCGAGAAAAGTCCAAGTATTAGAATGATCATTATATCGAAGAACTTTGATTTGTCTCTATGAAACGTTTTCATTTTACTCTCCTTAAATTGTTTGTGTAAATATACTTCTCGTACAACCCAAATACGGAAAACGATCCATTACTATTAGTTAAAAATTGTTAAAGTAAAGATTTCTTATTTAGATTAAGTTAAATTTGCGATTATGAAAGAACAAAAATTAAAAATTATTATCGCTTTGATGACTGTTTCGGTAATTGGACTAATTGCCGTACAGTTTTATTGGATGGCAAACATTATAAAAGTTGAAGAGGAGCGTTTTCGTAGAACGGTTTTCCGTTCTTTGAGAAAAGTTTCAGAAGAAATTGAGAAGAAAGAAGCTGCAACTACCGTTGTTAGAAAAGTCTCCGGCGGAAAAGGAAATGTATTATTCTTTGTTCAAGATGAATCTAAAAACAAACCGATTCATTTAGATTCTCTTAGGAGAATGAGTTATCTAAAGATTGATACAAACCACCATGGATTTAGCTATGAAGTAAAATATTTTGCCGATAATGATACTATGGTTGATAGATTAAAAGCATTCTCGGGAAACAATAGAAGAGCAAGATATTTTACTTCCCCATCTTCAATTAGTAATTCTGTAAAAGATACATCAATACAAAAGCGTCATTTACTTGTTCAAAATGTTATAACTGAACTTATGGCTATTAATGCCCATAAAAAAATTGAGGAAAGGATCAGCACCGATCAGCTTGAAAAAGATTTGTCGTTTGAATTCAGTGGTAACGGTATTTCATCCGAATTTTATTTTGGTGTAAATAGAGCTAATAAAGACAGCTTAACATTGCTAAAGACCGGCACCGATACCACCGAGCTAAAAAAATCTATTTTTAAAGTAAACTTATTCCCCGACGAAATCTTTTTTAACCCTAATCAACTTATTGTTTATTTCCCTCACCAAAAAAGTTATATTCTCGCAAGCGTCGGCGGAATGCTTGTTCTCTCAGTGGGTTTGATTTTAGTAATCGTTGGAGTTTTTTACAAAACAGTTGAAATGTTTTTAAGTCAGAAAAAAATTACTGCTGTGAAAAATGATCTTATAAATAATATTACTCACGAATTTAAAACGCCAATCTCAACTATTTCGATTGCTTGCGAAGCATTAAACGAACCCGGTTTGTTAATTGAAAAGAATTCCGTTACCAGATATTCTAAAATTATTAAAGAAGAAAACGACCGTTTGAAAATGATGGTTGATGCTCTTCTTAATACAGCGGCGCTTGAGAAGAGCGAGTTCAATTTATCTAAAGAGAAAATAGATCTCCATGAATTAATCTTTTCAGCCGCCTCAAAGTTTGAAGATATTATCAATAAAAAAAACGGCAAAATTATTTTCGAATTAAAAGCTTCCCGGGCTGTTATTACAGGTGATAAATTTCATCTAGCAAACATTATGAATAATCTGATTGACAATGCGGTCAAGTACAACGAACTGCCTCCTGAAATAAAAGTATCAACCAGAGATGAGAACAAAGCAATAATAATTACCGTAAAAGATAACGGCATTGGAATTTCTAAAGAACATCTTAGTAAAATATTCGAAACATTCTACCGGGTCTCCAGCGGCAATATCCAGAACGTACGGGGAAACGGAATTGGCTTGAGCTATGCTAAAAAAATTGTTGAGACATTAGGCGGTGATATTTCTGTAACAAGTGAGATCGGCGTTGGCAGTGAATTTAAAATTATCCTTCCAAATAACGGTGTTGAATGAAACCGCTTACTAAAATACTTTTAGTTGAAGATGATATAAACCTAGGAACTATTCTAAAAGAATTTTTATCTGTTAAGGGATTTGAAATTATTCAAGCATTTAACGGTGAAGAAGGATTCGAGCAATTCAAAAAAAGGAAGTACGATATTTGTCTGATAGATGTTATGATGCCGAAAATGGACGGCTTTACGCTTGCAAAAAAAATCCGCATGATTGATAAACAAACGCCGTTTCTTTTTCTTACAGCAAAAGCAATGCTTGATGACAAGATCGAGGGTTTCAAAATTGGCGCCGATGATTATGTTACAAAACCATTTAGTATGGAGGAATTGATCTTGCGTATCAACGCTATACTAAAGCGAAGTAAAACACCGCAAGACGAAATTGAAAAAACAGAATTTAAGATCGGCTCTTATTTATTTAATTATGATCGGCGTACATTAGTTATTCAACACATTGAACAAAAACTTACACCAAAAGAATGTGAACTGCTTCGGTTGTTATGTCTATATGAGAATAAAGTTCTTGAAAGATCTGAAGCGTTGACAAGGATATGGCGCGATGATAATTATTTTAATGCCAGAAGTATGGATGTGTATATAACAAAACTTCGCAATTATCTTAAGCAAGATAAATCAATTGAGCTGGTAAATGTTCACGGGACCGGCTACAAATTGATGACCAAATAAATTATTTTTCTCCAGCCAGTAATTTTTTCTTTTCTGCTTTGAATGGTTGAGTTAGATATATGTTTGCGCAAATTCTACCAAAAGTATAAGCTGAAACCGCTGCAATCACTCCTATAAAAGATAAAAATCTAATTGTAATGACTAGAGTTAAAGCAATTCCCAAAACTTCAATGATGGTTGCATAAGTAATTGGTTTTGTTTTGCGTGAATAAACCAGTAATGAACGTTGAAAATTTATCCACACTGTTGTTGCGGGAAATATTGTATATAACATCAACGGAAATAATGAGAACCCGGCTAATTGTAATGATAACCCGGCAACTTTTTGAAACCATATCATAGATAGCGGAGTAAATGAAATTATCCCTAATCCTAATACAACAGCGATTGAAAGTCCGATTGCAAAATTTCTAAGTTTGTAATAACTGTTTTGTTGTCCCATAAGTGCTATCCCCACTTCCTGAAACGAAAGACCAAAACTTCTAAAGAAAAAGACAAGTGAGTTAAGAACCGGTAAGACAGCAAGCGATTCTAATGCTCTATTGCTCTGCCCAATAAAAAAAGTTACTACCGGATGAATACCAAGAGAGATCAGTGAAGTTAGAACCAGTGGATAATAAAATTTTGTTATTTCTATGTATGATAAATTATTTTGTTCGTCAACATTTTTTTTTGTTTAACATTTTTGATGAATTTATGCACCATGAATCTGCTTGTTATTGCTTCCATTATTACGCCGGATGATAATGCTGCTGCACCTATCACTACACCGTCAATATGAAAGAGGCTAGTAAGAGTCACAGCAACAGAAAACATCGAAGACATACGAATAACTGTTCCATAAGCAACTCTTCGGGTTGCATTACTGCTTATCATTATTCCTTGATAAAATCTTCTGTAACCAATTGATGCCGGCCATGGAATTAATAAGATCACAGCTTTATGTGTTAATTCGGCTACTTGATGCGGAAGGTTCATAAAATCAATTGTTAATGCATAAAAAATCGGTGGGATTATCAAAATCAAAATACAAACTGTTATTAAAAAATTTACTGAATAAACAAAATTACGCAGCTTGTAAAAAGTATAATTATCCTTTACCAAAGCTACCGAAGCGCTCATCATCATAATAACAGGAGATTCAATAATTAATGCTAATGCAAATGCTACTCCGTACGCTGCAAGATTGTATTCGGGATGCGGTAACCGTGCAATCAATGCAGTTAAAAAAGGTCCTTCGATAGACATCATTAACCACGTAGCCGAAAGAGGCATCCAGAATTTAAATATTTTTTTATATGAAAGAGATTCCATTATTTGTTAACTGATTTTACTTTATCAAAAAATAATTTCAATTTTTCTTCATCAAGTATTGAGTTAGTTCTAACACCGGAACAAACATCAACGCCAAAGAGTGGATACTCGATTCTAGATACTTGATTCTGGATACTTGATACTCGATTCTGGATACTGGAAATAAATATCACCATGTCTATCAATAAATTCTTCTATTATCCAGTATCTTGTATCCAGCATCCTGATTTTGTATCCAGTATCCAGCATCTAACGTCCAACATCCTGCATCCAGAATCCAGAATCAGGGTCTATTATTTATGAGAAAATTAGTTAGATTTATTATGATTGATTTTGTACGCAATTTACCAATTAAGAATTAAATATCTCAGAGGAACAAAATGATTTCAAAAGAACTTTTAGATATTCTCTGCTGTCCGGAAACAAAAGCAGATCTTGTCTTAGATGATAATTTTCTTGTATCAACAGATAGAGCTACACGTAGACGATACCGAATCGAAAATGATATTCCTATTATGCTTATTGATGAATCAGAGCAGCTCGATCTTGAAGTTTGGAAAAAGATAATGAAGAAACACGGCAAACCAACTGAATGATAATTAAGAACGATCCCGAACAATTTCAAAACTATCTATCCGATGCTTCCAATTATAAAGGTAATGCTGATTCAATTTATTTTCCGGAAAGCGAGGATGAGATAGCCGACCTTCTTAGAAAATTTAATAAAGAGAATATTAGAGTAACGGTTTCCGGCAACGGTACCGGATTAACAGGCGGTCGTGTACCGGAAGGCGGAATAATTATTTCTCTTGAAAAGTTTAATCGAATTCTTGAATTGAACCTTGAAAAAAAATTTGTAATTGTTCAACCGGCAGTTGTGCTAAAAGACCTTCAAGATTTTGTTGAAGCGCAAAATTTATTTTATCCGCCGGATCCCACAGAACAGAATTGTTTTATAGGTGCGACGGTTGCGACAAATGCATCCGGTGCCAGAACATTTAAATACGGCGCTACCCGCAATTATGTATTGGGGCTAAAAATTGTTTTGCCGGATGGAGAAACAATCGCAATCGAGCGGGGACAATATTTCGCTGATCAGTATGAGGCAAATATCAAGACTGAATCCGGTAAAGTCATTTTGCTTAAAATCCCGGATTATAAAATGCCTAAGACAAAAAATGCCGCCGGATATTATTGTAAAGAAAATATGGATTTGATAGATCTTTTTATTGGATCAGAAGGAACACTTGGAATAATTTCAGAAATAAAATTAGAATTGATTGATCTGCCTAAAAAAGTTTTATCGTGTGTGGCTTTTTTCCATAAGGAAGAAAACGCTCTGTCTTTTATTGATGAAGCTCGAGAGCTAAGACAAAACAATTCTCCATTTTCAATAGCACGCGCATTGGAATTCTTTGATGCAAATGCTTTAAGATTCCTACAAAGAGATTATCCGAATATTCCAAAATTTTCTCAAGCTGCCGTTTGGTTTGAAGAAGACTACAATACAGATAATGATGTTATCATTGAAAATTGGATCTCTCTCTTAAATAAATATAATTGTAATGATGATTCTGTCTGGTTTGCATTCGATAAAATTGAACAAGAAAAATTTCATGAATTCCGCCATGCTATTTCCTGGAAAGTAAATGAGTTCATCACCCAACACAATCTTAAAAAAGTTGGGACGGATGTATCCGTTCCGGTAATTCATTTCAGATCATTTTATTATTGGATGAAGGAAAAAGTAGAAAAAGAAAATATTGATTACGTTGTATATGGTCATTTCAGTGATTGCCATCCTCATCTTAATATGCTGCCAAAGAACGAATCGGAATATCTTAAATCAAAACAGATTTATGCTGATATTTGTGCAGAAGCGGTCCGACTGGAGGGAACCATTTCTGCCGAGCATGGCATAGGAAAATTGAAAAGAGATTATCTATTGGGAATGTATGGAGTAGATAACATTAAAAAGATGGCAAAACTAAAATTAGTTTTTGATCCGAACAAAATTCTTAATGTTGGAAACATTTTTGATGAGCAGTATTTGGATACCGCAAATGGTTAATAAATCCTTACTAATAATAATTGTTTTGTTTTTTGCTGCTGTATTAAAAGCACAGGATGCAAATACCGATGCTCGTTTACGCCTTGCACAGATTTATGAACAAGCTGGACAATTCGATAAAGCAGAAGTTATTTACCGCGAACTATTTGAAATTCAACCGTTGAATAATGTTCTCTTTGAATTATTAAACAAAAATCTTGTCTCACAAAAAAAATATAATGAATCAATTGAACTGCTGATCCATAAAATTAATCAAGTCCCGAATGATTACAATCTCTTCGGTTTACTCGGCTCAACATATTTTATTATGGATCAATCGGAGAGAGCATTTGAGTCGTGGGAAAAAGGGATAGCTATAAATCCATCCTCCTATATAGGATATAGAGTAATTGCAAATTATGCAATAGAAAATAGAGCATACGAGAAAGCAATTGATCTTCTGAAACGCGGTAAAAAGATTTCGGGTGATCCTATAATGTTTTCAATGGATCTGGCTAATATTTATGCAGCAAATTTTAAATTCTCAGATGCTGCAAATGAATTTTGTAGTTTGATTGAAGTTCATCCGGAACAGGTCCAATCTGCAAAAGCAAGAATAAGCAGTTACTTGAACAGGCCCGGCGCCGCAGAACAAACTATTCGTGCAATAAAAGAATTTTCTGAATCTAAATCTCAAATCGAACTTTTCGATTTATTAACATTTGTATATCAATCAACGGGTGATTACAAAGAGGCATTTGAAAACGTAATTGAAACCGAGAAAAAATTTAAAGTTAACGGAACTTATGTTTTTCTATTCGCTCAAGATGCTTACCGTAATAAACAATATAACTGGGCATCGGAATCATATAATTTTATTGTTAACAATTATTTAAACTCGCCCTATTATCAGATGTCAAAAATCGGTTATGCAAAAACTTTGGAAGCGTCGCTAGATCAAAAATTTTTTGATCGTATTGATACCTGGAAACCATTTATTAAGTACGAACCGCTTTTCACAGATGAGTACAAAAAAATTATTAATGCATACGAAGAATTTATTATAGCGATACCGGAAAATGCTGTTAATATAGAAGCATTATTTAGAATTGCTGAAATTTATAGAACTAGAATTTTTGATTATCAAAAAGCAGATTCTCTCTACAAAAAACTTTCTCAAATATCTCAATACACTAACTATGGCGTGCAATCGCATATTGCGCTGGGGGAAATTGCAATCCAAAGAGATAGTCTGGATATAGCAAAGGTTCATTTTCAAAAAGCATTATCGTCACTACGTGTTGAGCCAAATGATTTGTCTAAAGCAAATTTTTATATAGCAAGAATAGAATTCTGGAAAGGTAATTTTTCTAAATCAGTCGGATTATTTAGAGAAGCATCACAAAATCTTTCCACAGATTTCTCGAACGATGCAATCGAACTTTCATCAATTATAAGTACAACTAAAAAAGATTCATTGAATCTTACTTTGTATGCTCATGCAGATCTTCTTGCGATACAAAATAAGCACAAACAAGCAGCGATTGAATTTAAAACTCTAAGTGATCGCCTCAACTTATTTGTTCTAAATGATTTCGCAAAAATATATTTTTCTGAAATGTTGTTGGCTGAAAATGATTTACTAACTGCTATTAATAATTTAGAAGAGATAACAAAAACCGGGAATAATTCGATTTTCGGCGAAAAAGCCACTTTCTTGCTAGCGCAGTGCTATCGATACGGGACTAAAGATCTTCAAAAAGCCGCTCAAATCTACCAGAAATTACTTGAATCTTTCCCAAACTCGCTCTATTTTGACCGTACGCGTGAAGCGTTACAAAGTTTTTCTTCAAAAAATGGTCTTAATTAAGAAATATTACTAACAAAGAAAATTTTGAAACGCACCGTGTCCCGCATAGCGGGATTAAATAGTCTTCCAACAAAAAATGGTTAAAAATGAGCGATCCTCGAGAACCTCGCACAGTAAAATGTTCCTTTTGCGGAAGGGACGGCAGTGAAGTTACATCAATGGTTGCAGGCCCCGATGTCTATATTTGCGACATCTGCATCAAGACCAGTATAGATATTTTAAAGAATAATATTACTGCAGCACCAAAAAAAGAAACCTATCATTCCTCACTAACTCCTGATCTAATCAAGAAAAGTTTGGATGAATATGTTATAGATCAAGATCTTGCAAAAAAGATTCTAGCAGTAGCAGTTTACAATCATTACAAAAGAAGCAATGCAACAAATTCTCTTTTTGAAATGGATGATGTTGAAATTGAAAAAAGCAATATTCTTTTGATAGGACAAACAGGCGTTGGAAAAACATTACTAGCTCAAACGCTTGCAAGAATTCTTGATGTTCCGTTTGCGATTGCAGATGCAACAACGCTTACTGAAGCCGGCTATGTTGGTGATGATGTAGAAACTGTTTTAGTCCGTCTGCTTCAAGCTTCAGATTATAATTTAGAGAAAGCTCAAAAAGGAATTGTCTACATAGATGAGATTGATAAAATTGCCAGAAAGAGTGAGAGCACTTCAATTACGCGGGATGTTTCAGGTGAAGGTGTACAGCAAGCACTTTTAAAAATTTTAGAAGGAACTGTTGCCGGTGTTCCGCCGCGCGGTGGAAGAAAGCATCCGGAACAAAGTTTAATAAATGTTAATACAAAAAATATTTTATTTGTCTGCGGCGGCGCATTTGACGGCATCGAGTCTATAATTGCTTCACGCATAAACAAGAACACAATTGGTTTTGATACAAACATTTCAAATCCATCCGAAACGGAAAGAGATAATCTCATTCAAAAAGTTCAGCCGGAAGATCTGGTGAAATACGGATTGATTCCTGAACTGGTTGGACGATTACCTATCATTGCCCCGCTTGCTTCACTAAATTCTAAAGCAATGAAAAATATTCTTACTGAACCGAAGAATGCGATCATTAAGCAATATCAAAAATTGTTTATGATGGAAGGTGTGGAATTAAGTTTTGATCAAAATGCTTTGGAAGAAATTGTAAAAAAAGCAATGGAGAGAAAAACCGGTGCACGTGCGCTTCGTTCTATTGTAGAGGGAATTTTGCTTGATATCATGTACGAACTTCCAACAAAAGAAAACATTGATAAATGTCTTGTTACCCGCGATACGGTAGTTAAGGGAGAGAAACCGGTTTATATAGAAAGCGATAGGAAGACCGCATAAAATATTTATAGATGAAATGAAAGATGAAATAAGGGGAAGTTATATAAAATACTAGCATTCCAACCACCGGTCTGCTTACTCGGTGTTTTTTGGCGGGTTACCGAGATTAGTAAAGGCGGGATAATTAATAGTTATACCTTACATAAAATTGTGAGATAAAAATGAAAGACCAAGATTTGGCAAGTCTCAGTCTTCAAGAATTTCGAGAGTTTTTAATGAACCCTGAATGTGACTTGGAGATGATTAGAGCCACACTGACAGACAAAATGAATTTCATTCTTGATGAAAAGACTGTAATTGAAAATCAGCTAAATGCTGCAAAAGCACGTTACCAATTAGGTCAAGAGAGATCAGATCCGGAATGGTTTAGTAAAGCTACTGGAGCACTTAATCATAGAAAAAGAAAAATTGATAAATTGAATAAAATGTTGTCCTTTCTTAACAACGTTAAAAGTTATAGAGCAAATAAATTGATGGAAGTTGGAGTTGAAATAGATTCCACCAATGGTTATGAACCAATAAAAGAAGATTTGCTCAATCATTTTTTTGAAAAGGTGTTTTGCGATATATGCAAAGAAGAACTAGAAGAAAATACTTTTAATAAAATTAAAGAGATGACCAAAGAAGTTATTGAAATATTACGACCTAAAAGTTTTGGTGAATACACCGACTTTCGAAGTTGGAGACAAAAGTATATTAATGAGCATAAATCAAATTATGATTATAAGCAGATGGCTTCAATTTATTCAAAAGCTAATTGCAGTAAGGTATAACCAGCAACTCAAAGCGACTGCTTTAAACGTTGCGGCATTTGACAAGTTTTAGAGTTGCGTTGTAATTGTGAATTGCTCTTTGTGCGAAGTGAACAAAACAAAATTATAAATAATTATTGGCATTGGCTTTTCAGTGATGCATTGTTGTTCTGGGCTGCACCTTAACCAACGTCGTTATACTTTTGGCATTCGGTGTAAATATCAACTCTTTTATTTAATTTATAATTGTAAAAGAGGACAATTCTATGAAAAATATTCGTGTTTATGTTGACACTTCAATTATTGGTGGTATTTTCGATTCAGAGTTTCAAAAAGCAAGTCTTAAGTTCTTTGAAGAAGTAAGGAATAATCAGTTTCATTTAGTCCTTTCTGCTTTAGTGCAAGAAGAAATAGTTGCTGCGCCTGAACATGTCAAACAATTTCTGAATGAATTAAAATCAAATGCTACTGTTATCGAAATATCCGAAGCTGCTTTGAAACTTAGAGAAGCATATATGAAGGCTAATATTGTATCAAAGAAAAGTTCGAGTGATGCTTTACACGTTGCACTTGCAACTGTAAATAATTGCCCAATCATTGTAAGTTGGAATTTTAAACATATAGTTCATTATGAAAAAATTACTCTTTACAATACAATAAATATTTTAGAAGGTTATCAACAAATAGCAATATATTCTCCTTTGGAGGTAATAAGTTATGAGTAAAGAATTTGATTGTGTAGAAATGAAAAGAAAAGGTGCAAAAATATTACAGAAGAAATTGTCTGGCTTAAATATGGAAGATGAATTAAAATTCTGGCAAGAACGCACCAAAAAATTAAAAGAACAACAACGAAGATTGAGAAAAAAACGGTTAACAAAAGTATAACGCGTCTCAACAACCCCGATAGAAAACATCGGGGTAAACTTTCCGCTTCTTCGATGCGCTTGCCCGGCGAAGACGGGGTCTTATTGAGTAGCTTTAGGTTTGGCTTTTTAGAATAAGTTGCGCCTGCATGCGGCTGGCAGGTTGAAAGTTCAGTCTTTGTAGTTTTGTAGCGGCGGGTTAATTGCAACTACGTTGTTTTGAACTAGTGTTATTAACTTCTATTTTCTCTTCAATGATAAAATTATTCTTTACACTTTTCCTTTTTGCATACACGCTTTTTGCTCAAGCAAAACTTCTTATTTATATGGATCTTCAGCAGACTGATCATCTAAAAGCATACGGCATAACTTTCAATGCGCTGAATGATGGAATTACTTCTGATTGGCTTCTCAATTACCGCGGCGGATCTTTTATGTTCGATTACTCCGAACATCTTGCTATGCGATGCAGATTAAAAGGTGTTGCCTTCCTAACTCTTTCAAATCAAGACGCTGTACAAATCTATTCACTTGTACAAAGTGAAGATCAAAATATGGAAGTTGTGCGGCTTGAGAAAGCGCCTAAAATTGCTGTTTACGTTCCGCCTGGATTCCAACCATGGGATGATGCTGTAATGCTGGCGCTAAACTATGCGGAAGTTAGTTATGATAAAATTTGGATTGAAGAAATTCTTCGCGGTGATCTTGAAAAATATGATTGGCTTCATTCTCATCACGAAGATTTTACGGGACAATATGGAAAATTTTATTCGTCATTCAGTGGTGCGCAATGGTACGTTGAACAACAGATGCTCTACGAAAATGAAGCTAAGAAACTAGGATTCAAAAAAGTATCGGATATGGAAAAGGCGGTTGTTCAAACAATAAAAAATTATGTAGCTCAAGGCGGGTTTATGTTTGCTATGTGCTCTGCAACCGATTCATATGACATTACCCTTTCAGTTATGAATGTTGATATAGTTGACCGGATGTACGATGGCGATCCGCCCGATCAGGATGTACAGAACAAACTTGATTTTGCTAACACATTTGCTTTCGAAAATTTTAAGTTAGAGATGAATCCGCTAATCTATGAATACAGCGATATTGATATTCAACCGTTGGAAGTTGGAGACCAGAGAAATGATTATTTCACCTTATTCGATTTCTCGGCAAAATATGATCCTGTGCCAACGATGCTAACACAGAATCACATAAATGTTATTCATGGATTTATGGGACAGACAACTATGTTCCGTAAAAAGTTTTTAAAAAATTCTGTCTATATTTTAGGTGAACGCGCAGGAGCAGATCAGATTAAATATATTCATGGCAATTACGGGCGCGGCACTTTTACATTTTACGGCGGGCACGATCCGGAAGATTATCAGCATGCTGTAGGCGATCCTCCAACTGATTTAAGTTTGTTCAAAAATTCTCCGGGATATAGATTGATATTGAATAACATATTATTCCCGGCAGCTAAAAAGAAAGAACAGAAGACTTAAAACTTGATGCTGGATGCTGAATACAAGATACTGGATGCTGAATACAAGATACTGGATGCAAGATGCTTGATAATAGAAGAATTTTTTATTGATAGACATGATGATATTTATTTCCAGTATCCAGAATCGAGTATCAAGTATCCAGAATCAAGTATCCAGTAACTAGAATCCAGTATCAAGCATCCAGAATCTTATTTCAAGAATTGTCATCTAACGAGGTGATATGAAATATCTAAAATTCAAAAATAGCAGCGAGCAAATCCCTATCGGCAAGTTGGTTTGTGTAGGACGTAATTATGCAGCTCATGCTAAAGAATTGGGAAATGACGTTTCGGAATTTCCAATTATTTTTTTAAAACCGGCTTCGAATGTTATTTATTCCGGAGAATCTGTTATTCATCCAACTTACTCTCAAGATTTACAACATGAAGTTGAACTTGTTCTTTACATCGGTGAAGATGTGAAAAATGCAACGGATGAAACAGCAGAGAAAGCAATTCATGGATTTGCCGTTGGTCTGGATATGACGTTACGCGATCTTCAATTCGAGTTTAAGAAAAAAGGCGAGCCATGGACATTAGCAAAATGTTTTGACACAGCGGTTGTTCTTTCCGATGTTGTTTTGAAAAAAGATTATCTATTGAAAGGCGATGAAAACATATCTCTATCTGTGAATGGAATAGTTAAACAAAATTCTTCGATAAAGAATATGATCTTTTCTCCTGTTGAAATCGTTAAATTTATTTCTGCAAGAATGACTCTAGAAAAAGGTGATCTGATATTTACCGGTACACCTGAAGGAGTTAGTAAAGTTGTTCCGGGTGATAAGATTGAAGCTGCATTAGAAAATATTGGTAACATTAAAACAAATATTGTATAACAAAATAATATAACAATAGAACTGTTTAACAATAGATCAATAAAAAAAATACATTAACCTTATTGGAGTAATTCTTATGCCAATTTTTGAATACAAATGCAACGACTGCAATAAAAAATTTGAAGTGCTTCATAAATCATCTACAAATTTAGAAGAAGTAATTTGTCCGGATTGCCAATCTAAGAATTACAAAAAACTTCTTTCATCGTTCAGCGCTTCAACCGGTTCATCAAATTTTGATAGCGGATCATCATGTTCGGATGGAAGCTGCGGAATGCCTTCTTACGGCGGCGGTTGCTCTAACGGAATGTGTAATCTTAACTAAATAAAAGGATCAATTATGAACAGAAATAAATTTTTATTAATAGGAGTTTTTATTCTTTCCCTCTCCATTATTTTTTTCGCTCAACAGAAAACCGTTCCGGAGATGAAAGTATCTGAACTAAAAGAAGCAATGAAGTCGGATTCCACTCTTGTAATTCTTGATGTGCGAACCAAAGAAGAATTAGCCGGCGAACTTGGAAAGATTGACGGCGTAATCAATATTCCGGTTCAAGAGTTGGAAAAAAGAATTAACGAGCTGGAGAAGTACAAAAAAAATAACATTGCTATTATTTGCAGAAGCGGAAGAAGATCGGCAGTTGCAATTGAATTGTTGAACAAGAACGGCTTTAAAGCGAAAAGCGTTGCTGACGGCATGATTGAATATAGAGAGCATGAAGCTAAACCAAAAAAGTAAAAACAAACCTGCCTGCCGGTAGGTAAGAATTCCCTTTATAGTTCTCATCTTGAGTAGATGAAAGCTGCGGCGTTCCATCATACGGCGGTGGTTGCGCAAACGGAATGTGCGGACTGAATTAGCCCATCCCTCACCCTTCCCGAAGGGAAGGGAACGCACAAATTTTATCTTTTGAAGTGGTGAAAGGTATTTTTCGTAGAATATTCTTTCTACAACTAATTAGTGATTTACTCTTTTAATAAACCTTTAACATTGTCAAATGTCATCGGCTTACTAATAATATTTTTTCCCCTATCAACCAAGAACATAGTTGGTGTGGCATAAATAAAATAATCTGTTGCGGCTTTTCCGTCCCATCCTTTTAAGTCTGACACATTTATTAAAGATGGACAATTTGAATTGATAAAATTCCGCCAATCATCTTTTTGAGAATCTAAAGAAACTGCAAGAACTTCAATTTTATTTTCTCTTAGAGCTTTATAAAATTCATTCAGTTTTGGTAAAAGTTCTTTACAATGCGGACACCAGCTTGCATAAAATACAATTAATGTTTTCTCTGCAGTAATTTTATTCAATTCTATTTGCTTACCCCATAAGTCTGAGATTAAAATATTTGGAACAACATTTCCAATCTTTAAAAACTTAGCTTGGTCTATTCTTCTTTTTATTAGTCCTTCTGTTTTAACATCAAGACAGAGATCATCTTTTATAACATAGTTCTCTACTATGTAATCTAAAACTTTATCAAAACCATATTTCTTAAATCCATCAATCAGATACTCCACAATATGCTGATAGACAAGCTGATTTACTTTTGCTCTGTTTAGAATTGAATCAACGGCAACAATAAATTCTTTTTCTAAAAGTTCAAGCGGAAGTTGTGGGTTACGGAAATATGTTAAGTATTCTATTATTTTATTTGTGAATACATCTGAGTTAATCAGTAGAGAGTTGTTGAAATCCACATTATCCAATGCGTGTGACTTCAAATGTGCAAGCTGCTTATCAAATGGAATGGAAATATCCACAACCGGAAGCTGAGCCGAGCGAATATACTTTGCAATAAAAGAGTTTGGGTTTGCTTGAGCAGTAATATTTACAAATTCTATGTATTCGTTTTGTATTTGGGTTAATCTGTCTTGTGTTGTCTTGTAATAATTATCTTCTTTTGGATAACGAGCTAAAATTAGCTGTAACAATTCTGTTTTGGTTTTGTATGCTTTGTTAAGGTTAATAAAACTATAATAGAGCCGGTTACTTTCGGAAGAAAGGATTTCCATGCTGTCCAAAATTGCGGAAGCGCTTGTTTTCAGTTGGACATCATTACCATCGTAAATAAAATCTACTCTACGGTTGTTAGGAAATGCGAGGCGGTAAAAGCCATGGTGGTATTTTTTATCCTTAAAAGAAAACCGGAAAAAATCTTTCTCTTTAGTGGTTACTGAATCCACCGTAGCGATTTTCTCCCCTTGCAGCGACTGAATTATTACGGAAGTGACCCCAATATCTTTAATAGTGAGTTGAAAGGTTTGCGCGGAACCGGTAACCGTTACCAAGGAAAAAATAAAAAGGATAAGATTTTTTTTCATTTTAATCTGAAGTTAAATCTAAAACCCGCTTTTTGTAAGTCATCGAGAGTTTTTTCGAGGTCCTTGATCAATCCTTTTGATTTTGCTTTTTGTAAAACAGCCAATGTACCTACAAAAGTCAGAGACAATTCCTCGGCTGCTTGTCTCGCTCTAAAGTCATCAAGGATAATTAAATCAGCATCCTTCTCAATTGCCAAAGTTATTGCTTCCGATTCGCCGGCACCTAAATTAATCTGTAATGCTTTTACTGCAAGCTTGTTTTTTGCGTTTTCAACTTTAATCCATTTTGCATTTTTAATCTCTTCGGCTCCGGCTCTCCCTTTTCCTTGAACAACCACTTCAACATAAACTGCCTTGGGAATAAAAACATTTTCAAACAAAGCGTGTAAAATTTCTAACTCTCCGATTTTACTTAAAGCAATTAAACAAGAAGAATCAGCGATAACAACTTTATACATTTGATAATTTTTCCAGGTCAGCATTGAAATCACTTTTTGAATAATTAAGAGAGATGCCCAATTGTTTATTCATTTCAAAGAATTCCCATTGACTCATACAGCCCACTTCGCACGCTTTGCTTAACGATATTCTCTTATGTTCGTATAAAAAAACAGCGACCATCTTTTTAACTTCGTCACTAAGCGTACTCGGGTTTAATCCTGCTTGAGATACAACCGTCGCCGGGAGTTCAAAATTTATCCTTATACTATTCATGGCTTACTCCTATTTCATTCCTTATAATATCGGCATTTTTATGGTGCAAATTAACAAAAACATTTTCAATTATTCCACGTTTTTCATTAGATCTCATTGTCACGAAATTTTTCATAAATATAATCATCATGTTTTGACGGAAGCTGCTTTGCCCTTCAATAATTATTTAATTCTATGAAAACCAATATTTCTTTTTTTATCTTAGCAGAGAGGAAACATAGATTATGAAAGAAAATATATTAGATAGATCAGTTTAGATCATTGATAAAAAGAACAAAAGAGTTTTATAAATGGATAGAAAAATTATTGCATCAATAAGAAGATTTGCTGAAGTAGTTAAAAAAGAATTCCCCGTCAAAAAGATTATTTTGTTCGGCTCCTATGCTAATGGTACTGAACGGGAAGATAGCGATATTGATGTTGCTGTTATTGTTGATAGATATAATGGCGATATTATTAAAGCGAATGGAAAATTGTTCTCTCTGGTCAGATCAATTGATATAAGAATTGAACCTGTTCTTTTAGAAATGCGATATGATAAAAGTGGTTTTGTCCAATCAATCTTAAAAAACGGTAAAGTAATTTTTTCCTCTAACTAGCTAATCCCTATTTTTTATCGGTGGTCACAGTCCATACCTTGCCCGTATTAATTTACCTTTCGTCAAGTTTACCCACCCTCTTTATTGGCGGGAATTGGTCTTTGACGGCAAAAAAATATCGATTTATATAAATTCTTTTTCCATCGATTTATTAATTGAAATAAAATATTCACCATATTTGTAATATTCATTATTTAATTCATCTTCTTCTTTTATTGCAGCTTTTCTTAAATCGGCATCTGGCGTATTTTCAAAGGTTTTGGGTCTCCTAGGTTTGTAGTCAATCATTTCTTTCAAAGTCACATCAATCATTTCAACTTTCCCATTATATATTTGAAAACTTTTAAGTGTTTTAACATATTCTGCGAACAAATTTCTGATTCTTAATTCTGTAATAAATGATTCTTTACCACTTTCTAAGTGTTTTGAATAATATACATCAGCTTTCTTTGAGTCATTGAAAGCTGCATATTCACTTGATTGATGCCAAAAATTTTTATGTACTTTGTGCATAACTAACTCTTTATAGTATTCGGTTAGTAATTGAGATTGCCGATATGCTTCGGCTACTAACTCTCTTACTTTTTCTCTCTTTTCCTTTCTTAATTGTAGAATCCAAAATATTATTTGTGTCGTAAATGCTATAAATGCACCAAGGGATACCAAATAAAAAGACATATATGGATTCTCACAAGATAAAACTGTAATTAATTTTTCTAAAAGCGATTTTAATATTTCAAATTCATCCTTGCTCATTGCTTAAATGACTCCCTATTAAGAATTATTTCTAATCGACCCTTTTTAGCATTGGATTCTATCTGCTATTTTGTAATTCTAAATATTGCATCGCTCACATCAGTTACCGCAGGGTTTTCAATATCAGTAATCTTAATTAAATTTTGAGTGGACAACGAATTTGGAACTATATAGTTGTAGCTCCCTGTAGATGCAGGGGTGGAATTTATTATACTATTCCAGGTTAACCCATTATTCGATGAATGCTCAATCTTTATATTACTTACATGATTCGCCTGCCATGTAATTTGCTGTGTCTCTCCGACATACCATGTTTCTCCTCCATTAGGTGAAGTTAGTAATAGGGAGGATGTTCCTTTTGTAATTGTAAATCTTTCATCGCTCACATCAGTTACCGCAGGGTTTCCAATATTAGTAATCTTGATTTTACAAAGACTGGACAACACATTTGGAACCACGCAATTGTAGCTCCCTGTAGATGCGGGGGTGGAATTTATTATACTTACCCAGTTGAACCCATTATTCGATGAATACTCAATCTTTATATTACTTACATGATTCGCCTGCCATGTAATTTGCTGTGTCTCTCCGACATACCATGTTTCTCCTCCATTAGGTGAAGTTAGTAATAGGGAGGATGTTCCTGCAGTTAAAAATGACCACGTTGTTGAATATGAGGAGGTCCCATAAATATTTGTTGCGGCTACTCTCCAAAAGTAAATAGTTGCTTCATTTAACCCTATTATTTGTTGACTTGTATTGGTTAATCCACTTTGGTCATGAACAAAACTTGAAAAAGAATTATTTGCAGAGATTTGCAAGGTATAGCTGACCGCATTACTAACTGCATTCCATGTTAGGGTTGGTGATAGAGCAACTTCAGTTGCATTATTGGTTGGGGCTAATAACGTTGGTGCTTGTGGCGGTGCAACTGTCTTGAAAGAAAAAATATTTGACCAACTTGAAGTACCATATATATTTGTGCTATTCACACGCCAGTAATATGTTGTATTACTATTCAAACCACTTATTTGCTGACTTGTATTTGTTAAACCGTTTTGGTTATAAACAAAACCTGGGAAGGAATTACTTGTAGAGACTTGTAAAGTATAACTGACAGCATTAGTAACTGCATTCCAAGTTAAGGTTGGTGATAAAGGAACTTCAGTTGCATTATTATTTGGCGTTAATAATGTTGGGCTTGCTGAAATAGTCCCAACAATTATTTCCAGCTTCCCTTGTATTGTTTGTTTACCGTCATTAACTGTTGCGGTTATTGTATCTTTTCCCGCAGTTGAAGGCGAAACCCATTTTACTGCAACACCAACAACTCCATTTGAGAACGTACCTCTTTTAGATGCCCAAGTAATTGTTAGATTATCTCCATCTTCATCTGTAGCAATACAAGTTATAGTAGTTTCTGTATTGATTAATACTGTGGTTGGGTTTGCTGTTAAGCTCCCAATCTTTGGTAAGTGGTTTTGAGGTGCAGTAGGAGTTTCATCTTTTTTACAACCAGAAAAAATTAAAAACACTAATACAACAACTAAAGAATAAAAATAACGTTTCATAAATACCCCGCTATATTTCTAACTAAAACTAATGAAGTAACATCATTCAATCAAACAAAATCAATTATTAATTGAAAACCTTGAAGGGCGCACATTTGTCATTGCGAACTGAGGCGAAGCCGAAGTGAAGCAATCTCATTTTTAAAATTAGATTGCTTCGTCTCCCGATTCCATCGGGAGCCTCGCAATGACAGTTTCGAGGTTTAAAGGTTTTGAGCAATTCCTTAAAGAGAGAGGCAATTATTTTGAATCAACAAAAGAATATCCCGCACTGCGGATACTTTTTATATAAACCGGTTTATTAGGATCCGGTTCAAAATATTTACGCAGCCGGGCAATAAAATTATCAACTGTTCTTGTTTCAATTTCCGGATTGAGGTGCCATACATTTTCTAAAAGTTCTTTCCTGGAAACGATCTTCCCTTTTCTTTCGATCAAATATTTTAATACCATTGCTTCACGCTGCGTTAACGCAAACTTTTTTGATCCACTCGTGCAATTCAAATTCTCAAAATCAATTTTGTTATTACCGAATTGATATAATGGCGGCAGCCCGGTAAACGATTGATACCACATCTTTCGCTTTAACATTCCTTTTACACGAAGCAATAGTTCCTGCAGATTGAACGGTTTTGTTAAATAGTCATCCGCTCCTGCTTCAAGTCCTCTAATTTTATCTTCTGCAGTAGTTCTTGCTGTTAACATAAGTATCGGCATCTGGGGAGATTTAGCGCGTATTTTTTTCGCTACTTCATAACCATCAAAATACGGTAGCATAATATCAAGAATGATCAGATCATAAACCTTTGAATCAAAAAAATTCAATGCCTGCTTTCCATCCTTTGCACAGTCAACAATATAACCCTCATCGGTTAAGTTATATTCAAGACCAATAGCAAGCGTTTCTTCGTCTTCAACCAATAAAATATTTGAATTCTTAAATGAATTATTCTCCATTTGTCTTTTCCAAATACTTCTGTTTTTTAGCAGTCTGTCTTAGTAATGAATTAATATAAAACTTTTTAGATGTTTGATATATCGGCAATTCAATTCTTATGCACGTCCCTTTATTTTTTCCTTCACTGTAAGCAGAAACTTTTCCGCCATGCATTTTAATTATTCCTTTCACCCAATATAAACCAAGCCCTGTTCCTTTAACACTAGGAATGTTCTTATTACTGATCCGCAAAAATTTATAAAATATTTTTTTCTGATCCTTTGCTGTTATGCCAACACCATTATCAATGAACTCTATCAATATATGTTTTTGATGTGTTGACAGCTTAACAGACATTTCAACAGCGTCCGATGAATATTTTTTTGCGTTGTCGGTTAAATTATCAAATACTATCTGCATTGAATCTTTATCAATCACGCAATTGCACAAGACGCTTCCTTCTATTTTTACATTTGTCTTTGGAATCCGGAATTGTTCAATTGAATTTTCTATTAATTGCCTGAATATGCTGTCTGCATTATATACCTGGTAATTGTGCACAATTCTTTTTTGTTCTAAGTGCGATAGTTCTAAAATTGAATTTATAAGTTTCTTCAGCCGGTTCGCATCACGGGTCATCATTGCATAAAATTCTTTTTGTTTTTCTTTAGGAACATCTTTGGTGTCTAAAGTTTCTAAATAAAGCTGAATAGAGGCAAGCGGTGATTTTAATTCATGTGTTACATTTGCAATAAAATTATCATAGAGGCGCGTAAGTTTCATCTGCACGGTAAGATTTCTAAAAAATAAAAACATAGCAACGGCAAGACAAACAATTAAGATGATGCCGAAAACAAAAACACCAACATTTGGGCTGTCCAAAATTATTTTAGGAGAAAGTTTATCGCCAACCTGCTTAAAGATTAGATAATTGGAGACATACCAATAGATCCAAAGCCCCAATAATCCCATCCAGGCAATTTGTGCAAATACAAATGCGAGTATTAAAAATAAAAGAGAACGGCTTTTTTTCATTTAGTAATTCTGATTGTTAAAGAAAAAACAAATATGAATTTCATTCTTACACAAATATCCTCTATTAAAATTAATTGTCAAATATTTCTTTTCTGTTTTTTTACACTTCTTTTACAAAAATACAATAAAATATTCACCATAATGCTAGTACAATAAAATGATCATGTTTAACTTGTTCAGAACGGGAAATTCCGTATTGCTTTTCTTCTTTTAATCATTGTGAGGTTTATGATGAAGATTTTATTAGTCTACCCTGAAACGCCATCAACGTTTTGGAGCTTTAAGGACGCATTAAAATTCGTTTCAAAAAAATCTGCCGAACCACCTTTAGGATTAATTACAGTAGCAGCAATGCTTCCCCAAAAGTGGGAGAAAAAATTGATAGATATGAACGTATCAAAGCTTGAAGATGCATATCTACAATGGGCAGATTATGTCTTTATGAGCGCAATGAATGTTCATTCGCATTCAGTAAAAGAAATAGTAAGACGATGCAATAAACTTGGCGTTAAGATTGTCGCCGGTGGTCCTTTGTTTACAACTCAGTATCAAGATTTTTTAGGAATAGACCATTTTGTTCTTAATGAAGCCGAAATTACTCTGCCTCAATTTTTAAGAGATCTGGAAAGAGGTACACCAAAACATTTATATACTACAGATGAATTTCCGGATATATCACTAGCACCAATGCCAATGTGGGAATTGCTGGATAGAAAAAAATATGCTTCTTTGAGTCTTCAATATTCAAGAGGATGCCCGTATGATTGTGAATTTTGCAGCATCACTATGTTAAACGGCAGAACACCCCGCACAAAAAGTAAAGAGCAATTCTTGAGTGAATTAAACAGATTGTATGAATCTGGTTATAGAGGCGATGTTTCTGTTGTTGATGATAATTTCATAGGCAATAAAAGGAAATTGAAAGAGGAAATTCTTCCTGCATTAATTGAATGGTTGAAGGAGAGAAAATATCCATTCCATTTTCTTACCGAAGTATCAATAAATCTGGCGGATGATGAAGTGTTAATGGATCTGATGGTTGAAGCCGGATTTTACAGCATCTTTGTAGGTATCGAAACTCCACACGATGCAAGTTTGACCGAATGCGGCAAATCTCAAAATCAAAGACGCAATTTGATTGACTCAGTAAAAAAATTACAACAAGCCGGTATGATTGTCTCCGGCGGTTTCATTGTGGGTTTTGATAATGACCCGGGTGACATTTTCGAACAGCAAATAAATTTCATTCGGAAGAGCGGAATTGCTGCTGCAATGGTTGGATTATTAAACGCGCCTACCGGAACACATCTTTTTGAAAGAATGAAAAAAGAAAATCGTTTAATCGAAAATTGGGGCGGGAATAATATGGATGGTTATACAAACATTATTCCCAAAATGAATTACCGTGATTTGATGGCTGGGTATTCAAACATCATTCATACTATTTATTCACCTCAAGAATATTATAAGCGTGTAAAGCTATTCCTAAACGAATACACTGTTCCTTCGTGGAAATCACAGATGCTGACTTTTACAGAGATCAAAGCTTTTGTAAAATTACTTTGGCTGATAGGTATTCTTGAAGAAGGAAGAAAATATTTTTGGCAAACGCTTGTCTATAGTTTTTTCAAATATCCTAAAAAGTTTTCGCTTGCAATGACGTTGGTTGTTTATGGATATCACTTCAGAAGAATTGCAGCAACAATTTAAAAGCCCATCCCTAATCCCTTCCCTTTGGGGGAAGGGTTGGGATGGGGCTGTTAATTATACGTTGTTAAGAAAGAATATTCTTTTGCGTACTCCAGCATTTGTTTTGTAAAATCTTCCGGGTACTCAATTTTAATATCAATGATCTGACTGCCATTCATAACAGGAACTAATTTGGGATTTATAAATCCCGCATAAGGAGAAATATTTAGTTTCTTGTATCGTTCCAGAACTTCTTTATGAATTTCTTGATCTACCTTCACGCCGTAATTTTCGACTAAGTTTTT
>Ga0209514_10002697_pt1 | contig 26922 bp, 19 predicted proteins | sample Subgrocontami58m_FD_187452 | JGI IMG/M metagenome (GOLD analysis project Ga0209514, IMG submission 187452) | Subsurface groundwater microbial communities from S. Glens Falls, New York, USA - GMW37 contaminated, 5.8 m (SPAdes) (version 3) | ecosystem: Environmental > Aquatic > Deep subsurface >...
ATCCGCCGCAGAGCCCCCATCCGCCGCAGAGCCCCCATCCGCCGCAGAGCCCCCATCCGCCGCAGAGCCCCCATCCGCCGCGGAGCCCCCATCCGCCGCGGAGCCCCCATCCGCCGCGGGACGAGGCGGCACGTCGAACTCGTCGGTCACCACCTCCGATTGCGCGTCCGCGTCGTCCCGCAGCGTCACCCGGATGTCCGCGAAGTCGCGCTCCTGCGCGATCGCGACCACCTGCTGCTTCGCCAGCTGCAGCACCGCCAGCAGGCTTCCCACTCGCCGGATCCGGCTCGCTCCCGACCCCGCGTATTCGGAGAAGAGGAAGCTGTTCTCCCGGCGCAGGCGCAGCACCATGTCCTCCATCAGCCGCGAGACCAGCACCTGGTCGTAGACGATCGAGGTCGGCACGTCGAGCAGGATCGTCTTCATCAGCTTCGCGTAGGCCGCCACCAGATCCCACACGCGCAGCTCGACCGTGATCTCCTCGGGCTCCGCTTCCCGCACGAACGGACGGTGGAAGCCGCGCCGCGCCTGGCGGTCCGCGAGCGCGGAAAAACGCCGCGCCGCATCCTTGAATTTCTTGTACTCGATCAGCTTCCGGATCAGGTCGAAGCGCGGGTCCTGCTCCTGATCCTCCAGATCCTCCTCGGTCAGCGGGCGCGGCACCAGCGTCCGCGCCTTGATCACGAGCAGCGTTGCCGCCATCACGATGAACTCGCTGGCCAGGTTCAGGTCCAGCTTCTGCATCATGTTCAGGAAGGCGATGTATTGCTCGGTGATCTTCAAGATCGGGATTTCGGTGATCTCCACCTCGTTCTCGCGCACGAGGTAGAGCAGCAAATCCATCGGACCGTAATAGTTCTCGAGCTGGATCTTGGTGTCGGGAGTCGTCATTTCCATGTCACTGCGGGTTGATCACCCGCTCCACCCACCTTACGCTCGGCTCCAGCGACCGGCTGTAGCGAAAAATCCAGCCCTGAGTCCAGGAACTGACCAGGAGCAGCAGGACGATCATGACCCCGAGCCAGTCCAGGCGGTCGAGCTTGTGCGTGACGGTCTTGGGGAGGAAGATTCGCATCACCTTGTAGCCGTCCAGGGGTGGGATGGGCAGTAGGTTGAGGGCCACGAGGAAGAGATTCAGCGTCAAGAACTGCTCGAAGGCCCTCGGCCAGAATCCTCTCGAGGCCATCCATCCCAAACGGATGAGCACCGCGCCGAGCATGGTCGCGAACAGCGCCAGAATCCAGTTCGACAACGGACCGGCCGCAGCTACGATGGCCAGATCCCGCCGGGGTTTCTTGAAATTCTCCGTCACGACCGGCATCGGTTTCGCCCCGCCGAACCAGCCGGCGCCCCCTGTGCTCACCAGGATCATGAACGGCAGGAGCACGGTCATGAACAGGTCGATGTGAACCCATGGGTTCAACGTCAGGCGGCCCTGCTTCTTCCCGGTGTCGTCGCCGAGCGAGTAGGCGACGACCCCGTGGCTCAGCTCGTGCAGGGTGAAGGCCACGATCAGCAGCGCGAGTCCGATCAGGTTCTGCGCCGTGAAGATCTGCCCCAAGCTCGGAACGGACAAGCCGGACCCTCGCAACGGAAACGGTCTTGCTCCCGGACCCACCCGGAGCCACCTTCCGGAAGCGCTCCCGTCGGACCCGAAGTGCGGTCGCCATCCTATCCCCACACCCGATCCGATACAAGCCGATTCGCTTGCAGCAACTCTTTCCGATTGCTACGCTTATGGGCTACCCGTGAGGACGCCATGGGCGAAGACCTGGACTACGGAAAGTCGGTCCTGCAGGCCGAATCGGACGCCATCCTCCTGGTGATGGCGCGCCTCGACTCCGCCTTCGAGCGCGCGGTCGACCTGCTCGCCGCATGCCCGGGTCACGTGGTGGTCACCGGGATGGGCAAGCCCGGACTCATCGGCCAGAAGATTTCCGCCACCCTCGCCAGCACCGGAACCCCGTCCTTCTCCCTGCACCCCGCGGAAGCCATCCACGGCGACCTCGGGCGCGTGGTCAAGGACGACGTCGTTCTGGCCCTTTCCAACAGCGGCGAGAGCGAGGAGGTGGTGCGTCTGATCCCGCCGATCAAGCGGGTCGGCGCGCGCATCCTGTGCATCACCGGAAACCCGGCATCGTCCCTCGCGACCCAGAGCGACGTCGCCATCAACATGGGCCCGATCCAGGAAGCCTGCCCCCTCGGCCTCGCCCCCTCCGCGAGCACCACCGCGATGCTCGCGGTCGGCGACGCCCTCGCCCTCGCGGTCCAGCGTCGGCGCGGCTTCGACGCCGAACGGTACGCCTTCTACCATCCCGGCGGAAGCCTGGGGCGGAGCCTCCTGCGCGTGCGCGAGCTCATGCGCACCGGCGAGCGCAATCCGCTCGTGCGCGAGTCCGCCACCGTGAAAGAAGTCCTCAAGGCGATCACCGCGGCGCGCGCCGGCGCGATCATCGTAGTCGAGGCCAATGGGCTCCTCGCCGGCATCTTCACCGATGGAGACCTGCGCCGCCTTTTCGACCGCGTCGGCGACCTCTCCGGCATCGCCGTCTCCGAGGTCATGACCCGTCGCCCCGTCACCATCGGCCCCGACCGCCTCGCCAGCGAGGCCGCCCGCGTCCTCCAGGAGCGCAAGATCGACGAACTCCCCGTGGTCGACGACGAGGGCCGACCCCTCGGCATGCTCGACGTCCAGGACCTGCTCTCCGCGGGGATCGTCTGATGCCCCGCCTCGCCTCACGCGCTCTCCGCGCCGTCGCCCGCAAGATCCGCGTCCTCGCGCTCGACGTCGACGGAGTCCTCACCGACGGCTCGATCCGCTGGAACGACGACGCGCGCGAGCAGAAGGTCTTCCACGTGGTCGACGGCTCCGGCATCGCCTACCTCCGGCGCGAAGGGTACCGCATCGCCATCATCAGCGGCCGGCGCAGCCGGGCCACCGAGGTCCGCGCCCGCGAGCTGAAGATCCACCGCGTTTACCAGGGCTACCTGCGCAAGCTCGACGCCTTCGACGACCTCAAACGCGCCTTCCGCGCCGAGGATCATGAGATCTGCTTTGTCGGCGACGACCTCGCCGACCTTTGCCTCTTCCGCCGCGTCGGCCTCGCCGTCGCCGTCGCCAGCGCGGTCGCCGACGTGCGCCGCGCCGCCCACCATGTGACCCGCGCGCCCGGCGGAGGCGGAGCCGTCCGCGAGGTCGCCGAGCTCCTCCTCAAGGCCCGCGGGTTGTGGTCCGGGGTCGTGCGCACCTACGCCGATGGCGCCTTTGAGCCGCCCAAGACCCTGAAGAAGTCGATCACCCGGTATGGCTAGGATTGTCGCTTCGAGGACCCCGAAATGAAGAAGCTAGGCGCGCTCTTCCTCCTGGGCGGGCTCACCGTGCTCTGGCACCTGGTCCGCGACAGCCAGCCCCCCGTGCGCCCCCAGGTCGACACCGTCGCGCCGATCAACACCCAGGTCCCCCTCGAGCCCGGCTCGCAGGAGATCGTGTCCCTCCAGCGCGTGGAGAACTACTACGCGCCGCACTACGTCGACGACGAACTCGTCTGGGAGACCCGCGGCGATCGCGCCGACGTCTTCGGCGAGGACCGCGCCCTGGTCCAGAACCCCAACCTGGTCTTCTACGAGAAGCGCCGCGCCGACGGCTCCCAGCGCACCGTCTCTTTCACCGCACGCAAGGGCGAACTCCACAAGCGACGCGGCAACGCCCTCCTGGGCGACGGAGTGACCGCGGTCACCGACGATGCGACGAAGCTCGAGACCTCCGAGCTGCAAGCTGAGTTCCTCGAGAAGCGGCTCTTCACCGAATCGGAAGTCCACATCACCCGCCCGAGGATGGAAATCCGCGGCCGCCAACTCGACAGCTCGATCAAGCTCGAGAAATTCTCCATCCGCCAGGGCGTCCGTATGGTGCTCCACGGGACCGACATCGACTTCCTCGGCGACCGCGCCGGCGCGACTCCCGAAGAGGAGGAGGCCCTGGCCCAGGGGGAGCCCGCGCCCCCGCGCCCGGTCCCGCCCCCGAACGATCCCGCGGCCGAAGAGATCCTCTACATCACCTCCGACGGCCCGTTGACGATGGAGCGGACGGAAAAGGATGAAGTCACCCAGCGCATGCGCCACCGCGTGACCCTGAAGGACAACGTCCTCCTCCTGCGCCAGCAGTTCCAGGAGGTCAACACCACCCTGGCGACCGACACCCTCGAGATCGTCTTCCTCGAAGCCGACGGCGCCGACGGGCAGGGCAAGCTCTCCGTCGAGGTCCTCCACGCCTCCGGCAATACCCGCATGACCGACCGGCGCGGCACCGCGGAGTCCGACAGCCTCATCGTGGTCAACGACGACGGCGCCCGGACCCAGACCATGTCCTTCCGCGGACCTTACAAATGGTTCACGCTGGAGACGCCCCAGGGCTTCTCCCTGACGCCCGGCGGCCCGTCGCCCTCGCGCGGGGACGTGGTCGAGCCCATGGAAATCACCTGCGCCGGAAACGCCCGCTTCATCCGCGGACGCAAGGGCAGCCGCTCCGCTCAGCGCGCCGAATTCGACCAGCAGGTGCTGGTCAAGAACGGCGGTATGAGCCTCCTGTGCAAGAGCCTGGCGGTCGACTTCGCCGCGCCGGACCTGGCCGCGGCGACCCGCTCCGCCCCCGAAGTCTCCGCGCTGACCGCCGGCGGCGACGTTCTGTTCGTCGACGAGCAGGTGACCGCGCGCGCCGACCAACTGGACTGGAACCGGGCGGAACAGGGGATCCGCCTCAGCGGGGAACGCCCCGCGGAGGTGCTGCAGGGCCGCAACCGCCTCTCCGGAAGGCGCATCGTCATCGACCAGGCCGCCCGCCTGGTCACCTGCGAAGAGGATGCCACGTCCATCGTCCAGCTCGCTCGCGGCGCAGGCGTCCGATTCCTCCCGGGAGGCCCGGAGCCGCGCGGCGATTCCTCCTGGCGCGTCACCTCGAAGCGCCAGGAATTCCGGTTCGGCGAGGGCATGCGCGACCTCGAAAGCCTGGTCGCGGACGGCGAGGTGGTTCTCGACGGCTCGCGCCAGCGCGCCCAGGCCGAGAAGCTCACCTGGACCGCCTCCGAAGACAAGATGGTCCTGAAGGGCAAGCCGGGCAAGTCGTTCGCCCGCATCGTCGACGGAGACAACACGGTGGAGTCTTCCGCGATCGAGATCCGCCCCAAGCGCGGACTCGTCCGGCTGGTGGGCAAGAAGCTCGTGACCGTCACCCAGATCTCCGGCGTGCCAGGCTCCGCCGAGCGCCGAAGCGAGCGGATCACCATCACCTGCACGGGCGACGCGGTCGTCACCGACGGCGGCGCGCGGATGCACTTCCTGCGCGACGTGGTGGTCAAGCGCCAGGGCGGACGGGTCCGCTGCGACCGCCTGCTCGCCTTCGTCAATACCGAGCGCAACGAGGTCGAACGCGTGCTGGCCAACGGCAACGTGGTGGTCTCCGACCGCGCGGGCTCCGGCCTCGCCTCCTACCTCGCGTGGAACATGACCACCCGCGAGCTGCTGCTCAAGCGCCACCCTTACGCCCAAGTCTGGCGCGACGGCAGCTACTTCTTCGGCGAGGAGATCAAGGCCAGCCAGGACTGGCGCAACGTCACCGCCGCCAATTACAAAGGCCGCGGCCGGATCCTGGTACGCGAGGGCGCCAAGCTCTCCGTTCCCGAGGAGAAGCCGGCGGCCCCGACCCGGCCCCGGCCCGGACCCGAGCCGTCCCGACCGCAGCCCAACCAGCCCGATCCGCAGCCCAAGCCGGAGTCGCCACCGGATCGCCGGCGCCCCGACCGGAGATGAGCGGACTTCTCCTGGTCGACAAGCCGCCCGGTCCCACCTCCCACGACGTGGTCAAACGGGTGCGCGAGTGGTCCGGCATGCGCAAGGTGGGCCACCTCGGCACGCTCGACCCGGCGGCGGAGGGGCTCGTGATCGTGTGCGTGGGGGAGGCGGTCAAGCTGGTCCCCTGGCTCGAGGGATTCGACAAGGAGTACCGGGTCCGGCTTCGCCTCGGCATGGCCACCGACACGCAGGACACCACCGGCACCGTGCTCGCCGAGCGCCCGCTCGCCGGGCTCGACGAAGGCACGGTGCGCGCCGCCTGCGAGGCCTTTCGCGGTGAGATCCTTCAGGTCCCGCCGATGTTCTCCGCGCTGAAATTCGGCGGGTGGAAGCTCGTCGACATCGCCCGCTCGGGCCGCCAGGTCGAACGCGCCGCACGACCGGCGACGGTCCACGAGATCGAAATCGAAAGCATCGCCCTCCCCGAGGTCGCCTTTCGCGTGCGCGTCTCCAAGGGCACCTATGTCCGCACGCTGTGCCACGACATCGGCGCGAAGCTCGACTGCGGCGGAGCCATGAGTTGGCTGCGCCGGACGCGGTCCGGCCCGTTCGACGTGCGCGACGCGCACCCGCTCGACCGGCTTCCGCCATTCCCGCAGGGGCTCCGGCCCGTCCTCGAGGGGCTGGTCCACCTGCCGCGGGCGACGCTGGATCCCGTTCGGGTCGACCGGGTCCGGCACGGCCGCCGAGTCCCTTCGGCCGGGCTTCCCGACGGCGCAGTCGCCCTGCTCGACGAGAGCGGCCGGCTGTTCGCCATCGGCCGGGCAGGGGAGGGGACGCTCCGCCCGGTGCGCGTGCTCGAGCCCGGGAAGTGATTCGGAAGAAGCCTCGGCTCCGCCGGCGGCACGCGCGACGGATGACCTCGTCGTCGCTCGGCTCGGAGTGGGTTTGGTTCACCGGACGTCCCTCCTGCGTCGGCCCCCCCGGAGGTGTCCCGGGTGGGGGATTACCCGGGACACCAAGGGGATTCCGAGTCTGGATCACGCGGCCTTGCCGCCCGCGTCCGCCTTGTCCGCTTCCGCGGGTGCGGATGCGGGCGCAGCGGCCTCCGCCGGCGCGCGACGATTCCGCGCGCCCCTCAGTGGCGTCGCCCCGACGACCTTGAGCTCGGGAGCGTACTTCCCGTACTTGCTCCCGACGGCCAGCGTGTTGCTGTTGAAGAGCTCACGCAGGCGGAACGCCCGTTCCTGCAGGAACTCCGTCAGTTTGTTGTAAAGCTTGCCCACACTCTGGTGGCGCTTCTGGAGCACCAGGATGTCGTCGAGCTCCTTTTCGAGCTTGCTCACGGGCACCGGGACCTCCGAGTCGAGGTCCGGGCGCTCCTTGAGCCCCTGGATCTGGTTCAGCATGGACGCGATGATCGGCTTGATCGTCAATCTGATGTTCATGACCGTTCTCCTTCGTGGCAGGTCTTGCTTCCCCCCCGCGAACTGCTCTTGCAGTCCCCGGTGGAAGGCCGCGTGGGACGCATGTCCCGAATAACCACGTCCTTCGCCCTACCACTTCAGGCCGAGGCCCTCCAACCAAGGTGAATTCCGGATCCCGTGACGGATTCTCGCACGATCAAGCGGGATGTGGACTTATGCACGCCGCAAAAGGCGGCGGGAGACCTTCCGCAGTGCTGTGCAGACCCTTCACAGCGCTATGCAGACCCTTCACCCTTCACAGCGCTATGCAGACCTTCCACAGCGCTGTGCAGACCTTCCACAGCGCTATGCAGACCTTCCACAGCGCTGTGCAGACCTTCCACAGCGCTGTGCAGACCTTCCACAGCGCTGTGCAGACCTTCCATAGCGCTGTGCAGACCTTCCGCAGCAATGCGGGAGTCTTCCGCGCGAGTGCGGAGAGGCTCCGCAGTGGTGAGTAGCGCTACCGCAGGCGTACCGGCAGCCCCATGGTGCAGGCCATGCCTTCGTTCCCCTGCTCCTCCGGCTCCCGGCGCACTCGTCGGCACGGCGCTCGGCGATGCGCTGGGCTTGCCCGCCGAGGGGTTGAGCCGCGAAGCCGTGGCGCGCCGATTCGGGCGGATGGAGCGATTCCGTCGAGGCCTGCGCGCAGGCGTTTCGCCGATCGCTGCTGGGCGCCAAACGGCGGGAGCATTGGCGCCCGCAAGGCGCGCCAAACTTTGCCCCCGTCCGCCGGGAACCGTAGAGCAAATCTGTTGCTCCCACGCATCAGAGACGATCAACGACGCCCGGCTCGACTTTCCTCCAATCCCCGGCGCGGAATTACTCCTCCCACCGGTCCCACCGGAATGTCGCTTGCTCTTGACGCCCGAGCCCGGTATTGTGCCTTCAACGCGACGCGGTGAACACGACCGGGTTGGCGGTATCATTAGCGCGGTCGCGCGAGCGCGTCTTCAGCCCCGGTCGGAGTCCCCCATTGCACATGGGTATCCCCATGACCAAAAGAGACTCATCCCAGCCGGCTAACGCGCCGGATCGCAGATTCTACGAGGCCGTGCAGTCCTTCGTCACCCGCTGGCACAAGTACATGGGCACCGAGCTCGCCGGCGGGCAGTCCTTCCTCAACGATCTTCTCGCCGCCTACGGGGCGAATTTCAAGGCCGGGACGATCTTCGAGCAACACCCGGTGCGTCTGCCGGTGCGCAACGCCAAGACCGGCCAGCAGCCTGGCCAGCAGCGGCTGTTCGGGGAGGACGCGGAGGTCGCCTACACCACCGATCGGATCGACATGTACCTCCCGAGAATCTGCATCTGGGAGATGAAGTCCCCGCACGAAAAGGACCTTCAGAAGCACCACCCGCAGATCCTCGAGTATTGGTCGCGAATGCGGCCGCGCTACCTCGTGCTCTGCAATTTCCATGAAATCTGGGTCTACGACACGAACGAGCCGGATGGCCAGCTCGTCCCCCAGCTGCGCATCCCGATCGACGAGCTGCCCGGCCGCGCCGACGCATTGCTCTTTCTGCGCGGCGAAACTCCGGATCTCCAGGCGCGCGCCGAACGCGTCACCGCCGAGGTGGCCGGAATGCTCGGCCGGCTCGTGCGCGAGAAGACCGCAAAGTCCAAACAGCCCATCACCGACGGCCCGCGCATCGCTCGCGTGGTCCTCGAGTGCGTGTTCGCGATGTTCGCCGAGGATACCGATCTCATCCCGGCGGGGATCTACACGGATCAATTGGACGCCGCCCGCAAGCAGGGGGACATGCAGCCAGTCTGGCGGCTGTTCGACGACTTCGCCCGCAGGGTCGCGTCGGAGCGGAGCCATCGCTTCGCCCCGTACGTCAACGGGGCGCTGTTCGACCTCGGGCAAAGCCGCATCGATCTCGCGCCGGGAGAAATCGAGGCGCTCTTCCACGCGGCGCGAGACTTCGACTGGAACGACGTGCGTCCGGAAATCTTCGGCACCATCTTCGAGCAGGCGTTCACCGCGGACGACCGCCATCAGCTCGGGGCGCACTACACCCGCGAGACGGACATCCTCCGCGTCGTCGGACCCACGGTGATCGAACCATGGCGGCAGCGGATCGACGACGCCGTCTGGCCGAAGGACGTGTCCGCGATTATCGAGGACATGAAAGTCTTCCACGTACTCGACCCCGCTTGCGGCTGCGGCGACTTCCTCTATGTCGTCTACCGGGAGATGAAGCGGCTCGAGAGCGCGCTCAAGCAGAAGTGGTACATCATTCAGAAGTACAAGGTCGCGAAACGCAAGGCGGACATCGCGCCGCCGCCGGAAGGACCGTACTTCTCGCTCGCACAGCTCCACGGCATCGAGCTGAATGGCTTCGCCGCATTTCTCGCGCGCGTAGTGCTGTGGATCGGCGAGCATCTGGCTGCGCGGGAGCTCGGCCTGGACGAACAGACGCTGCCCTTGAAGAACCTGGATGAAACCGTCTGCCAGGGCGACGCGCTGCTCGTGGATTGGCCGAGGCCGGAGGGGCGGCTGGCGATCGTGGGCAATCCGCCGTATCTCGGCGTGCGCAAGATGCGGCACGAGCTTGGCGACTCGTACGTGGACGCACTCTCCAAGCGCTACCCGGACCATCGCGCCGCGGACTACGTGACCTACTGGTTCGGGCGCGCCCTGGAAGTGTTGCGTCCCGGCGAGCGCGCGGGATTCGTGGCCACGAAGTCGGTCGGCCAGAACGAAAGCCGCGAGGCCAGCCTGGACAGGATCGTCGCGAAGGGGGGCACGATCGTCGATGCCTGGAGCAACTGGCCGTGGCCGGGCGAGGCTGCCGTGCACTTCGGCATCGTCAATTGGATCATGGAGAAGTGGGAGGGAATCAAGCGACTCGACGGCGAGGAGGTGCCGGCAATTTCGACGACGCTGACCAGTTTGACCGACGTCACGGCGGCGCGGCACCTCGAGGCGAATGAAAACCTGTGCTTCATGGGCGTGACGCCGGGGAATAGCGGATTCGTCCTGACCGATGAAGAGCGCGCGGCGATCCTGGCGGAAGACAAGAAGTCCGACGCCGTCATCAAACCGTTTCTCATCGGCCGCGACGTCAATCGCGAGGTCGGCCAGAAGCCGGCGCGGTGGATCATCGACTTCGGGATGATGGAGAAGGAGGAGGCGGAGACATTTCCCGGCGCCATGCGACACGTGCGCAAGCATGTGTACGCGGCCAAGAAGGGCAAAGCTGACCGGAAAACAGACAAGGAAAAGGCACGATGGTGGCAATTTGTCCGGCCGCGACCCGATCTCCGCTCGGCGATCGAGGGCAAGAACCGCGTTCTCGTCATTCCGGCAGTCTCCCCCCACCTGATCATCTCGCGCCAGCCGGCAACCACATGCTTCGACCACCAGTTGATGGTCCTCGCCCTGAGCAGGCCCTACCACTTCGGGATTCTGCAGTCGTCGGTTCACTCGACATGGGCCTGGCATCGCGGGTCGACGCTCAAAGGGGACCTTCGTTATACGAACACGACCATCTTCGAGACGTTCCCGTTCCCCCTCGCCGAAGCCGGCTACTACAACCCGCGGGTGGTCCCCGCAACTCCGGCCGCGGAAAAGGTCGCCGAAGCAGGCGAGGAATTCGAGCGGGTGCGCAATGACGCCTGCCGCGAACAGCGACTCGGGCTGACCAAGATCCACAATCTGCTCGAAGCAGACAAGATGCCTGCGCTCGAGAAGGCCTACGCCGCGTTGAACGACGCCGTCTGCGAGTGCTACGGCTGGCCGAAGACCACCTGGCGAAACGAGACGGAGACCCTCGAGCGGCTGCTGGAGGTTAATTTCAAGATGGCGCCGGGCGTGTGATCAAAGGCAGCGAGCTGCCGGCGCGTAGTTCGTGCCAGGAATCTGACGGTTCATAGCACAGAGGAACAGGAGGGACAACGAGTTACGCGCGCCTCTTTCAGGAATGGCGGGGTAGCGGCGCGCGAGTCGGGGGGCACGCTGGTGGCGGTTCCGGCGCCTACCAGCCTCCACGCCGCCCCACGGTCGCGTAGACCACCGGGATCACCACCAGCGTCAGCAGCGTCGCCACGCTCTGCCCGGCGATGATCGTCACCGCCATGGGGACCTGCAATTCCGTCCCTTCCCCCTGCCCCAAGGCCATCGGCAGCACGCCGAGTACCGTGGTCAACGTGGTCATCAGGATCGGGCGCAACCGCACCACAGACGCGCGGCACACGGCCTCCAGCGGCTCGAGTCCCTCGTCGCGGCGGAGCAGGTTGGCGTAGTCGAGAAGCACGATCGCGTTGTCGACCACGATCCCCGCGAGCAGGATCATTCCCAGGAACACCACGATGCTGAGCGGGATGTCGAGCAGGAACAGCACCGGCACCACGCCGACGAAACCGAGCGGCAGCGTGAGCATGATCACCAGCGGGTGGAGCAGCGACTCGAATTGGGCCGCCATCACCACGTAGACCAGAAACGCGGCGAGCGCGAGCGCCAGATTCAGGCTGCGCAGCGACACCTGCATCTCGCGGTTCTGACCGCTGATCGCGAAGGAGAAGCCGACCGGCCGGGGAATCGTGCGCAGCGCGCGCTCGATCTCGCGGATCAGGTCGCCGACCGCGATCCCCGACGGCTGGGCCGAGACCACGACGGCGCGCTCGTGGCCGATTCGACGGACCTCGCTCGGACCCTCCTCCTGGACCACTTCCGCGACGGCCGAGAGGGGGATCGGCACTTCCGAGGCCGGGTTCACCACCAGGTCGCGCACCCGCTCGACCGTGGCCGCGTCCTCCTTGCGGATCGACACCACGATTTCGATCCGCCGGTCCTTTTCGGTCAACCGCGTCGCCACCGCCCCCGCCACCTTCTGCCGGATCGCCTCCGCCACCTGGAACGGGGTCAGCCCGCGCTGCGCCAGCTTGTCCCGGTCGTACCGGATCACCATCTCGGGGTGGCCCCGGGTGAGCGTGGAGCGGACGTCCCTCAGACCGGGAAGGGCGGACAGGCGCGCGACCACGTCGCCCGAGAGCCGCCGCAGGGTCGCCAGGTCGTACCCGAGGATCTCGACCTCGATCGGGTTGCGAAACGTGAAGAGCACCGGAAACGAAAAGTGGAACGAGGCGATGCCCGGGATTTCCTTGAACCGGACGCGGAGGCTTTCGATCACCCGGTCCTCCGTGGCGCCTCGGTCCGGGTTGCGCTCGATGAAGACCGCCAGGCGGGCGGTGTGCTCCCCCTCGTCGGACGGGCGGTTCGTGTCCCGCTCGGAGCCGACCACGGTGGCGAAGCCCTCGATTCCGGGAGTGTCGCGCAGCACCTGCTCCATGCGCGCGGCGGCGGCGAGCGTACCGTCGATCGGGGTCCCGATCGGCATCGCCAGCTCGACGGTGAACTCCCCCTGCCGGACGCGCGGCATCAGCTCGGTCCCGAGCCGGCCGTACAGGTTCCAGGAGAACCAGAGCAGCAGCCCGCACGCCGTGACCACCAGGACGCGCCGACGCGAGCACCAGCGGATCGCCGCCGGCAAGGCGGTGGAGGCCCCCAGGAGCAGCTGGTCCACGATCCAGCAGAACGGAGAGCAAAGCCACTCGAGCGCCGTGATGCCCACCCGTGCCGCTCGCACGATCACGGCGGCGGCCCCCAGCACGAAGGCGATCAGGATCGCCCGCAGGAGGTCCAGGACGAGGTCGACCGGGAGACGCAGCCCCAGCCAACCGAGGGCGAGCGCCGTCCCGACCCCGCCCCGGGCTTTCCAGGCGACCCACGCCTCGCGCACGGGCCGATGGAACCGCGGGAAGGCCAGCCAGTCCCGCCATCCGCCCTCCGCGGTCGCCGCGCCGCGCCGGCTCCTGCGCGCGGTCAACACCGGCACGAACAGGTTCGAGAAGGCGAGCGAGGCGAGGAGCGCGAAGACCACCGTCAGCGCCTGGTCGCGGAAGATCTGCCCCGCGACTCCCTCGACGAACGCGATCGGCAGAAAGACCACCACCGTGGTCAGGGTGGCGGAGATCACCGCCGCGGCGACCTCCTGAGTCCCCAGGACCGACGCCCGCTCCGGCGTCTCCCCCTGGTTGATCCGGCGGTCGATCACCTCCAGGACCACGATCGCGTCGTCCACCATCATGCCCACCCCGAGCGCCAGGCCGCCCAGCGACATCACGTTGAGCGAGACCTGGAAGAGGTGCATGAGCCCGAACGTGGCCACGATCGAGAGCGGAATCGAAAGCCCCACGATCAGCGTGAGCCGCAGCTTGCGCAAGAAGAGGAACAGCACCCCGACCGCGAGCAGGCCGCCCTCGATCGCCGCGCTCCGCACCTGCCCGAGCGCCCCCTGGACGAACCGCGATTGGTCCGCGAGCACCTGGAGGGCAATGCCCGCGGGCAGCCGCTCCGCGAGGGGACGGGAGGCGTCCTCCGGCCCGGCCTTTCCCGCTGCTCCGGGCTTGTTCCAATTCAGCCAGCCGGTCCAGGGATCCGACGGCGCCCCGAACGCGCGCTCGCGCACCGCTTGGGCCACGGTCACGATGTTGGCGTCGGCTTCGCGGTAGATGTCGATCTGCACGCTGTCGGCGCCGTCGACCCGCGTCACCACGGTGCGCTCGCGCGGCACGCGCGACACCCGCCCCACGTCGCGCAACCGAACCTCGATCCCGTTCCGCAGCGCCACCACCAGGTCGGCGATCTCCTCGACCGAGCGGAATTCGTTGAGCGTGCGCACGAGGTACTCCGTGTCCCCCTCGCGCAACATGCCGCCCGCCAGGTTCACGTTCTCCTGGCCGAGCCGGCGGTGCACCTCCTCGATCGGCAAGTGGAGCGAAATCAGCGAGCTCTCGTCCAGCTCGACGCGGATCTCCTCCTCGAGGCCGCCCCGCACCTTCACCGCCGCGACCCCCGGCAGCGTCTCCAGGTCCCGGCGCACCTCCTCTTCGGCGAGCCTGCGCAGCACCGTCAGGTCGGCCCCACCGCCGTGCAGGGCCAGGCGCAGGATCGGGTCGAGCTGAGGATCGTAGCGCAGGATGAGCGGTCGCTTGGCCTCCCGCGGCAGCGTGATCGTGTCCAGCTTCTCGCGGATCTCCTGGGTCGCCGCCGCCATCGGCGTGTTCCACTCGAACTCCAGCACCGCGTCGCAGGTCTCGGCACGCGAGATCGTAGTCAGGTTGACCAGCCCGGACACGATCCCGAGGGACTGCTCGATCGGCCGCGCCACGAGAGTCTCGACCTCCTCCGGCGCGGCCCCCGGGTACTCCGCCCGCAGCGTCACCGAGGGGTAGGAGATGTCCGGCATCAGCGTGAGCGAAAGCCGGTAGTAGGAGACCCAGCCGAACACCACGATCGCGAGCGCGGTCATCAGCGCGGCCACGGGCCGGGAGACCACGGCGGGGATCAGGCCGGTCGGGGTCGACGTGCTCACGCGGGGCTCGGTTCCACTGGCGATCCGGGGGGGATAGTTCGGCGGGGCGCTACTTGGAGGATGAAACGACGCGCACCTTGCCGCCGTCCTTGAGCCCGTGCTGGCCGACCAGGACCACGCGGTCGTCGCCGGCGACGCCGCCCGCGACCTCGACCTGTTCGGGGCTGGTGTAACCGATTTGCAGCGGCGTCCAGCGCGCCCGGCTGTTTCCTTCGGCATCCGTGTCGCGCACCACGAACACGCCGCAGACGCCGTCCTGGTAGAGCACCGCCTTCTTGGGCAGGAGGAGCGCGTCGAGGCGGGTGTCGAGGACGATGTTCACTTTGACGAACATCCCGGGACGAAGCCCCCCATCCGCATTGGCCACGGTCAGGGTCGCCTTGACCGTGCCGCTGGCCGTGTCGACCACCGGGCTGATGCGCAGGATCGAGGCGGAATAGACGCGCCCCGCGAGCGCGTCGGGAAGAATCTGCGCCTCTTGGCCCGTCCGCAGCGCGCTGATCTGCTTCTCGGGAATGAAGCCGACGCACTCCAGCCCGGTCAGGTCGACGACGCTGAAGGCCTTCTGGTTGAGCGTCGCCAGTTCGCCCACCCGCAGGTTCCGCGCCGTCACCGTGCCGGTGATGGGGGAGAGGATCGCCATGTTCTCGAGTTGCAGCCTGGCCTGGCGACACTCGAGGTCCGCCTGGGTCCACAGGTGGCGTGCCTCCTCGCAGGTCTCCTGGCTGATCAGGCGCTCCTGGAGCATCCGCTCCTTGCGCGCGAGGTCGCCCTTGAGCTTGCCGGCCTGCAGGCGGGCTTTTTCCTCCGCGAGGGCCGCCTCCCGCTCATGCAGGAGCGCGATCACCTGCCCGGCGGCGACCGGGTCCCCCTCTTGCACGCGCACCTCCTTCACGATTCCGGAAGCGCGCATGAACACGTCGGCCCGCGTGGTCGCCTCCAGGCTCGAAGTGGTGGCCAGGTGGCGGGAGATCGGTCCGCGAACGGCAAGCAGGCACTCGATCGGCACGGCCTCTTCGACCCGCGGGGCATTCTCGCCCGCTTCCGCCGTGGTGCCGCCCGGCCCGTTCCCCGCCTTGCCGCAGGAGGCGAGCAGGATCGGAGCCAGCAGGATCACCGCCAACCGCAATCGCAAGCCGGCGAAGCAGCGCCGCCGCCGCGCGGCGCCGAGCCACCGCGGACCGGGACGCCCGGGCGGCAAGGCGGCAGCTGGTCCTCCCTCGGGTTGCATCATCCTGCGATTCTCCGGTAGCAGCCCGGCAGCCCACCGGGCCGTTCCCAGACCTGCCGCCCCCGTCGTTGCATCCACTTGGGGCTACGGGACTATAGCCAATCGTGGTGCTCACCGGCGAGTTTCTTGACCATACGGGGTCCATCGATTGGCCGACGAGACCTCGGGAGCGGCGATCCATCCGGCGGTGGAGTCGGAATCAGGCAGCGTCGAGTTTCAGCCGACCGGGCTCGACGGCGACGTGCTCCGGTGGCGCGTGCTTCGGTTGCGCTGGGAGAAAACGTGATCGAGCCGGAATCGTCACTTGGCCGGGGGCTTCTCCGACGGCAGAGGCGTTCGGGAGTACAAGCCCACGGGATGGCCGGCTGGATCGAGGACGACGGCGATGGCGCCCTTGCCATCGAAGAGGTTGAAGGGGAACCCCGGCGCGACTGTCCCCCCCAGCTCCTTCGACTTCTGGCAGCTTGCGCGGATGTCAGTCACCTGAACATAGACCACACCGTTGAACGCGCTGATCTGGCCTTCCGCAACTCGGAGCGTCCCGATCGCCGTGTCAAGCGCGACGATCTCCACCGCGTGCTTCGTTCCCTGCAACGAGGTGAACTTCCAATCGAAGAGCTTGCCGTAGAACTCTTCGGACTGCGGCAGATTGGTCGTCGTGATGTCGAACCAGGCGATGCGGCCGGGTCCGACATCCGTTTTGGTGGGTTCTGACTGAACCTGTCCGATCATCAGAGTCAGGGCCACGGTCATCACCAGAATTGCGCTTCGCATCGGCTATCCTCCCATTGTCCATGAAAGCCACAGAGGCCACAGAGAAAGCTGAAAAACGAGTCATGTCAATCACCATCAGCCGGGCGCCAGATCGTGCATCGATCGCCAGTCCGCCGGTCGCCTGATCGGGGCTCGCATCCTGCGAATCCCATTCAGTGCGACCTACGCCTGAATGAGGCGCGCGCAACTCGTGGTCCATCCTGTTTCTCTGTGGTCTCTGTGGCTATACTGGTAGCGTTGTCGTACTCGGGGCTACCGCCGCTTCAGCGGCCGGGCCGGGACGCCGGCCACGGTGGCATCGTCGGGCACGTCCTCGACGACCGCCGCGCCCGCGCCGACCGTCACCCGCCGCCCGATCCGGATCTGCGGCCGCACGCACGCGCCCACCCCGATCAGGGTGAGCTCGCCGACCAGCACCCGGCCGCACAGCGCGGCATGCGGCGCCACGTGCGCGAACTCGCCGACCCGGCAATCGTGGTCCACGCCGGCGCCCGTGTTCACGATCGCGCCGGCCTCGATCCGCGAGCCGGTCCCGACGTGGGCATGGTGATGGACGACCACGCCGGCACCGATCTCCGCACGGGACGAGACCGTCGCCGACGGGTGGATCAGCGTGGCCGGAAGCAAGCCGGAACGGAGCAGGTGCGCGGTCAGCTCTTTGCGCTTCCGGTTGTCCCCTACGGCCACGACGAACCGGGTGCACCCGAACGCCTGCACGCGCTGCAGGCAACCCAGATCCCCGATCACCGGCACGTCGTCGATGCGGGTGCCGTAGAGCTCGGGCTTCTGGTTCACGTCCACCAGGCCCATCGGCGACCAGACGGGAAGCCCGGCGAGAATGTCGAGCACCACGCGTGCCTGGTCTCCCGCTCCCACCACGAGGAGCGGCTCCCGGCGCTTTCCCTTCGGCATGACCTGGTGGCTCCCTTCTCCGCCGCTCATGGCGGGGCCGGCTCCCCGGCCCGCAAACTTCGCCGCAGGCGCGGCCCCCCGTTCACTCGATGCCTATCCGGTTGCTGGCCAGGCAGCGTAGGCCGGTTGTCGGACCAGTGCTGCCCGACGCGCGGGCGTGCTCGTGCTCGTGCTCGTACTCGGCCTCGTTATCGTACTCGTACTCGTTCTCGTTCTCGACGGAGCGCGCACGACCCGCCCTTGGCAAGCAACCGGATAGGCATGGTTCACTCCACCGGATCCCGTGACCCCGAAGCGGAAGACGACGCCTCATCGCCGCACCGCGCCCGAACGCGCGGGAACCGTTCAATCGTAGTGCAGCTTCTTCTGGACCAGGGCCGGGCCGAGGACGACTTCGGCGAGGATGCGGGCGATCTTCTCCGCCGAACGGCCGTCCCCGTACAGGCTCTTGGCTCCGGCCGCGGCGCGCCGGAACGCCCCGTTCCGGCAGGCGCGCCGGATCGCCGCCGCGATCTTCTTGCGATCCGGGGGCACCTCGATCACATTCGCCCCGCGCTCGCGCCCCGCCTGACGGCAGCCCACCTGGATACTGGGAAGCCCGAAGTAGGGTGCGTCGATGATTCCCGAGCTGGAGTTTCCCACCATCGCCTTCGCATAGGAGAGCAGGCTCAGATAGAACTCCCGCTCCAGGCTCTTGAACATCCGGAACTGCGGCGGCAACGCCAGGCGGCGGATCGCGTCCACGATCCCGCGCGAGCCGGCGTCGGAGTTCGGGTGGATCACCACCGCGGCCATGCCGCTCGCCCGCACGGCTTCCAGCACCTCGATCATCTCCTGGCGGGCGGTCGCGGGGGAATACGACACCGGGTGCTGAATCACCACCAGCACGTCCTGGTCCGAGGGGATGCGCAGGCGGCGGAACACCTCGAGCCGGGTCAGGAAGCGGGTTTCCGCGATGAAGTCGATCGCCGGCGAGCCGAGGTTCCAGGCGTGCCTCGGATCCTCGCCCATGCGCAGGATCCGCCGCAACGAGGCCTTCGTGGCGGCGAAATGGAGGTGCGCGAGCTTGGTGATGGCATGGCGGTTGGAGTCGTCCACCCCGGCGCACGAGACGTCGCCGCCGTGGATGTGCGCGATCGGGATCGCCATGTGCGAGGCGGCCAACGCGCCGCAGAGCGCCTCGTCGCGATCGCCGAGCACGACCACGACGTCGGGGCCGAGGGCTTCGAGGGCCCGCGCCATCCCGCGCAATCCCATCGCCAGCGCTTCCGCCATCCCCCGCCCGGTATCGTCCGGGTTGGCCATGCGCACGCGCGCGTCGACCGGGAAAAAGCGCTCCACGTCCCGGATCGTCATCCCGTGCAGATAGTCGAGGTGCATCCCCGCGACCACGACCCGGAGTTCGAGTCCGGACGACTCCCGGATCCGCCGCATCACCGGCGCAAGCAGGCCGAAGTCGGCGCGGCTCCCCGTGACCACGCAGATCCGGCGGGGACGGACGGTTCGATTCACGGCCACCTCTCGCTACTCCTCGATCCAATCCCAGCGAAGCACGGAGCCGGCGGCGAGCCGGCGGCACGCCCGTCGCCCGACCACCCGCCGGACTTCGGTGGGGGGCACCCCGCCCGCGGGGCGGAGCGCAATCAGGTCGGCGGCGCGGATCACCCCGCCCGCCGGGACCTCCCGACGCAGCACCAGCGACCGTCGCGCCACCCGGGCGACCGCGCGCTCGGCGCCGGACGGGATCCGCCGGCCGTCCCCCAGCGCCGCCCCGGCCTCGCGCACCAGGCCGACCATCCGGGCGAAAGCCTCGGGCTCGAGCGAAGCCGCGTGGTCCGGACCCTGCGCGCGCCGGTCCAGCGTCAGGTGCTTCTCCACGACGCAGGCGCCCAGCGCCACGGCGAACGCCGGAATCGCCGTCGACATCGTGTGGTCGCTGAAACCCACCGGGCCCTTGAACTTCTTCTGCAGCGTCCGGATCCCGAGCAGATTTGCGCACTCGGGCGGCGTGGGATAGAGCGAGACGCAGTGGAGCAGGCACGGCTCCTGCGCGCCGGATCTCAGCAGTCTGCGTCGCGCGTGGGAGATCTCCTCCAGCGTGGCCATTCCGGTGGAGAGCAACACCGGCAGCCCGGTGGCCGCGGCGCGTTCGAGCAGCGGGTCGTTCGTGAGGTCGCCGGAACCGATCTTCATCGCCGGCACGCCGAGCGACTTCACGAATCCGAGCGCGTCGAGGTCGAAGGGCGTGGCCAGGAAGACGATCCCCTCGGCGCGCGCACGCGTGGCGAGCCGGCGGAAGGCGTCGCGGGAGAGCGCGAGACGCACGAGCATCTCGCGCTGGCGGCGGTGGCCCGTGGCGCCCTTCTGGTAGGCGGCCGTGGCCGCGTCGGAAGTCACCAACAGGTCGGGGTCGAAGACCTGGAACTTCACGGCGTCCGCGCCCGCCGTGCGCGCGGCCCGGATCAGCCGGCGTGCCTTCGCCTCGTCGCCGTCGTGGTTGACGCCCGCTTCCGCGATCACGAAGACGCCCGGGCCCGGTCCGACCCGCCGACGACCGATGCGGAACGTGTCCACTCTCGCTCCGTCCTCCGGCGGCGACACCCGCCGACGAGACCCACCGGCACCCTTCGCGCCCGGCCGGCCGATCCGTCCCGTCGCCGCGCCTCCAGGGTACAATTCCGCCGGCCGACCCCGCCGCACTCACCGCCCGGGGGCCGCCCGGGAGAGGGGACCGGAGGCCGACCTGCAATACCGGTCATGCACCCGCGCCTCCGGCCCGGATTGCAATCCCCCCCCGGCGCCGGTAGCATGGCACGCGCGGATTCTACGGATGCGAACGGAAAGCGGTCAAGCATGCGCGCGGACCCGAAGCGCCGGCCCATACACGATTCGGGCGCCGTCATGAAGCTCCCTCCCGGCCCAGCCGTCTGCCGGCCGGCCACGCTCGGGCCGGGACGATGCCGGTCCGCCGTGCTCAGGGCGGGAGCGCTCCTGCTCCTGGCGGCCCTTGCCGGCATTCCCGCGGTCCGTGCCGACGGCCCCCGCCCGGACCTCGTCCGCGTCTCGGCGCGGATCGACCTCGAGGCGGACCGGTGGACCCGCGTCCGGTACGAGGTCGAATTCGTCGAGCGCCACTCCCGGGACGGCCTGTCGCGCTGGGGCCCATTCGAGAGCGGATTCGAAATCGTCCGCGCTTCCGCGACCCGCGATGGCGAACCCGTCGAGGTCCGCCTCGCCCCGATCGACGAGGCCTGTCTCGCGGCGCGATTCGCCGAGCCCACCCGCGAAGCCTCCCGCTACGTCCTCCGGCTCGAGTACCGCTTCCCCGGCTGGCCGATCCTGCCCGAGCGCAGCGGCCTGAAGGTGGTGCGTTGGCGTCCCACCGCGTGGGACCTGCCGGTGCAGCGCACCGAACTCCGCCTGACGCTGCCGGTCGAAGTCGCCGAGGCCGCGGCCACGGGCCCCGTCCTGTGCGCCGAGTGGGCCCGGCGCCAGGGCATCCGCGTGCTCCAGCCCGAACCGCACGCGGAAGGAGCGGGCTTTTCCACCTCCCCGGACGAGTCCGGCAAGGCCCATCTCGTCTTCCATGCCGAATACTGGGGCGTCCTGCCGTGGCGGTCCCGGGGCGTCACCATCGCGCTCCCGGCCCAGCTCCTCGGAGAGGCCGAGCCCGCTCTTCCGGCGCCGTCCAGCGAGAGCGGTCGCGAGGACGCAACCGACGAACCGGGGCCGAGGGGCGATCCCGGGATCCATCCGCGCTGGTTGTGGGCGGCGGGAGTCGGGGGTTCCGTGGCCGCGCTATTCTGGCTGATGTGGAAGCTGGGCGGAAACGCGGTCAGGAGGGTGCGATGAAGCGGTCCCCGGACACGTATGAAGCCCCGGCGCCCCGGCGCCTACCGCGCCAACGGCCGGGCCGCGAGGGGGGAAAGCGCGACGAGAATCGTCGTTTGCGAACCCGCGACCTCTGCCTGGCGGGGCTCACGCTCTTCCTGCAGCGGGGCATCGAGGCGGTCGCGATCGACGACATCGTCCGGGCCGCGCACATGGCCAAGGGGAGCTTCTACCGCTACTTCAAAGACAAGACCGACCTGGTCGAGGCGATCCTCTCGCCGATGGCCGCACGGGTGGACTCAGCGTTCGAGGAGGCCGGACGCGCCCTGGCCGCCGCGCGCACCCGAAAGGGCCTGTTCGACGCCTACCGATTGCTCTCCGAACGCATCGCCGGAGCCATCCTCCAGGACACGCAGATCGCGCTGCTGTACCTGCAGGAGTGCCGCTCGCCCGGACACGGGTCCGCGCAACCGGTCCGCAAGGTCGCCGACCGCCTCGCCCGGAATGCCCTCGAACTCACCCGCATCGCGCACGAGCACAAGCTGCTGCGGCCGATCGACCCTCGCGTGAGCGCCCTCGCGGTGATCGGTGCGGTCGAGCGCCTGCTCTTCGGCGTGCTCACCGACGAGGACCTCGGGGACGTGCTCTCCATCCCCGAAGCCTTGATCTCGATGATCCTCGACGGCCTGCGTCCCAAGCGCGGAGGATCCGGAAACGTCGCCGGCTCCAGCGCGGACCCCGCCGCCCCTGAATAGCGGCGCCTGTCGGACCCACCGCACCCGCCCGGCCCCGAAAAAAGCACGCGGGGGATGCAGGCCGAAGCCCGTCCCCCGCGGGAATGGCGCGTTCGATCGTTTACAGGTCGCGGGGCTGGACCGTCTTCCGCCCGTTGTCCTTCGCGCGGCGGCAGGCGTCCTTGATCAGGCCCTCCACCCGCTTGCTCAGGTGATCCACGAAGTCGCCCGCCACGTTGAAGCCCTTCGCGGCGCCTTTGACCTTCGACTTGACGACCAGCATGATTTCGTCCTTGGCCATTCCCATTACCCTCCGAACCACGGGAACATATCATCTCATCACTCCGTCGGACGACAGGTCCGGCGGAGTCGATATGCCTTACCCCAGGGATTCCAGCACCAGGTCGCCCACCTTCTGCGTGCTCACCCCGCTGTCGGTGCCGATCGAGGGGAGCTTCCCGGAATTGAGCAGCTTGATCACCGCCGCGTCCAGCGTTTGCGCCGCCTTTTCTTCCCCCAGGTGGTCCAGCATCATCCCCGCCGCGTTGATCGCGGCCAGCGGATTCGCCACGTTCTTGCCCCGGTGCTTGGGCGCGGATCCGTGGATCGGCTCGAACATCGAGACCTTGCCGGGATGGATGTTTCCGCCCGCGGCGATCCCCATCCCGCCCTGGAGCATCGCCCCGAGGTCGGTGATGATGTCGCCGAACATGTTCTCGGTGACGATGGTGTCGAACGACTCCGGGTTCTTCACCAGCCACATGCACGTGGCGTCGACGTAATTCGCCTCGGTGCGGATGTCGGGGTATTCCTTCCCGACCTCCGCGAAGGTCCGCCGCCAGAGGTCGTGGGCGCCGATCGCGTTGGCCTTGTCGACCAGCGTCAGCTTCCTCTTCTGGTTGCGCCGGCGGCAGGCATCGAAGGCGTAGCGGATCACCCGCTCGACCCCGCGCCGGGTGTAGATCGTCTCCTGGGTCGCGACTTCGTGCTCGGTGCCCTTGCGCAGGAAGCCGCCGATCCCGAGATAGATCCCCTCCGTGTTCTCGCGCACTACGAGCACGTCGAGGTCCGCAGGCTTCTTCCCCTTGAGCGGGCAGAGGTGCTCGGCATAGAGCCGCACCGGCCGCAGGTTGACGTAGAGGTCGAGGTCCCAGCGCAGCCGGCCGACGATCCCGCGCTCCAGCTTCCCGGTCTCGACCCGCGGGTCGCCGATCGCGCCCAGGTAGATCGCGTCCATTTTCTTCATTTCGGCGAACGCCGAGTCCGGGATGATCTCTCCGGTCGCGAGGAAGTGGTCGGCCCCGAAGGGATAGTGCACGGACTCGTAGCGGAAGCCGTAGCGCTCGGAGAGCGCCTTCATGACGCGCATTCCCTCCCGCACCACCTCTTCACCGATGCCGTCGCCCGGCAACACCCCGATTCGATAGGTCTTCATCGATGCGTCAACTCCCGACAGTTTGCAGCACGAGGCTTTCGGCGAACATCTCCGGCCGGTAGGCGGAGATCGTCCCGGTGAAGGCGGAGGCCGCCACGGTCAGCGGGGAGGCCAGGTAAAGCCGTCCCGGTCCGCTGCGCCCCTGGTAATTGCGGTTGATGGCGGACACGGTGACCTGCTCCCGGGTGTCGCTCACGCCCGGGCCGCAGCCGATGCAGGCGCCGCATCCCGGGTGGATGACCTGCACGCCGGCCTTCCGGAACAGGTCCGTCCATCCCATTCGGTCCGCCCGCTCGGCGACCTTGGCGCTGCCGAACTGGATGTAGAAGCGCACGCCCGGCGCCACGGTCCGGCCGTGGCGCACCGCGTCCTGAACCACCCGCGCGTACATCTCGAGGTCTTCGTCCTTGCCGGCGGTGCAAGAGCCGCCGTAGGCGATGTCGATCCGCACGGTCCCGAGCTCGTGCACGTACACGCCGTTGGTCGGGTCGCTCGGGATGCCGCGGTCCGGGTCGCCGGGGTGGGCCACCATCGGGCGGATCCTCCCCAGGTCGATCGTATGTACGCCGCCCGCGTATTCGGCCCCCGGATCCGGCGCGACGAAGCGTGCGCGAATCTGCTCCGCCGTCATCCCCGGGCGGCGGGGGAGGAGCCACTCCACGGTCTTCTCGTCGGCCTCGGCCATACCCGTCCGCGCGGTGCACTCGGTGGCCATGTTGCACAGCGTGGCGCGCTCGTCCAGCGACAGCGCGGCGAGCCCGGGGCCGCCGAATTCCATCGCCCGATTGAGCGTGAGCTCCTGGCGGGCGTGGTGGAGGAGAACGTACAGCATCGCGTCCTTGGCGGAGCAGTCGGGCGGGAGCTGTCCGACCAACTCGAAGCGGATCGATTCCGGCACCTGCACGAAGGTGTAGCCGCTCTGCACCAGCGCGGCGTACTCGGTCGCGCCGACGCCGTAGGTGAGGGCGTTGTTGCCGCCGCCCATGCACGTATGGCTGTCGGTCGCCTGGATCAGGTCGCCCGGGTCGACGAAGTCCTCGCGCGCCACCTGGTGGCAGATCCCCGGGGAGATGCCGTCGCGCGCCGAATAGTCGCGCACGCCGGTGTGGCTCTGGAAGGCCTTTTGCAGGTCGCGCAGGGTCTGGATCCGCGACGCGAACGGGGCCATCCGCGCCACGCCGTCGGCGTAGAGCAGGTGGTCTTCGAACACCGCGAATTTCCCGGGGTTCTGCACCGTGTAGTCCGGGCCGAACTCCTGGGTCAGGAACTCGTGCACCTGGGCGGTGGTGAATTCGTGGCTGTAGCCGCCGTCGACCCGCGCGAGCACCGCGTCCCCGGGCTTGACCCAGGCCGGCCCGCTCACGCCGAGGAGCTTGCGCGCGATCACCTTCTCGGCCATGGTCATCGGGCGCGGGCCCGTCCGCAGCTCCGGGACCTTCACCTCGCCGCGGGCGAGCTTCTTGCCGAATTCGAAGAGACCGCCGCTCTCGAGGATCGCGCGCGTCACCGGGTCGTACTTCCGCGTGAATTCCTCGAGCGGGATCGTCTCCCCGTCCTGCAGCCTCCGGAGCAACGCATGGTCGCCCATGAGCTGCCCGAGGTTGATGTTGTTGCGCTCGTGGATCGGCGCGAAGGACGCCGCGAACACCATCCGGATGCCGCTCCAGCGCTCACACTGCGGCGCGGTCTCGCGCGACGAGCCGGTCCCCTTGCGGAATCCGCTCACGATCGCCTCGAAGCCGCCGTCGAGCAGCGCGCGTTCCGCGAACACCCGCTTCCCCTCGTGCATCAGTCCGGCGTAGGCGTTGAGCGCGATGTCCGCCGGGCGGTGGTTGAAGCACACCCAGGCCGGGGTCATCACGTCGGTGTTGATGTCGTCGAGCAGATCCTCCACGCGCAGGTCGCCCATCCGGAGGTTCAGCCCTTGGGTGAGCTGCTTGCGGATCAGCTCCAGATCCTTGGTCAGAAAAAGGACCCGCTTGCCCGGCGTCAACCGGATCTCGCGCGGCGGCCAGGCGGAGCTCATACGTGCCATCCCCGTCGAATCGGCTTCCTTCCTGCATATATAGGGACGTGGCGGAGGACGGTCAAGGGATTTGGGAAGCTCGGCGTTCCTTGATCCCGCCGCCGCGCGCCCCGTAGAATGTGCGCCGTCCCGTGAAGGAGATCGCCATGGATCAGAACCAGCCCAACGTGCGCGCGGAGCTCGAATCGAAAGTCCGCTCCCTCCGCCAGGAAGCCCTATTCGAGAGCACCGAGAAGGAGACCGTGGGGATCGAGGAGGCGTTCAGCGGGCTCGGCAGCTCCGTCCCGGCGTTGCGCGCCGCCCGGTTCGGCTTCCGCAAGCACCTCGAGCCGGCCGCGATCGACCTGCAGAACCAGTGGGTCCAGGTCCGCCCCCAGGTCCACGCGGCCCTCGCCCGCTGTCTCCAGGAAAACGCCCCGCGCGTCGAGGCGCTCGCCGCCGCCGTCGCCACCCTCCCGCACGGCATCGATGCCGCCCGGGCCGAGCCGGTCAAGCGCCAGCTCGATCAGCTCGACCGCGACATGGACACCCATCGCGCCCAGGTCCGCCGGCTCTACGAGAAGGTCCAGCAGGGGCTCGACAAGCTCGTCGCCGAGGTCGCCGCCCTTGGGGAACTGCTCCCCAAAGTAGAGCCGGTCCTGCCCACCATGCTGCCGGGCGAGTCCTTCGCCGACGGCGTCGCCGCCACGCTGATCAACGACAAGGTGAAGCTCGACGGCTTCCTCTTCCTCACCGACCAGCGCCTGGTCTGGGTCCACGGCAAGGTCGTCGTGGTCGAGAAGGGTCTGATCTTCGATTCGAAGAAGACCGTGTTCGAGCTGCAGATCGACGAACTGCTCGGCAACCTCACCCGCGTCGCGGAGTCCGAGAAAGGCCTCATCTTCAAGGATGAGATCCTCGATATCTCCTCCAAGGGGCGCTGCGGCCAGGCAAAGTGGAAGCTCGGCGCCGACTCCAAGGCCTGGAAGGAGCAGATCCAGCGCGCTCAGGCGCGCCAGCTCGAGGGGGATCGGGCCAACCCCGGGATCACCATCCCGCCTCTGCCGCCCTACATCCCCGGCATGCCGCCGGGCTACGGCCAGCCACCGCCCTACGGCTATCCGCCTCCTGCCCCGCAAGGCTATCCGCCGGCGGTGGCCACAGGGCAGCCGGCAGGCTACCCGATGCCGCCCATGCCTCAGATGCCGCCCATGCCCCAGATGCCGCCCATGCCCCAGATGCCGCCGGCGGTCCCAGCGTACCCTGGTTACCCCCAAGGTTATCCGCCGCCCCCGCCCGCACCGCAGGGATACCCGCCTCCGCCCCCGCCCGCACCGCAGGGTTATCCGCCGGCTCCGCAGGGAT
>Ga0209514_10002700_pt1 | contig 26890 bp, 28 predicted proteins | sample Subgrocontami58m_FD_187452 | JGI IMG/M metagenome (GOLD analysis project Ga0209514, IMG submission 187452) | Subsurface groundwater microbial communities from S. Glens Falls, New York, USA - GMW37 contaminated, 5.8 m (SPAdes) (version 3) | ecosystem: Environmental > Aquatic > Deep subsurface >...
TGATCTATCATTCAAACCAAGCAGTCCTTCTTTATCAAATCTATCCCTCCAAATTCTGACGGTTTCTCTTTCCAATCCGAAATGTCTGGCAGTGAGACTTATATTCTTATTATGATTTTTCAACCAATCAAGAACTCTTAGTTTATGTTTGGCCTTTTCCGATAGCTTACTTGTTCTTGCCGCCCAGTTAGCCAAAGAAACTGCGCCCGGTAGAACATATCCGTATATAGTCATATGCCTGCCAGAATACCTTCCTTTTTTATTCATATCTATTCACGCCCAACTGAAGGGTATCATATGAACCAGTACAGTACATTGACTTGATCATATTTTTGATATATATTATCTGTATCCATAGACCACAGGCAATGAAACTCTCCGTCGTTCGTTAAAAACGAATTATGGCGGGCGAAGTAAGTCCTGTCGAGGATAAATAATTTGTCGCGAGGCAGATTGTCTATGGCCAATACGGCCTTTTTTAATATAAAAAAGATCGTCGGGTCGATAAAAAATTAATAAGCGACTAGCGATTAGTGAATTAGCGACTAGCTCTGCAGAGGCAGAATACTAATGGCTAACTGCTAGTGGCTAGTTTACTAGTTCATGTCATTAACAAAAAAACAAAAAATTTCTTTAGTCGATGAGAGCGTAAAGAAATTAAAAGAAAATGAAACTGCGGTTTTCGTTAGTTTCAATGGCGTCTTAGTAGAAGATTTTAAGAAACTCAAAAGAGAACTTAAAAAAGTAGGGGCTGATCTGAAAGTTGTAAAAAAGAGATTATTGAATATTTCTTTAAAAAACTCCGGTATCAATTTCGATGCTATGACTGCAAAGTCTCAGGTTGCCGCAGTTTTTGCTAAAGGCGATCTAAGTTCCGTAGCTGTCATAATCAATAAATTTGCCAAGGTTATTAAGAAAACAAAGAAGGGCGAATTTGAAGTATTGGGCGCATATGATACCAAAGAAAATAGGGTAGTGGATGCTAAAGAATTTAACCTTGTTGCCACATTGCCTTCCAGAGAAGTTCTATTGTCTCAGATCGCTATGATGCTAACTATGCCAATTAAAAAAGTAATGATTGGCTTAAATGAGAGAGCTAAACAAGTAACGCAATAAAAATTAAAGTCGCAATTAAAAAATAAAATTAATAAAACCCGTCGCCGCAAGGCTATGGCGAGGCAAAGTAAAAAAATGGAAAAATATAAAGAATTATTAGATAAGATAGGTGAAATGAAAGTTGTCGAACTCGCTGAGTTCGTAAAGGCTATGGAAGAAAAGTTTGGTATTTCTGCTGCAATGCCGGTAATAGCTGCAGGAGCCGGTGCCGCCGCTGGTGCTGAGGCTGAAGAAAAAACAGCTTGGAAGGTTATGTTAAAAGAAGGTGGTACTCAAAAGATCCAAGTCATTAAAGTTTTGAGAGAAGCTACTGGTCTTGGTTTGAAAGAATCTAAAGATCTAGTAGACGCCGCTCCTAAAGTGGTAAAAGAAGGTTTGAAGAAAGATGAAGCTGAAGACTTGAAGAAAAAGTTGGAGGCTGCAGGTGCTACTGTTGAATTACAATAGTAAGAACAGCGACTAGCCACTAGTAGTTAGTGGTTAGTAATACCGAGAAAAAAAACACACCGAATTGAATTCGGTGTGTTTTTTGTTTATGATATTTAAGTTAGTCGCGCGCATAGTTTATCGGTAAAACGTCGCATTCACATTGCGAAGACGCCAGGTCCGACTCCTGGTGCGCGCACATGATCCAATATATAGTTTTTCTTGGGGCATTTGTTAATTTGTTAGGATCCCTTTCTTATATTAGGGATATTTTACGCAGCCGCGTTAAACCTAATCGGGTTAGTTGGTTAATGTGGTCAATTGCTCCAATGATTGCTACTGCCGCTGGAATTACAAGCGGTGCGGGCTGGGTAGTGTTACCGGTCTTCATGTCTGGTTTCAGTCCTTTCTTGGCATTCATTGCTTCGTTTTTTAATCCAAATGCTTATTGGAAATTAGAAAGATTTGATTATTTGTGTGGATTTTTTTCACTCATAGCTTTGATTTTGTGGGCTATTACGAAACAACCAATAGTGGCAATTATTTTTGCCATAATTAGTGATGGCGTTGCGGGAGTTCCGACATTAGTTAAGGCATGGAATTATCCAGAGACGGAATCGTATGTTCCATTTTTTACCGGACTAATAAATGCTTCGACGAGCTTCTTCGCAATTAAGGCGGTTATTTTTTACGAATACGCCTTCCCAGTTTATTTAGTTTTAATAAATGGTTTATTGATTTTTATAATACAGAGAAAGCGTTTTATGGAGATATTCAGATCTAAAGTGGGGAATAGTTAAAAAATAAGCAGGTGTTAATAACCTAAAGCGAATCTCAAAAAAAGCCCGTATTTACGGGCTTTTTTATGCACTTTGTAGTATTTTGACAATATGTTGGTTGGTGGTGTAGAATGTATGTAAGTGGTAGAAAGTGGATAACTATGGGGATAAGTACCGATTCTGGGGATAACTCGCTCGGATACTCATTTTCTTCAACCCGCTTCGTTCGTCCTGCGACTCACTTGCTTGCCCTCGTTGCTTTGCCGAAACGGACCATGCCAAAGCAACTGCGGGGGTTTCAGTAAAATGAATATTCTCGCTTTTGGAAAAATATTTAGCGGAATTAACTCATGAATAATAGCTCGCTTAGAAATTAAGTATTTTCAAGAAACAAAAGGCTCGTTTTAAAAATTTAAAATTGTGTCCCTTCGGGACATCTCCCGAAGGGAGATAAATTATTTCATATGTTCATCGGAGAATACAAACATAGTTTAGATTCAAAGGGCAGGATCGCTCTTCCTGTAAAATTTCGCCAAAAAGTAGGAACCGGCGCAATTATTACAAAGGGCTTAGATCACTGTCTTTTTATTTTTACTTCAAAGGATTGGGAAGTTTTGGCGCAAAAACTTATTAATCTTCCTTTGGTTCAAGCTAATTCCAGGGCATTTGTCCGTTTAATGGTTGCCGGTGCGATGGATGTAGAACTCGATAAACAAGGCAGAATTTTAATTCCGGATTATTTAAGAGAGTATGCGGGACTTAGTAAGGAGACTGTGATCGCCGGAGTTTATAACCGAATCGAAGTTTGGAACAGTGAATCATGGAAGGAGTATAAAGCAAAAACCGAATCCTCATCTGATGAAATAGCTGAAAAGTTGGGGGAGCTCGGTATATAAAGTAATCAACCAATAACGAATTAAAACGAATATACGAATTAAATATTTACTGATTAATCATTAGGGTTTGTAGGGAAACTCGCCCAATATTTTAAATTGATCAGCGGACTATTATTCGCTCATTCGTACCAATTCGTTATTAGATGGTTTATGCATATCCCAGTTCTTTTAAATGAAGTGATGGAAATATTGAAACCGCAAAAAGGAGAATTCTTTATTGATGGGACTTTTGGCGCCGGCGGTCATTCTGAAAAAATTCTTGAAGCGATCGGTGAGAAGGGGAGACTTCTGGCATTTGATTGGGATCCTTCGGCAGAGCTCGGAGCTAAAGAAAAACCCGCCTTCGCTAAAGCTATGGCGGGCGAAGGAAAGAATTTTATGTTTCGTAACGTTAATTACGCAGACACAAAAAAAGTTTTACAAGAAAATGATCTGCCGAAAGCCGATGGTTTGCTTCTAGATCTAGGATTTTCTTCTGATCAGCTTGAGGATTCGGGCAAGGGATTTAGTTTTAGAAAAGATGAGCCCCTTGTTATGTCTTATGGCAAAACAGGACTAACGGCATATGAAGTGGTTAATGCTTATCCGGAAGAAAAGCTTTTAGAAATTATTAAAGAGTATGGCGAAGAAAGATTTCCGGGAAGAATTGCCAGGGTGATCGTTGAAAGCAGACAAAAAGAGCCGATCAAAACCAGTTTGCAGCTGGCTCAAATAGTAAGAAGCGCCCTGCCAAGAAATTATGAACATGGAAGAATAGATCCGGCCACAAGAACATTTCAAGCGCTAAGGATCTATGTAAACGGAGAACTGGAAAATATAAAAAAAGTTTTAGGCGATCTGGAAGAAATAGTAAAAAGCGGGGGAAGGGTTGCGGTTATCTCATTCCATTCTTTAGAGGACAGGATAGTGAAAAATATTTTCAGGGATATGAAAAAAGCCGGAAAAGCAGAGCTTATAAATAAAAAAATAATTAGTGCTTCGAGAGATGAAATTATAAGTAATCCGAGAAGCAGGTCGGCTAAGCTAAGAGGAATTAAAATCAACTAATTACTAATCAATACTAATTTACGAATAAAGAAAAAGATAGAGATAGAGGTTAAAATTCGTTTATTCGAACAAATTCGTTATTAGATGATAAAAATTGTTTCAATTTTATGACTATAATAGAACCAAACAAATCAAAATATTCTTATAATTCAGCAGTTCTAACGATGTTTGTTTTATTGGCTTGCTTAGCTTTTTCAAATATATATATTTACAATAAAAACGTAAGTTTAAAACAATTTATTTCTGAAGGATCAAAAGATCTTCAAGAACTCCAAGTTGTAAACGCTGAATTTAAAAATAAACTCTATAAAATGACAGACCTGAGCAGTTTAAATGATATTATTAAGAGCAATAGCTTGGTTAAGGATGTAAGACCTAAATATTTCGAAAATAAATCTTTGGCGGTTAATTAATTTTTTAAACTTTTTTGTAAGCGAGGCAGATAGTTACTAAACCGACATGAAAATAAGAATTTTCTTAACATCTCTTTTTTTTATTGGCGCATATTTTTTGTTAATTTCTAATATTTACGAGCTTCAAATCACAAAGGGTACTTATTATACGGCTAAAGCCGAATCTCAAAATAGACTTTCGGGATTTTTGGAGGCTGTAAGGGGGAATATATATTTTACGGATCGAAATGGAAATTATTCTCCTGCCGCAATAAACAAAGAATATTTTGTTATTTTTGCCGTACCTAAAGAAATTTATAATAATGGACAAGTAGAAATTGATCGAGCCGCTGAACAAATTGCCTCGGCATTTTCCGCCGAAGGCGGATCCGCCTCTGGCGGAAAAATGGATAAAGAAAAATTAGCTGCGGCTTTTTCAAGTCCAACCAATCAGTATTATTCTATTTTTAAAAAAGCTACACAGGAACAGGTTAACGAAATAAGAAGTTTTGGCATTAAGGGAATTTATGTAGAAAATAAAAATTTTAGATATTATCCTCTCGGAAAAAATGCTTCACAGGTTTTGGGTTTTATTTCGCCAAGTAAAGACGATGATATATTTTCCGGAAAATATGGAACGGAATTATTTTTTAACGAGAAACTTGCCGGAAAAAATGGTCAATTACAAGGTAATAAGGTAATTGATCTAGAGAACGGAATGGATATAGTTTTAACCATTGATCCGACTATACAAAACAGAGCAGAAACAGCTCTGCAAGATTTAATTAAAAAATATAATGCTACCGGGGGATCAGTAATAGTTCAGGATCCAAAAACCGGTAAAATAATAGCCCTTGGTAACTATCCAAATTTTGATCCAAATGATTATTCGCAATATAAAATAAAAGATTTTTTAAATCCTGTAGTGCAGAGTATTTATGAACCCGGTTCGGTATTTAAAGTTATTACAATGGCGGCAGGACTTGATAGTGGAAAATTAACAGCTGATACCACTTATGTAGACAAAGGCTTTATAAAATTAAACGGAAAGACAATTAAAAATTGGGATTATGAGGAAAAGGGCGCTCATGGGAAAACGACTATGACGGGAGTTATTGAAGGATCTCTAAATACTGGAGCGGCTTATGCCGGCCAGTTGATAGGAAAAGATTTGTTTTATAATTATTTGGTTAAGTTTGGATTTAATCAAACTACCGGCATTGAATTGCCGGGCGAAGTGACATCTGATATTAAAAAAATAAAAAGCAGTTCTAAGGATGTAGATTTTGCCACGGCTTCTTTTGGACAGGGGTTGGCGGTTTCTCCAATTGCAATGATCAATGCTTTTTCTGCGATAGCTAATGGAGGAGAACTCATGAAGCCATTTATTATTGATGATACTAAGCCACAAGTTGTGCGCAGGGTTATTTCAAAAGAGGCTTCCACAGAAGCGATTAAAATGATGGTTTCTGCCGTTGATAAGGCTTACGTTGCAAGAATTCCCGGATATTATGTAGCCGGAAAAACAGGGACCGCTCAAATTGCCGATCCAGTACGTGGAGGCTATTTACCCAATGATTATACGCACACATACATTGGTTTTGCGCCAGCCTATAATCCAAAGTTTGTTATTTTAATAAAATTGGATAAACCGGAAGGTGCCCCATTAGCAGGCACAACAGTTGTTCCTGCTTTTAGAGAGCTGGCGGATTTCTTGCTTAATTATTATAATGTTAGACCGGACTATCTGGAGAAATGAAAAATGTAAAAATCAAAATGGAAAATTACAATGTAAAATTAAAAAATATTAAGATCAACAAATTCGGACATTTTTATTTGTCATTTTTATTTTTGATATTTGCATTTTAAACTTTTATTATGAACAAAGAAAAATTACAAAAATATTTACAGGCAATAATAAGAAAGTTAGCTATTTGGACAATTGCCAAATATCAGCCGGGTGTTATAGCAATTACCGGCAGCGTTGGTAAAACTTCCACAAAAGAAGCAATACTTTGTGTTTTAAAGGGGTCGCGTTTTGTGCGAGCTACGCACGGTAATTTTAATAATGAGCTTGGGTTGCCATTGACCATTTTAGGTGATTATCAAAAAATTACCGGTAGAATGTTTTGGGTTAAAGTTATTTTTATGGCTATTTTTAGACTCATATTTCCAGCTAGAGGCTGGTCCGCCTTCGGCGGAAAATACCCGGAAATATTGATTTTGGAGTATGCAGCTGATAAGCCCGGAGACATTAAAGACCTATTGGATGTGGTTAAGCCACAGATAGGCGTAATTACTGCTGTAGGCGACGTTCCAGCGCATGTTGAGTTCTACAGCGGTCCTGAGGCTGTGGCTCGTGAGAAGTCTAAAATTTTGGAAGTGTTGCCAAGTACTGGCTTTGCCGTTCTAAATGCTGATGATAGATATGTCCTAGAAATGAAGAATAGGACAAAGGCTTATGTTATGACTTATGGATTTGCTCCTGAAGCAGCTATACAAATAACAAATTTTGAAAATAGAATGGAAAATGGAAATCCGATAGGTGTAAGCTTTAAATTGAATTATGGCGGATCATTTGTTCCGGTTAGAATTGATGGTTGTTTTGGAAAGCCTCAGGTTTATGCTGCGGCTGCGGCAGCTGGAGTAGCTTTTGCTTTTGGTATGAACTTGGTAAAAGTATCGGAGGCGCTTCAATCTTATGAATCTCCGGCTCAACGAACCAAATTAATTCCAGGTATAAAAAATACCTTTGTAATTGATGATTGCTATAATGCTTCACCGATGTCCATGAAGGCCGCAATCGAATTGGCAGACTCCATGAAATTTAAAAGAAAGATAGCGGTTCTAGGAGATATGTTAGAAATTGGAAAATATACTATTGATGCCCATACCGAGATTGGTGCTTTAATTGGTGACGTATTTGATATTTTAGTTACAGTTGGTCCGAGGTCAAAATTTATTGCGGATTCAGCTTCAAAAAAGGGAATGGCTATAAAAAATATTTTTAGCTTTGAATCAGCTGACGATGCCAAACTTAAAGTTCAAGAATTAATGAAAAAAGGAGATTTGGTTCTAATAAAGGGATCGCACGCAATGGAACTTGAAAAGGTTGTAGAGGAAATAAAGATAGTATAAGATTAGTCATTAGCCACTAGTTATTAGTTATGAAAAGATACAGAAATATCTTTTAAATTAATTTGCTAATATTCTAATGCCTAGTCGCTAATTGCTATTTTTGGCCCCATCGTCCCTGCCTGCCGTAGGCAGGTAATGGTTAGGACTCTGCATCCTTTTTATCCCGTACTAAAATTTGTTATTATAACCACATGCCGCTTTCGTCTAGTGGCTGGACCTCAGCACCAGAGCTAAGCTCGGTACTGGGTAAGCATAGCCTTTTTACCCCGTACTAATTTCGTAATTATGGTCCCATCGTCTAATGGTTAGGACATAGCCTTCTCAAGGCTAGAATATGAGTTCGATTCTCATTGGGACTACTTTTATTATATATACCGTTTTATATTTTATGAAGATTTCTGAAGATTTTAAAGAATATTTTAATGATTGGGTTGTTATGGGAGTGGCTCTCTGGCCGCATCATACAAAAAATGAAATTTCAAAAGAATTTAATAAGCAGTTATTATCTAATAAATATAAAACTTTTATAGGTTTAAATGAGAATAATGAGCCGATAGCATTTATTAATTTATCTCTTCGAACTGATTATGTTGAGGGTTCAAAATTCAGTCCAGTTGGTTATGTAGAAGGAATATATGTTAAACCAAAATATCGTAAATTAGGAATAGCAAAAAATCTTATTGAGGCTGCCGAATACTGGGCCAAGCAAAGTGGCTGTAGAGAGCTTGCTTCAGATACCGCTTTAGACAATATTGATAGTCAAAAATTTCATAAAAATATAGGTTTTATGAAAGTGGATACGATCGTACATTTTATTAAAAAGATTAATTAGCGTGTTTTAGAATAATTTTATTTAAATGTTTAAAATCCTAAAAAAATCTAAAAAAAGTAACGCCCGAGCCGGGGTTATTAGTACGCCGCACGGTTTAATACATACACCGGCTTTCTATCCAGTTGGCACCAAAGCAACCGTAAAGGGCATTATGCCTTCTCAATTAAACGAGATGGGCATAGAGGCAGTTTTATGTAATACATATCATTTGTTCCTTAGGCCGGGTGATAAGGTGGTGAAGAGGTTCGGCGGGTTACATAAATTTATGAATTGGCCCAAGCCTATTATTACAGACAGTGGTGGTTTTCAGGTTTTTAGTTTGGGTTTGGGTATGGAGCACGGAGCATCTAAAATTCCAGGAAAAAATTTGGAAGCAAGAATAAAAAGAAATGAGGGCGTAGAAAAATTTGCCAAGATAACCGAAGACGGTGTTTATTTTAGGTCTTTCTTGGATGGTTCGAAGCATTTTATCGGTCCCGAAGAATCAATGAAGATCCAGGAAAATTTGGGGGCGGATATTATTTTTGCGTTCGATGAATGTACATCGCCATTTTCAGATTATGATTATACTAAAGAGGCTATGGAACGCACGCATCGTTGGGCAATAAGGTCTTTGAAGGCTCATAATCGAAAAGATCAAATGTTGTTTGGCATAGTGCAGGGCGGTGAATTTAAAGATTTGAGATTAGAAAGTTCTAAATTTATTGGCGCTTTGGAATTCGATGGATTCGGTATTGGTGGTTCTTTCGGAAAGTTCAAAAAGAATGTCAAAAATATTTTAGATTATTCGGTAGAGCATTTGCCGGAAAATAAACCAAAACACCTTCTTGGTATAGGTTCGGTTGAGGATATCATAGAAGCTATCAGGCGGGGAATTGATACATTTGATTGCGTTACTCCGACTAGATTAGGCAGAAACGGCACCGCTTTAACTGGAAAAGGAAACTTAAATTTGAAGTCCGGTAAATTTGCTTTAGATAAAAAGCCAATTGAAAAGGGTTGCGAGTGTTATACTTGTACCAATTTTACAAGGGGATACGTAAGGCATTTATTTCAGAGCGGAGAAATGCTGGCCGGTATTTTAACTACTACCCACAATCTTTATTTTATGGAAAAATTGATGCGGGGAATTAGAGAGGATATACTTAAGGGTAAGTTCTAGAAAGATCTATATGAAATTATCAGAATTTAAAAACATTAAGCCTTTATTTTACCCATTTTTAATAAGCGGAGGATTGATCCTAATAGCCTTAATTTTGGCGGTTTTAAATTTATATAAAATTAACAATTTATTAATTATGCACTATGACGGCTATAAGGGTATTGATTTTTTAGGTGATAAAAGAGATGTTTATAGTCTTATTGGTATATCTACGGTAATGATAATTTTAAATGCTTGGTTAGCAAACAGGGTTTATTTCAGGGAAAGATTTTTATCATATTTGCTCTCGTTTTCTAGTTTTGTCCTCTCCGTATTGATTTTAATTGGGGTTTTTGCTATTATTTCTATTAACTAAATCAACTAAATTTATGAAATTAGCAGTAATAGAAACAGGAGGCAAGCAATACAAGGTTGCCATTGGAGATAAATTAAATATTGAAAAATTAGATAACGAGGTTGGATCCAACGTTGTTTTTGATAAAGTCTTGTTGATCGTTGATGGCGAGAGCGTTGAGGTTGGTACCCCTTATTTAAAGGGCGTAAAAGTAGAAGGCAAATTGTTGGATACATACAAGGATAAGAAAAAAATTGTTTTTAAATATCGTTCTAAAACAAGAAGAAGAAAGAAAAAAGGACACAGACAGCAAATGACAGAAGTAGAGATAACAAATATAAAATAGAGATTGTTTCTGTAAAAAAGCGGTCGCCTAGGCGACCGCTTTTAGTTTACTTGGTTATCTTTAAAGGATATTTTTTTATCACAGAAGGGAACATTTTTACAAAGAGTTTGCCTTTATTGGCAAGTTCGTATTTGACAAGGATCCGATTTTTCTTCTTTACAGGGATTATGCGCGGGATTATCCAGAGGTTCTTGCTCAATAATTTTATGGCGCGATTCATCTGGGCATCTTTTAATCCCAAGAGTTCTTTAATTTCGCTATGGCAGAAACCGCTTTTTCTGTAAGATATCAAGAATAGTACAAGTAAGATATAAAAGTTCTGTTTTGCTATCCATATTTCTCCGGTCATATTAGACCTCCTTTTTATTTGAACTATATAAATTATATATTGGTTAATTTCTTCTTTCAAGTGCATTTCCAAGCGTATCTTCGTCGGCAAATTCAATTTCGCCTCCGGTTGGTATACCCCTTCCAAGTCGAGTTATTTTTTTTGCGAAGTCTTTCAGCTCCTTGCTTAATATAGCGGCATTGAAGTCGCCGTAGGTAGTCGGATTCGTAGCTATGATTATTTCGTCTGCTTGGCCACCAAAATTATTTTTAATATTAGTTTTCAATTTTTCAAGGTGTCTTTTTTGTTCGGATCCTAAAACGCCGTTCTTTTGCAGGTTTCCGATTATAAAATAATTACCGTCGAACTTATTAGTTTTTTCAATAGAAATAAGATCAGTTTCTTTTTCAACTAAGGCTATTATTTTAGGATTTCTTTTTTTGTCTCGGCAAATTTCACAAAGCCTATCGTCATTGTTTTGTGGTAAAAAAACAAAAAAACATTTTTCACAAACCGACATACTTTCCAAGCCTTCAAGGGATCTTATTATTCCTTCAATCTCGTCTTTTCCAGAACTAATTACGTGGAATGCTAGGCGAGTAGCTTGTCGCGGTCCTATTGAAGGAAGTTTGGAAAAATAATGTATAAAATTTTTTATTGGGTCGGGTAGGTTCATGGTAGTGCTCAGCCACTAGTTATTAGCCACTAGCTACTAGAAGAATTATATTTCTAGTCGCTAATTCCTGCCTGCCGGCAGGCAGGACTAATCGCTAGTCGCTATTATGGTATTTATCTAAACTCATAAAGCTTGCCTTTTCTTTGTTGAACCTCAAACTAATTGTTCCCGTTGGTCCGTTTCTGTGTTTAGCTATAATAATTTCTGCCATGCCTATTTCGTCTGCGGATGGAGCTGTTTTTTCATGATCTTTTCGATAAATGAACATTACAACATCGGCGTCCTGCTCAATAGATCCGCTCTCTCTTAAGTCAGAAAGTCTCGGTCTTTTATTTTCTCTTTGATCAACGGCTCTGGAAAGCTGAGACAGGGCAATGACCGGGATATTTAACTCTCTTGCCAATCCCTTTAGTCCTCTGGAAATTTCAGTGATTTGTGAAACCATATTGTCCGAGCTTGTGCGTGGCTGTATCAATTGCAAGTAATCAACTACCAATAGGCTTAATCCTGATTCTGATTGAAGTCTTCTGGCCATAGATCTCATTTGAAGAATATTTGGAGACGGCGTGTCGTCTATATAGATCGGAGTTTTGGAAAGCTCGTCTAACGCTCCTTGAATACAGGCAAAGGCATCGTCTTCTTTGAGCTTGCCGGTTCTTAGATTCCAAAGAGGAACGTTGGCCTGGGAAGAAATAATTCTATCTATAACTTGTTCCTTAGACATTTCCAAAGAAAATATACCAACTGGTTGCTTGTGGTTTACTGCTACACTTCTGGCAATATCTAAGGCTAAGGATGTTTTCCCGATTGATGGTCTGGCGCCTAAAACTATTAGATCCGAAGGTTGAAAACCGGAAAGCATATTATCCAAGTCCGTAAAGCCGGTAGGAACACCCCTTAAACCGCCCTCGCCGCTATGAAGTCTTTCGATTCTTTCATAGGCCCCCTTAAGTCCTTCGCCGATGCTGGAAAATTTTTGAGGAACGGATTTTTGCGATATAGAAAAAATATTTTTTTCTATAGAATCCATCATTTCTTCCATGTCCATTCCAGTGCTAAAAGCTTTTTCTGAAATATCCCCAGAGGCGCTTATTAAGTCTCTTAATATCTTTTTCTCTTTTACGATTTGAGCATAATGACCAACATGAGCAGCGGAAGGGACTGATTCAATGATCTTAGTTAAATAGGCGCTTCCACCTATGTCTTTTAATAATCCGGCATCTTTTAATTTATTCGTAACTGTAAAAATATCAATTGGTTCCCTTTTTGTGTAAAGCTCTAAAATTGCTTCGTATATCTTTTCGTTTACCGGTTTGTAAAAATCGTTGGGCGACAAAATATCAGCAACATTTATTATTGAGTTTTTATCGATCATCAAGGCGCCTAAAACAAATTGTTCCGCTTCTAAATTTTGAGGCGGAAGTTTTAATTTACTTGTTGCCATAGATTTAAATTATTTAACTACTTTTTAGTTACGAGTTGGCCAATTGGCATGTCCTCTACTGTATATCCTAAACCTTCTATTTTATTTCTCAATAGGTCGGACTGAGCAAACTGTTTATTAATTCTGCATAACTCACGTTCTTTGGCCAATTTGGCGATATCTGGGGGTGTTTTTGGAGTTTTTATGGTCATTCCAAGAAAGAGTTCCATCTTGGCAACCAAGAACTGTTTGATCGTATCGGCCTCTTTTTTTGTTAGTTTCCAAATCTTTGGTTCTATAATGTTTATCAATTCAAAAATTGAGGCTAGTGCTTTTGGCGTATTAAAATCATCGTTCATAGCTTCTTTAAAATTTAATTCCGCATCACTTAATGATTTTTTAATTTCTTCGCTAATGATTCCCTTTTGTTTTATTATGGAAAAAATTGCTAATATTTTTTTGATTTTATTTAAAGTATTATTAGCTTGTTCTACAGATAAGTCGGTGTAATTAAGGGGGGATCTATAATGATTTTGATTCATTAAAAATCTTAATATTTCCGGAGGATACTTTGCGATAAAATCGTTTATAGTGATAAAGTTTTTTAGTGATTTAGACATTTTTTTACCATCAACTGAAAGAACTCCAGTGTGCATCCAAATTTTAACCATTGGTTTTTTACCGGAAGCAGATTCTTGTTGTGTTATTTCTGCCTCGTGGTGCGGAAATTTTAATTCAGATGCTCCTCCGTGAATATCATATTGCGGGCCGAAGTAATGTTCGGTTATAGCGGTATCTTCAATGTGCCAACCTGGACGACCCCAACCCAATGAAGTGTGCCAAAGAGGTTCGCCAAAAACTATTTTGAAAGCTATTTTTTTACTATTTTTTGGTTCGGGAATACTTTTATCCGTGGGAAATTTCCAGAGAGCAAAATCTCCTTTATTTCTTTTATGTATAGTGTCGTCAATTCTTGAGGTTGCGTCTTCGGCTTGAAGAGCGGTTCTTTTAGAGAGTTTTCCGTATTCAGAAAACGTCGATATATCAAAATAATAGCCATCTCCATCTATCTTGTAGGCGTGACCCTTTTTAACCAATGTCTCAATTTGTTTTATTATTTGTGGAATATGTTTTGTGGCTCGGGCATATTTAATTCCTTTGATATTAAGTATTTTTTCAAATGCGTGATATTCGCGCTCAAATTTAAGCGCTAATTCCATCGGGGATATATTTTGTTCTTTAGCGCGATCAATAATTTTATTATCAACGTCGGTAATATTTTGTAAATAAACTAATTTAATTTTTTGAGATCTTAAATAACGCGCGATGGTATCGAAAGAGACAAATGTTTTCGCGTGACCAATATGAGGGGAGTCGTATACGGTTGGACCACAAACAAATAGCCGTATTGGTCGGCTATTTGGAAGATCTTGTTTTGTTCCGGAAAGAGAATCGTAAATCCTTATCATTTTAAAGCCACTTTTTATTTTTAAACATTATAAGGGATACAATAGTTACAGAAATCACAACTATAAGACTAGTAAGAAATATTTTTAAGTCATTTTCCCCCAATAATTCACTAAAGGAATCCACGGAAAAAAGTTGCATGATTACAACTATTGGTATTGTTAAAAATGCTAAGACGTTGATCTTTTGCATGACAGCGTTAGTCTTAGCATTTAAAAGCTGGGAATTAGTTTCTTCTAAAGATTCAATAGTTTGTTTATAATTTTCGAGACGTTGTATAACCTTTAAATGGTCTCCGACTAAATCCGATAAATATACAACTATGCTTTCCCCCCAGAATTTTATAGAGGTTTCTTTTAGTGATTTTAGAAGTATCTCTTGCGGGCCACTAATAATACTATAATCCAAGAGGTCTCTTTTAACGTAAGATATTTTTCTAAGCATTGCCTCCTCATTTCCGGTGAAAAGTTCTTGGGTTAAATTAGATACATTTTCTTCGATATGTTTTAATTGGCGCATAGAAAAACTAATAATTTCTTCTATGATCGAGTACAGTAATTTTCCGGTATTATCCATTGAGGTTTCTCTAAAATGAAGATTATTGGTTAGGTTTCTGGTGAAATTATTTATGGGCTCTAATTCTTCATAGTGTACTGTTATTATTTTATTTTTCGTTACAAGACAATCTATCTCGGCTTTACGGGAAGTTTTCATAACCGGATCATAAACGGGTATATGGTAAGTTAAATAGAGATATTGATCATATATATCTACGCGAGAATGAGCGGAAACGTGAAGCAATTCATCAAGTATGATAGGATGAAATTTATGTTGTTTTGAAACAAATTCAATGTCCTCTTTTGTTGGTTTAGCAATATCTATCCAGGTAACACCTTTGTTTTTGATGATTTTCATCTTTGTTAAATCTTAATTCTATTTAATAATTATATCATAAAAATAGTAAAAATAAGGAATTAACCACTGGTGCTTGGTTATGAAAATAAATTGATTTTTTCTGCTTTTTCGTTTAAAGTATTGTATAGTGAATTAGTAAGTAATTAGCTGCAAATCACAAAGAAAAATATTGAGAATTTTTTTTCCTTTCGCTAACTACTAAGCACTAGTTTCTAATTACTATCCTTGCCCCCATAGCTTAATGGTAAAGCAGCTGCCTTTTAAGCAGTTGACCATGGTCCGATTCCATGTGGGGGCACCAGAGGATTTGTTGGAATAATTCATAGCTCCGACGCGAAGCGGTCGGAGCCCCGACCAAAGCGTCGGGGCTTAATGGTAAAGCAGTTGCCTTTTAAGCAATTGACCATGGGGAGTTTATCCGCCAACCGGCGAACCGAATTCCATGTGGGCACAAATATTTTGTCGAAAAAGTGATACAATTACTATATGCCAATTGTAAAAATTTATAATACAAAAAAACTGAATATAAACACAGAAAAATTATTTGGCATTCTGGAAAACGGATTTGGTGTTCCGCGGGAAAAAGTAAAAATTATTTCTATTTTGGCCGACGAAATACAGCCAAAAGGAATTTTTATAGAAATTCAGGCGATAGCGCGCCCGGAAAGACCCCCCCCTTATTTTAAAAAAGGTTTTACAAAAATTTGAGGATTTATTTGAAGAATCGGGATATGCCAAGCCGCTTATACGGCTGGAATTATTCCCAAAGAAAAATGTATTCGGAATAAATTAAATATGAATAAAAATAAAAAACCGGTTGGTGCGTTGGCCGACTTAAAATCGAAGGTGGAGATAGGTAAATTTATGGGCGGCTATTTTGCTAATCCTAAAAACTGCGAAGTCTTCTGGGATATAGGGATAAAACCGATATTAGAAAATTTATCAGACAAACTTAAATATGTTGATTTTGGCGGCGGAGAGGGCGTTCTGGCGGAAGTTATAGATAAATTTTTAAAAAAATCCGGTAAATCTATTCTTACAACAGTTGCCGATATTAATGAAAATTATCTTAAGAAAGCCGGAGAAAAAGGATTGCATACTGAATTGTGCAATATTGAGACCTGTAAATTAAAAAACCTTGATTTAGCTACTGCCCGTGCCGTGCTCCATTACAATACGGAAGATAGGCAGCCCTTAATTATTAAAAAAATTTACGATTCTTTAAAGGGTGGTGGATATTTTGTCCATCAAGTCAGTTCGGGAAGCGCGGTAAATGTCAGGCTCCGTTCGGCGATTGTAAATCTTCCTTCATTGGGTCGTGTTGGCAAAGAACAATATTATCGTTGGACAACTATAGACGAAACACTCGCTTTGCATAACGCGGCGGGTTTTTCGTCGTCTGTGGTGGCTGGCTATGCGCCTCCGTCGAAATGGGGAACTATGGACCAATGGGAACGGATGCATACGGCGGAAACGCGGGAAGCCGAAAATAAAAATAACTTTGAATTGCTGGCAAAAATCAAAAAACAAAAAGAAAAATACCTCGCGGAAGCCAATTCGCTCACTGAACAATATTTAACCGCTTTTGGTCCAGAACAAACAGGAATTGAGAAATTAGCCGATGGACTATATACGCTCCATTATACTTACCCCGTTATTGTAAGCCGTAAGTAAAATTTAATTTTCGCTCAAAGCTCTTTGCAGGGCGGGCAGGAGTTATTCGTTGATTTTTTACAGTTCCTTTTCCAAATCCTCCAAAAGCTTTTTAGCTTTTGAGCCTAATTTTCTAGGAGTTTTTGTTTTAAATTCTATGTATAGATTGCCTCGGCCCCTTTCTCCTGATTTTGGCATACCCTCATTTGGAACTGCAAGTTTTTCCTGAATATAAAATCCCTCGGGTATTTCTATATTGATTTTACCGCCTGAAATAACAGGAATTTCAATTTTTTTGTTCAGAAGCACATCGGTCAAGCCGACCTCTCTTTTAATATAAAGATCGTTACCGTTTCTTTGAAAAACAGGGTGGGGGAGGATATTTATCCTTATATAAAGATCTCCGGATTCCGCGCCTTTTTCACCGGCCTCACCCGCACCGGTTATTTTAATAATTTGGCCATCGCTAATTCCCGGCGTAATTAAAAAAGTAATAGTCTTTTTTTCTTTTATCTTTCCCGAACCAGAACATTCTTTACATATTTTTTTAGGTATTTGACCGGCGCCTTCACATTTTGGACACGCCCTGACCTGGGCAAATTGACCAAAAAAAGTTTTCTTAATTTCTTTAATCTCGCCCTTTCCATCGCAAGTAGAACATTTTTCAGAGCCTTCTTTTTCCATATGTCCCAAGCCGGAACACGTTTTGCATTTAACAGACGTATGAAAAGTTAATTCTTTGTTTGCGCCCCTAAAAGCATCTTCTAATGAAATTTCTTGTATGGTTTCTAGATCCGCGCCTCTTCTTTTCCTACCAGTCGACGATCTTCCTCGGCCAGATCCGCCGCCAAAAAATGTTTCAAAAATATCTCCTATATCGCCAAAATCCCCGCCAGCGGATCCTCCCTGGCTAAATCCGCCAAAATCGAAGCCCGCAAAGGGATTGCCTTGATATCCGCTACCTTGGCCAGAATTACTGAAGGAATCGCCAAATTGGTCGTATTGTGCACGCTTTTCTTTGTTTGAAAGGACCTGGTAGGCCTCATTCATTTCTTTGAATTTCTTTTCATCACCGCCGGATTTATCGGGGTGATGTTTGTGCGCGAGCTTTCTATACGCGTCTTTAAGTTGTTCTGGGGATGCGTCTTTGCTAACCCCCAATATTTGGTAGTAATCTTTTTTCATAAACACAATACTAATTCACAAATTTATACGAATGGCACGAATAAAAATTTATTTTTGACTTTATCGTAGCCTCATTTAGAAATTAGGAATTAGGAATTAGAAATTTTATAATATAATTATTTCCTTGCTGATCTGTTCGTAGGTAAGCTTACAAAAGCCTAAGGCCATGAGTATTTCGTATAAAAGGTAAATAAGAAGATAGATCAGCCAATAAAATAGCCAGAAAAAACCTCTAATTGTTAAGAATATTAATAAAAATATAGATCCAAAGACTTTCCATTTTTCAGCTTTATCAAGAGCTTTTATCTTTTTTTGCCCAAAACTATACATTGCATCTATAAGTGTTTCTTGTAGTCCAATTTCTATACCCATGCTTTTAAATGACCCTTGTAAGATTTTTGGATCTAATTTTGTAGTTTGGGCTATCTGGTCAAGATTCATATCAAATGAAAAATTTTTAACCTCAAGCGATTTTAAATAACTACTAGATTTTTTTATAATTATTTCTGCCGGTGCAACAATGTTTCCAATCATATCTTTAGAGATATCTAATTTGTCCGGGTAAAATGGCTGAGAATAAACTACTGAGATTAAAATAACGATAGCGGTGACTATTTTAGGAATGGAAAGCTTAGCAATTCTATTAATACTTATTACTACTTGGTTTTTAAGTTCGTACCGACTTTTTTTGATTGAAGCATAGAGTGCTAAATAGGTAAGAGCTATGGCTACCAATAGAATAAAAGAATAATTGCTAAAAATTAAAAATGAGGCTAGCCCAAGTGTTTCGCCCGAGGCAATAAGCATATTGATGCTTAGTGATTTTACAAATAAAGATTGCAGAAAAAAAACAATAATAAATGTAAGGATAAATATGGCAGCTAAAGCAAAATTACCTGGATTAGGTTCTTTATAGCTAAGATTAGTGAAGTAGCTTGAAGCAATTGCGGCGAGAATGCCTAATCCTGATATGATGGAAATTTTAAGGACAGATGTGTCCAGTTCCAGCGCGTCATTTTTTTTGATTAAATTTGAACCAATATTTGTGTTGAACATTAATAAAATTATATCATACCTAGCTTGCTAGATAATGCTTCCGCGCCATATAGTTGGCGCGGAAGCAATGATTGATACAGATTAATTTTTATTGACCCTCTTTTGGCTGAGAATTCTCGTCTGACTGTGGATTCTCGTTTGGTTGGGGGTTTTCGTTTGGTTGTTGCGGATTTTCTTGTTTGCCATACATAGCCTGGCCGATCTTTTGCATCTCAGTAGATAATTCTTCGGTAGCTTTTTTGATGGCCTCGGTATCAGTACCAGTCTTCAATCCTTTCAAGGATTCAATTTTTGCATTAATAGAGTCTTTTATTTCTTGAGTTACTTTATCACCGGCTTCTCGTACTGATTTTTCAGCTGTATAAACTAAGCCTTCAGCGTGGTTGTGGGCTTCGGCTAGATCTTTTTTCTTTTTGTCTTCTTCGGCGTATTTTACAGCTTCATTTTTTAATCTTTCAATTTCCTCTTTTGAAAGATTAGTACTGGCTTCGATTTTTACAGATTGAACTTTACCGGAAGCTTTATCTTTGGCTGATACGCTTAAAATGCCATTAGCATCAATGTCGAAATTTACTTCAACTTGAGGCATGCCTCTTGGGGATGGTGGAATTCCATCTAAAATAAATTTAGCTAAAGTTTTATTTCCGCTGGCCATTTCACGTTCTCCTTGCAAAATATGAATTTCAACGGAAGTTTGATTGTCTGCCGCAGTAGAAAATACCTGTGATTTTGCGGTTGGAACTGTTGTATTTTTATCAATGATCTTAGTAAACACTCCGCCCATGGTTTCAATACCCAAGGAAAGGGGAGTTACATCCAATAATAGAACGTCTTTTATGTCGCCTTCTGGTTTTCTATTTTCATCTTTAGCTGACAAAATTTCACCCTGGACTCCGGCGCCAATAGCTACAACTTCATCCGGGTTTACACCTTGATGTGGTTCTTTTCCGAAGGCTTTTTTAACAGCTTCTTGAATTGCCGGCATTCTTGTTTGTCCTCCGACCATTACTACTTCGTCGATGTCTTTTAATTCAAGTCCTGCGTCTTTTACGGCTTTTTTAGTAAGTTCAATAGACTTATCAATATAATCCTTAACTAATTCTTCAAGTTTTGCCCTAGAAAGTTTTAATAAGAAATGTTTCGGACCAGCAGAATCAGAAGTGATATACGGAAGATTTATTTCGGTTTCAAAAGAAGTGGAAAGTTCATGCTTGGCTCTTTCTGCGGCCTCTTTTAATCTTTGTAAAGCTAAAGGATCTTTTGAAAGATCAATTCCTTCAATTTTTTTATATTCAGCAACGAGGTACTCATTTATTTTCTTATCAAAGTCATCACCGCCAAGGTGTGTGTCTCCGCCGGTGGCTAAAACTTTAACGTCGCCTCCGAGTTTGTCGAAATCTACTTCCAAAATTGAAATATCAAAAGTTCCACCGCCAAAATCATAGACAGCAACCTGCTCGTTTTTTTGTTTATTTAGACCATATGCGAGGGCGGCCGCTGTTGGTTCGTTTATAATTCTTCTTACTTTAAGTCCGGCAATTTCACCGGCATTTTTAGTGGCTTGTCTTTGGCTGTCGTCAAAGTAAGCGGGGACCGTGATAATGGCTTCAGTGATCTGTTCTCCGAGCTTAGCCTCGGCATCAGCTTTTAATTTAGCCAAGATCATGGCTGAAATTTCCTCTGGGGTATACCACTTATCTCCCATTTTAATTTCTACTCCTCCGGTTGAGGATTCGCGAATATCATAGGTAAGCCATTTTTTATCGCCTTGTACCTCTTTATCAGAAAACTTTCTTCCAATAAGTCTTTTTACAGAAAAGATGGTGTTTTTTGGATTAGTAACGGCCTGTCTTTTAGCTAAAAGGCCAGCCATTCTTTCGCCGGTTTTATTAAGTGCCACAATAGAAGGTGTTGTGCGCGCTCCTTCAGCGTTTTCCAAAATTTTTGTCTGTCCATCGACTATCACCGAGACTGCTGAGTTAGTTGTTCCTAAATCTATACCAATTATTTTTCCCATATTTTTATTTATTATTTTTTTAATTTTTGTAATTTTATTTTTTCTGTCATTGCGAGAAGTCTGCGACGTGGCAATCTAGTAAATTAGATGGATTGCTTCGGTTGCCTCGCAATGACGAATATTCGTAAATTTGTATTAATTCGTTCTTCGTTGATAACTTTATTTAGATATTTTGACTTTTGTCGGCCTAATTACTTTTCCATTTAATTTCCATCCCTTAACCATTTCTTCTAATATAGTCCCGCTTTCTTTGTCTGATTCTTCTTGCATCATGGCTTCGTGGAGCGATGGATCAAATGATTCTCCAAGTGCTTTTATTTTTTCCAGTCCCTGTCTGTTTAATATTTTTTCAAGTTGGTCTTTGATAATGAGCACTCCGTCAAGCTCCCGCTCAAGTTCCTTTGAGCGAGGCTCGCTCCGAAAATTTTTTTCGAGAGCGGCGAAACTGTCCAGGACTAATAGTAAATCTTTTATAAGTTCTAAATTGGCAAATTTCATGATCTCTTCCATCCTTTTCATTTCGTCCTTTTGCAGATTTATATAATCTGCTTTTGACCGTCTCCAACCATTCAGATATTCTTCTTTTTCTTTTTCCAGATTAGATATCTGTTCTTTCAATATATCGGTTTCCCGCTCAGTATCTGAGCGAGGCTCGCCCGCCTTTGGCGAGGTGGCAGATTTTTCCGGGGGCTCAGTTGTTGAGGGATTATTATTTTGTTTATTTTGTTCGTCCATTTTTTATTTTCTTTAAATATTTTACATTTTTTTCGTAATCCATTCTTTTTGGCCCGATTAGCGCAAGATAGAATTTATTACCGTTTATATCGTACGAATCAATAATTACGGATAGGTGTTCGCTTTGGGTAATAGGACTTTTTTTACCGATAAATATTTGAGGGGAGTTAGATTTTTTAATTACATCCGGGAGCATTTCCATTTTTTCATCAAGCATCTCGAAGTCTTTTGCTACCTGGCAGAAATCCTCGCGACTGCTTATTTCTAGTTGATCAAAGAGCTCGTCTAAACCCATTTTATATGACTCATGCTCTTTATTACTAAATCCGGCGCTTAAAAGTTTCGTATCCTGTGAAACACGGCTCACAAAACTTTCAAATCCGTCACCGCCCATTAGATTTACCATTCTGTTGAAGTGCTGATGAAAACTATCCATAGAATCAAGTACATCTTGCATCACACGATTAGCTAAAAATTGATAGCCCTTATCCGTGGGGACACGCCCACCCGAGGTATGGGGTTGATTCAAAAAGCCCGATTCTGTTAGAGCATTAAGCTCTGAGCGAATAGTCGCGTCTTTTACTCCAAATTTATATTTTTCAGCGATTTGTTTAGAGCTTACCGGTTCGCCTTCATTTATAAATTCTTGGATAGCTGCTTCTAAAATTTTGTAGCTTCGATCATCAAACATAGTTGTTTCGCTTCGCTCACAACGCGATACAAATATACAAATGCATGCGAATGATACGAATAATACTAATAAAGATTATGAAGGAAGTATAAGATGGTATTGGCACTCTCGTCAAGAGACTGCTAATTGCAACTGTATTGTCATTGCGAGCGACAGGGGGCAATCTAATGCTTTAACGCGTTAAAGCGAATTATGAATGGGATTTTTTTATAGACTAATAAACTTTTTCCTGTTTAAATACTCATTAGTTCGTTGGTGAATTCTTTTTGCGAAAACGTAAAGGAGAAAAAATGAAGGAATTGAGTGATTCGGCTAAGTTAAGGATATTTTTATCATTAATAATATCCTACGTTGTCATCATGAACACAGTCCCTATGCTGGTAGAAAAAATAAAAGTATCCGCGTCATTAATATCAATAACGACACTGGTTGTTATTGTTCTGGGTTCCGGCATTACATGGATTTGGAATATTTCCTTGTTTATGAGAGAGTTAATTGGACGAAGACCCCAGAGACAAAAAAGACGATCCTCGTAGTTCATTTTTTTATAATAAAGTTACGCAAATCCCTCGCTTCTATATATAAGAGCGGGGGATTTTTTTAGTGACGAAACCTACAATTATTTGATAATTTGCGCAATTCCAATCGATAATAATACAATTGCAAATGCAATTACTTTTTTCCATTGAGCGGGTTCTTTTAATATGAAAACTGAGGCAATATATACAAGAAGTGGTTGAATGGAAAATACCAAAATAGTATAAACGATTCCGGAGCGTTGATAGCTAAAATAGAATAATATCCAGGCAATTGTAGTTAAAATGTTTGTGGCAAGTAAAAATAAGAATGTTTTAAAAGATATTTTGGTAGTGTATTTATAAAACAATAATCCAAAAAATAATGCAGTTGCACCTGAACGTATCAACTCAAGCGATACTGGATTCCAGCTTTGAAGAAGTATTTTTGAAATAGGAGCGGCAACCGCAGCGGTACATAAGGACCAAATAAGGAAGGGTAGTGTATTTTTAGCGATTTTAAAATGATGATTTTCCCAGTGAGACCAAATAACTGCAATTGAAGCTATAAAGGCAGGAATGATTACTGAAAAATTTCTCTCGTCCGTAAAGATAATGCTCGAAAAAATAATAATAGGTATATTGCGCAAAAGATCTATTGTTTGCATCTCTCCTAATTGATCGCTTTCTAGTGCGCGATAAAAAATCAGATTAGAGATAATAACCATTCCAATAGAAGCGAGTAGTAGCCACAATAAATTTCCGCTAAATAAATCCCATGACAATGGCGGTTGAAAAATAATAAATATAACCAGTGTTATTAAAAATACCAAAGGAAAACTTACGCCGGTATAGGTTTTAAAATTTACCCGTTTGATAGACAAAATAACTTTATCAAGAGTAAATGAGCCGGCTTGTAAGATCGCGGCAATAATTGGAAATAAAAAATTCATTATTTTAGTATTTTAATTATTAGTTGCCAATTGCCCGCACGCGCCTTGAATGTCTTGTCCAAATTCGTGTCTTTGAGTAACTGTAATTCCATTGCTCTCTAAAATTTCTTTGAATTTTTTAATTTGTGAAGCAGGGGATGGATACAATAAGGTTGTCGGCCCGCCGTCGCTAAGGCTTTGGCGGGTAAAATTATAAGAAATTAAATTAACCATATAAAGAGGTTTTTTTAGCAATTTTGCCAAGGCCCTGGCATGTTCCTCGGAATCATTTACATTCCTAAGCATTATATACTCGAACATTACTTGGCGGTTAGTTTTCTTGATATATTCATCAACCGCTTTTAAAATTTTTTCAATTGGATAATTTTTATTGGCCGGCATTATTTTGGATCGAGTTTCGTTGTCCGGCGCATGAAGAGAAATGGCCAAATTTATCTGAATATTTTCATCTGCCAATCTTTCAATTCCTTCGGTTACTCCGCAGGTAGAAATAGAAATATGCCTGGCTCCTAAATTAAATCCATTTTTATCATTGAGTATTTTTATTGCGCCCATCACATTTTGATAATTTAAAAATGGCTCTCCCATTCCCATAAAAACAACGTTGGTATTTTTTTCACCTTCTTGTTTTAAATAACGAGCGAAATATAAGATCTGTTCAAGAATTTCCCATGTTTCAAGATTTCTTTTGAATCCCATTTTTCCGGTAGCGCAAAAAGAGCAGTTCATGGGACAGCCAACCTGGGAAGAAACACAGACGGTGTTTCTTTTGTCCTGGTGTCGCATTAAAACAGTTTCAACTTCCAATCCATCTTCAAGCGTTATAAGGGTTTTTATTGTATTTTTATCTTTGGAAGTAAAACTCTCTGCTGATATTTCTATTGAAAACTCCTTGTCCAATCTTTCTCTTAATGGTAATGGCAGTCCGATCGCTTCTTTCCAATTGTTAATTAGGTCTTGAAAAAGACTTTTTGTGGCTTGATTCAAACGGTATTTTGGCTCGCCCTCGAATGATTTTTGAAATTTATTAAAATTCATTCATCCCGTTAGAGACAGGGAGCGCTTTAATCTATTTTTTAGATAACGCTTACCCATGCCTGTTTTTAAATGTTTTTCTCTCGACGTTGCATCTTGTTGATTTAAACAAGCTTCATAATAAATTAATTCAAATGGCCCCCTACCTTTCGTTGAATAAACCCTACCTTCGTTATGCTCTTTAAAGCGCTTCCGTAAATCGTCTGTATAACCAGTATACCAATTTTTATCTTTTTTACTTTGCAATATATAAATATAATACATAGTTGTCTCTAACGGGATCAATACAGAATTTTACCTTTTTGATAGATTTGGGGCAAGGAAGAAGTGATAACTTATCAGTTTTTGTTGACAATGATTCCATATTATTGCATTGTTTTAGTAGTAATTTTACAAGGAAGGAGGTGATAATTATGATCAGCGATATAGTATTTTTTTTCAATGTAATAAAAAGATGGTTGGAAAGAATGATCGTGCCAAGCCCTTTATCTTTCGAAGAGATATTCGATCCTGAGAGAGAAGTAAAAAAGATCCTCAAATTAGCCAGGAAAGACCGTGTTTATAAGCTAAGAGAATTCAAAAATAAATTAGCTTATCAAAGAGCCGGTTTAATGAAAATACAGATCAAGCTAGATAGAGCAGTACATAAAAATCTGGATCTGTCTTTTCGGGAAGCTTGGAAAATGGTTGCGGGCATGGGCGTAAAATATGGAATGTCTTGGAGGCAAGGATCTATTGCAAAATCGATCCTTAGACGGTGCTTTAAAACACGTTCTTATATTAGGGATGTTAGAAAAAAATATCCTAACGATTCCGAGCTTTATGCGGCTATCTTTGGTAGATTGCCGGAAGGATACGTTAAAGTTTTTGAACGGCCGATAAGTCTTTATTTTTATTGCTTGGATATCAGGGATTTTGCTTTTATTTATCAGGGTAAAGAATTCTGGAAAGAAAAAGGAATTTTAACCGAAGACCAGATCGAAGAAGCTCGGCGATCGAATGGTATTATGACTCAATGCGGTTCGCATTTAATTTCGGGCTTAGAAAATGCGTTGACCGCCGGAATACTTCCGGGTATTGATCCTAGGGGCATTATAAGCACCTTTATCCACGAAGAGCAGCATTCGATAAATGCATTGGTTAGAGAGCATGTAATTCCGTACATTGAATATAATAAGGATCTATATAAGTCGGAAAGTTTTAGAAAAATTCCGCAAGGCGATTTATCAGCAAATCGCAGAAGAGCACGCTTCGGATGAAATTCTCGCATATTTTAAGAGCGATGATCATACACCCGAAACGATGTTTGATATCTTAACCGAAGATCCAGACTATAGCTTTTTAGATAAAGTTATATCTCAAAATATCAAATTTAAGCTTACAAGTTATTTTGGACCAAGATCGGAGGCAAAAATAAGGGTGATAGAAGTCGAGTTGAAAGTGAGGGCAAAGATGATCCTTACTCATAGGTATTATCGATCCCTACATTTAGCGCTAGATTCATTATTGTCTTTACAAAATAATGGCTTCTCTAAAAAAGAGATCATTGCCGTCTTAATACATGAGCCATTAGCCAGGTGGGCTAAAGTTTCAAAAAGGCTTATTAAAAGCAGATATTAAAAAACCCGCAGAAATGCGGGTTTTATTCATTTTAGAGAGGAAAACTCCGGACTTTAGTCCGCTACTTTCAGTATGGTAAAATATGGACATGGCAAGCCAATATCGTCACACCAGTCATACCACTTATAGTTGTCTATATCATCTTGTTTGGAT
>Ga0209514_10002704_pt1 | contig 26867 bp, 23 predicted proteins | sample Subgrocontami58m_FD_187452 | JGI IMG/M metagenome (GOLD analysis project Ga0209514, IMG submission 187452) | Subsurface groundwater microbial communities from S. Glens Falls, New York, USA - GMW37 contaminated, 5.8 m (SPAdes) (version 3) | ecosystem: Environmental > Aquatic > Deep subsurface >...
AGATGATCTGCGGATGCGGTCAGCAGGGCGGCCAAGAGCTCCGGCTCGGCACTGAGCCGGCCCGCCCGCGGCTGCAGCGCGAGCAAGGATCCCGGCAGCAGCTCGACCACCAGGTCGCTTTTTACGTGTGTCTGGCAGAGCAGGACGTGGCCCTGGGCCTTCTCGTCCTCTGAGAGCAGGCGATCCGCATGCGGATCGAGCCGGACCTGGCCATGGCGCACCAGCGCCTTGCAGCCTCCGCAGTCGTGCTCGGCACAGCGGTAATCCACCAGTCGCAGGCCGGCGCGCAACGCGCTATCGAGTACCGGCTCACTCGCCTCGCACTCGATGGTGATGCCCAGCGGCTCAAACCGGACTGTGCGTGTCGAGGTCATCCTCGGGGGTGTCTCCGTCGGGGTGGTCGATGGGTACGTTGCTGAGCATTTGTATCAACTAGCAACGTACATGTAGCAACGTATGTGCCACTTCTGCGCGGATACCGAGATGACGAACGAGCGGGAGGCGCGTGTCGCGCTGTCGTGCTGAAGCGCTGAGCAGTCGCGCGCTATGATGGGGCGGCCATCACAGGTGTCCATATGCAAGAGCTGACCTGGCCGCGGATTGCGTTTAATGTATAATCGGCATATACTGAACCCGAATTCTGTGGGGGTCGAGGTGATGATTCGAGTGGGGTGGCGTTTTTCGGATCATGGCGTGAAGAGTTGGCTGGTAGGTCTGATTGGACTGGTGACCTGGTGGACAGTCGCATCTGCAGCACCGAAGCACGAGTTACTGGTGTCTGCGGCAATCAGCCTGAAGGAGCCGCTGCAAGCCATTGGGCAGTTGTTTGAACAACGCCATCCAGAGATGAGGGTGATTTTTAACTGGGGTGCGTCCGGCGCGTTGCAGCAGCAGATCGAGCGTGGTGCGCCAGTTGATGTATATGTTTCCGCCGCATCGAAACAGATGGACGAACTTGAGGCCAAGGGTCTGCTCCTCACTGAAACACGGCGTACGCTTGCTGCCAACCTGGTAGTACTTATCACAGCGTCTGTATCGCAGTCCGGGCTCTCCTCCTTCAAGGATTTGGCTAAACCTGAGATCAAGCTCATTGCTATCGGCAATCCACGGATTGTCCCTGCTGGTGACTATGTGCAGAAGGTCTTGGTGAGTCTTGGGCTATGGGATGTGCTGCAGCCGAAGCTCATATTAACTGGGAATGTTCGTCAGGCCTTGACCTACGTTGTACAGGGAGAGGTTGATGCCGCCTTAGTCTATGCTACCGAGGTGCAGAGCGCCGGTACAGCGGTACGAGTAGTTGCTGCTGCGCCTGAGGGGAGCTATCCGCCAGTCCTGTATCCGATTGCTGTGATCAAAAGCTCGCCGCAGTCCGCTCAATCCCGCGCCTTCGTTGATCTGGTATTGAGCGAAGCGGGACAACGGATCTTGAGAACCTATGGGTTTCTACCGCCGCCAGAGGACCACTCCCGCTAATGCGAGCAGCTATAGGGTGAGACCGCCTCTGATGATACGAGAACAGCCGTGACGCACACCCTACTGTCCCCTCTGCTCCTTTCGTTGAAGATCGCTAGCTTGGCGACGGTCGCCGCACTACTCCTTGGCACACCGATCGCATGGATGCTGGCGCGGAGCCGTGTTCCAGGCAGAGCGATACTGGAGGCGATCGTCGTCATTCCGCTGATCTTACCGCCTACTGTAACCGGCTACTATCTGCTGCTGTTGATCGGTCGACGCGGGCTCGTAGGGCGTCTGCTGGAGGATGGTCTGAACATCGGCCTTATCTTTACGTGGAAGGCTGCCGTCCTCGCCTCGACCATCGCAGCGCTGCCACTGTTTATTAAGGCCGCCCAGGGTGCATTTGAGGGGGTTGATCGCCGGATTGAAGATGCGGGACGGACGTTCAAACCTGCTTTGATCGTACTGTGTACGATTACCTTGCCCCTGGCGTGGAGGGGCATCTTAGCAGGGTCGATCCTGGCTTTTGCCAGGGCTATGGGAGAGTTCGGGATTACGCTGATGATTGCCGGAAGTATCCCTGGACGGACCCAGACGCTCGCCCTCGCGATCTACGACGCGGTTCAGGCGAATCAGCCACAGGCGGCAAATGCCATGTCGATTCTGGCGACCGCTACCGTACTGCTGATCCTCGTACTGGTTGGACGGATGACGAAGGTCAAATACTGATGCTCGAACTTACTCTCGACAGACGATTCAAGGGATTTCATCTCCAGACGCATCTTCAGATCGGCAATGAAATCGCCGCCCTGTATGGCCCGTCCGGTGCTGGCAAGAGCCTGACGCTCCTGGCCATCGCCGGCTTGATCAGACCCACGTTCGGGACGATTCGTATCAACGATCGAACCGTCTTTGACGCAAATACCGGCATCAATCTGGCACCGCATCAGCGGCGGGTCGGCCTCGTATTTCAGGAGTATGCCCTCTTCCCACATAAGACCGTATCGGGGAATCTCTCGTTTGCGCTGGCGCGAGATGTACCTACACATGAAGCGGACTGCAGGGTAGACGAGATGCTTCAACTGCTGCGGCTGGAGTCGTTCGCACAACATTTTCCACATCAGCTCTCAGGCGGACAGCGGCAGCGCGTCGCCTTAGGGCGTGCCTTGATCGGTCACCCTGAGATCCTGCTGTTGGACGAGCCGTTCTCTGCGCTTGATCTGGCCATTCGCGAGACTCTCCGACAGGAGTTGCTGGAAATGCTGGCCGACTACAAGGGTACGATCTTGCTGGTGACCCACAATTTGCAAGAGGCGTATCTCATGGCCTCCACTATTGCCATCATCGACGGTGGCAAGGTACTTCAGACGGGTCATCGAGAAGAGGTGCTCCATCATCCACTGACTCGGCGCGTGGCCGAACATACCGGCGCGAAGAATATCTTGCGGGGCGTGGCCTGTCGCGACCCTGACGGTACTTGGGACATTGTCTGGCGAGGGCATCATCTGCGGGTCGATGACCAGGGGTCGATAACGCCAGGAGAGGTGGAATTCTGTATCCGACCGGAGGACGTCAGACTGGTGTGGTCGGATAGGGCGGAGCGGCGTCACAACCTCCTGCGGGGCCGAATTGTCCACGAGCTTGGGCGCGGTCTGGATTACCTGCTCTTTGTCAGCCTCGTCGATGGGAGCGATCGTGGAAAGTACGACCTGGAAATTCAGGTTCGAAGTCGCCTCTACGACTTGATGGCGCTACATGTGGGAAAAGAGGTATGGCTATCGTTGCCGCTGGACCGTCTCCACCTGCTGGCTCCTGATGAGTGATGGTAGAACATAGCTGCATGGAGAAGCGAAGATGGAGTTGATCTGGCAAGGTACCAGGCAGGCTATTGTACTGCTTGTGCAGGGCGACCCGGAGGTGCTGCGGATTATGCTGCTTTCGCTGCAGGTCTCGGGGATTGCTACCCTGCTCAGTTTGTTGATCGGTATCCCGCTTGGCACCGTCTTGGCCCTGAGCCGCTTTCCTGGACGAGGCATTGCGATCAGCCTGGTCAACACCGGGATGGGCCTCCCTCCGGTTGTCGTCGGGTTATTCGTCAGCATCTTCCTCTGGCGAAGCGGTCCACTTGGCTTTCTGGAGTTACTCTATACGCCGACCGCCATTATCCTCGCCCAACTCGTGATTGCCGGCCCTGTCGTGACCGGCCTGACGGTCGCCGCCGTGCAGCAGTTGAACCCGCGACTGCGTATGCAACTTGTCGGGCTTGGCGCATCAAGATTTCAGGTCGTGTACCTTCTCCTCAAAGAGGCGCGTCTGCCGCTTCTGGCTGCGATGATGGCCGGCTTCGGCGCGGTCATCTCAGAAATCGGCGCCTCTATGATGGTGGGCGGCAATATCTATCGACAGACACGGGTCCTCACAACCGCTACTGTCCTGGAAACCAGCAGAGGAAATTTCGACATGGCGATTGCACTGTCTCTTCTGCTGATACTCCTGACCTTCGGTGTCAACCTGACCCTTACCTGGATTCAACAGCGTGGACGAACACCATGATCGAGCCGATACTGTGCCTCGAGAAGGTTCAAATGGCTTACGATGGTCTGCTGGCCCTTGATGTACCATCGTTGCAGGTCCATGAAGGACAGACCCTGGCCGTCATTGGTCCAAACGGGGCCGGTAAATCGACGCTGCTTCGACTGCTTGGACTGTTAGAGCGTCCCACTGAAGGACGCGTCCTCTTCAGGGGTCAGCCGGTGCAGTCGTATAGTGATCTGCTGATGGTTCGCCGCCGCATGGCCAGTGTGTTTCAGGAGCCGTTGCTGACCGATGGAACCGTAGAGGCAAACGTAGCGCTTGGACTGAGGCTCCGGCGTATCGGTTCGACTGAAATCAGTATGCGCGTTCAGGAGAGTATGGCCACCCTGGGCATCGGGCATCTTGCGAAACGGCGGACCAGAACGTTGTCGGGAGGAGAGGCGCAACGAGTCAGTTTGGCGCGGGCCCTGGTTCTCGACCCGGAGGTCTTTCTGCTTGATGAGCCATTTGCCGCCTTGGATCCTCCGACGCGGGAGGGGCTGCTTGTTGATCTCAAGGCGATTCTCGACAAGCGACGGATTACCACGATCTTTGTGACACACGATCGGAATGAGGCATTGGCGCTGAGCGATCAGATCGCCGTCATGCTTGGTGGTAGGGTGCTGCAGATGGACATGCCGGAGCGCGTCTTTGCCGAACCTGTCAACGAGGAGGTGGCCCGTTTCGTCGGTATCGAGACGATCCTCCGAGGCCACGTACAATCTGTACACCAGGGGCTGACCACCATCGAAGTCCAGGGATGGGCCCTGGAAGTGGCAGCGCCGTTGACGCCGGGGGAGCGCGTACTGGTCTGCCTCAGACCGGAAGAGATCACGCTCTTTCCTCGCAGGGCAATCCCCGCTACCTCCAGTGCGCGAAATCAACTCTGCGGACGAGTGATCCGCCATCTGCCGGCAGGCTCCACCTTCCGGGTGACGATCGACTGCGGGATCATGATTGTGGCGGCAGTCACTAGGCAATCGTGGGAGCAACTGGGCCTACAGGATGGGACCGAAGTTGTTGCAGCATTTAAAGCAACCGCTCCCCATATTATCCGCTGCACCTGACGGTTTTGTCCTTGACTTTTGTTCCATGATTGGGTAGGCTAACCTCAGTATGGAACTTCCCTCACTCCAGATGCTAACCTTTACGTACGTGCAGTTCAGCCTACCAACGCTGAGAGGCGCTCGTAAGCATAAGCTGTTTGGCGTTGAGCTCCAATCAGCTACGAGATATCGCCGTCAAGCCCAAAATCCACCCGAGAGGAGATAAAAGATGGAAGAGACAGAGGCACAACTCTTTGCTCGTCTCAGGGAGGAGCATCCGGAATTTAATCGGCTGGCTGACAAACATCGAGAATTCGATCTGAAGATCAACGAGTATGATCGGATCTATTACCTGACGAGCGAGCAGGAGCGAAAGCGCAAGGAGCTACAGAAACTCAAGCTGGCTATTAAAGATCAAATGCATATCATTATGCGCCAACACCAGCGTAACCATACCCCTGCTACGTCCAGAAAATGAAGCGCTTGACCCACATTGACCGCCGTGGTCAAGCTCGCATGGTTGATATCAGCGAGAAAGATGAAACCAGGCGTGAGGCTGTGGCCAGAGGCACAGTCACGATGCAGCGAGAGACCCTTTGCATGATTCAGAAGGGAAGGGTCCCTAAAGGTGATGTCTTGGCCGCTGCCCGGCTCGCCGGGGTCATGGCGGCAAAAAGGGTACCTGATCTCATCCCGCTCTGCCATCCGCTTCTGCTCTCCAGCGCCGAGGTCGAGTTCACACCGGTCGAGAAAACAGGATGCCTTGACATCGAATCACGAGTCAAGGTGACGGGACGAACCGGCGCGGAAATGGAGGCCCTGACGGCCGTAACGGTAGCGGCACTGACCGTCTACGACATGTGTAAGGCGGTGGATAAGGAGATGATGATCAGCGCGATTCGCCTGGTTGGTAAAACAGGTGGGAAGAGCGGAGCGTATCGTCGCCCTGGAGAGAACGGAGCCGAGGGCGGATAGGCTTCCGCAAAGGACTAAGGACCACGAGCTCGGCACTCAGGATGTCTTCAGGGTTGAGGACAGCATTTATTTACACCCCGCGGTTCTTAGATTTTGACTATGGACCGGGGCACCCTCTTCGCAATGAGCGACTTGGGCTGACCTATAATTTGATCAACGCCTGCAAATTACTCCCCCTCCCATTCGCCCGCTCTATTGAACCTGAACCTGCCACCGATGACGAACTATTGATCTTTCTGAAGCCCGACTACTTGAAGGCCCTGAAGTCGGCCGATTCCGGTCAACCTCCTTCGGAAGCGTTCCGGTACGGTCTCGGTACCCCGGACAATCCTATACTGCCTGGAATGTTTCAGTGGTCTGCGCTGGTAGCCGGCGCCTCGCTGTGCGCCATGCGCCTCGTAGAATCCGGCGAGGTAAACAGGGCATTCAATATCTCTGGAGGTCTCCATCACGCCGGACCGGACAGGGCCTCCGGGTTTTGCTATATCAACGATGCTGCGCTGATCATCGCTGATCTCTGTCGCCGCGGACATCGAGTGGCCTACGTAGATATCGACGCACATCACGGCGATGGTGTGCAGCAGGCATTCTACGACACTGATCAAGTACTGACGATTTCAATCCATGAAAGCGGCCGCACCCTGTTTCCTGGGACCGGGTCTATCAATGAACTTGGTGAAGGGCGGGGGGAAGGCTACTCAATCAATATCCCTCTGCCGCCCTCAGCGGACGATGAGATGTTCCTCTGGTGTTTCAATGAAGTGATCCCGCCTCTTGTCGATGCCTTTCACCCTGATATCTTAGTGACCCAACTTGGAGTTGATGCCCATCAGGCTGATCCCCTTTCCCATATCGGGATCAGTCTTGGCGCATTCATCCAGGCGGTCCGGCAATTAAAAGATTTATGCAACCGATGGGTGGCGCTGGGTGGAGGAGGGTACGACATCAGGAACGTCGCTCGTGCGTGGACCGCAACCTGGGCCATTATGAATGATCGGGAGCCGCCAGCCTATCTTCCGGAATCTTTTCTGACCCGACACAAAGAAATCGAGTGGAACGACACTGCATTGGTGGATCCTCCTGCAATGATGGAGGGGATAGCCAACACGCGTACCTGGGAGGAGGCGCGGGAAACGGTCGAGCGTCTCAAGCAGTTAGTCTTTTTGCGGCACGGGATCTGACGCCGGACCGCTTATTGGTGTGGAGGGCCTATGATCTGGCGATAAGAAACGCTAGACTGAGTGAATGGTAGAGCAGGGCGCTGAGGTACAGGAGCAGGTAACAGTAGACTTCGGTATGGTGGGAGGTAACCAATGGCATTCCAGGACAGGTCGCTAGCGTGTGTTGATTGTGGGCAGCAGTTTGTCTTTACCGCGGGGGAACAGGAGTTTTATGCTCAAAAAGGATTCATGAATGAGCCGAAACGATGTAAGAGTTGCAAGGCGGTGCGCAAAGGGGTAGGCGGTCATGGGGGCCCCCGCCAGGAGTACGAGGTTGTCTGTTCAGCCTGCGGTCAGCAAACATCCGTTCCTTTCAAGCCGATCCTCGACAAACCGGTCTTCTGCAAGCCCTGCTTCGTCGCCAAGCGATCGACAATGGCGTGAGATGCGTAAATCTGAATAGCTTGTTGTTCTGAGCATATGCGAAGGGCCGGGCGAGTCTATGATCGTCCGGCCCTTCGATTCCGGGGACATAATACTAATTATCAGGAAGCCTCTTTGGTCGGGGACCTCGCTTCCCCAAACTGAGAGAACGTCCGGTGAGCGTTTCAACCAACTGTACAAACTGCTCATTTCCGGCTGGCCTCCCTGAGCGTATCGCATTGAGCAGCCTCCCATCGGCTTTCTCATCGTTTCTTCCAAGATACTCTCTCCAGTTCCCTGCTAGCCCCAACAGATCTCTGTTGGTTACTAAGATGTCACTGGGGATCAAACCGAGATGAAACCGAGCGCTGGACCATAGATAGTCCTCAGCTGATCTTACCATGCCGGCATGAACGGGATTGAGTTCTACGTAGCGCGCAGCCGCCAGGAGATGCATCTCATCTAACACACAAGAGCCAAAACGACCCTGAAAGAGATAGCCACGTACGCCATCAGCGAAGTTCTTCAGCCGTGTATATCGCCGGTGCGCTTCCCCAATCGCCCGCGCCACTTGGTCCTTGGGAACCACAACAAGATGGGTATGGTTCGTCATCAAGCACCACCTCGACACCGAACCGGTCCAACTGCTCGGCCATGATATCAAGGTACGCCCTGCGATCGCCGTCATCGCTGAAGATGGGGATTAAACGTACGCCCCGTTGTGTCACATGGTACGGATATCCCGGCACCACGAGTCTAGCAATCCGAGCCATGCGCGACATCTATTAGGTTCATGACGAGGCCGTCAAGAGGAATTTAGTATTGTGTCCCCGGAATTTCGGGATATGTGGAGGCCATGAAGGGCTGCTTTAGAGTGTAGTGAAAGCCGGAGTAGCGGGAACAGGGGCGCCAGCTCAGCCCCGCGTTCTCCCTGAGCGAAGCGAAGAGAACGTATAAGACTCACGCACGTGACCTGCGCAGCGGAGCACGTCGTGTACAGCCGCCGGTTAGGTGGTTCAAACCGACCACCCTCATTCATTTCTTACCAACAAGTTTGTTCGCTTCATTTAGTCCCATTCTTGCCTTGATAGTTAACGGCGCTGGCTGTAATTTCCACTGGGATACTATCTGTTCTGCTGTTTCATAATCTGGCCGAGACATAAGCTTTTTGATTTCATCCAAGTCGGTTTGAGCCTTATCATTGATTCGACCTTCAGACAATAATTTCGCCAGCTTAAAATATGCGAAAGCGCGAACATTGTCCTTAGGCACAACTTTTCCTGCTTTATACACGTTTGAAAGGTTATAGAGCGCATCGATGGCACCTTGTTTTGCGGCTAGCTCCCACCAATGAATAGCTTCATGGAATTTATGTTTTTCGAAATACATACCACCGACGTCGATTTGAGCAAGTACATACCCTGCCTGGGCAGCAACCAATTTATATCGAAGAGCCTTGTTCGGATCTATGGGGACGACGTTAAACTGACCCGCGAAATAGCAACCGAGCTTATACGAGCCCAATGGATCGCCTGACTTTGCGGACTTATCAAACCACTCAAACGCCTTCTTTGAATCCTTGGCAACTCCTAACCCATTGTTAAACATCATTCCCACGTGATATTGGGCTTCAGGATTGCCTTGCCGTGCGATTTTGAGAAGATCTTCAAATAAGACTCGATCCCCATCGCTTCTCTGCTTTATTGTCGGGATGGCTGCGGCTCGCTTCTCTAGTGCCTCTGCTTCCTTTTCCCGGTCGGTTTTTCGAAAGAGCGCCGCCATACTCTTAAGGCTTTCGGCCACAATGGGATCCTCCGGGCCCGCGATCTTCTCCCAGATCGCTAGCGAGCGCTTGTAGAGCGGCTCGGCCTGCGCGTACTGACCTTGACGGTCGTACAGCAAAGCGAGGATGTTCAGGCTTTGGACCACAGTCAGAGAATCCGGCTCATCCGCTTTCTCGGCGACCGCCAAGGCCTTTTTCGCCACTACCGCCGCGCGGTCATAGCGTCCTTGCTCGGCCAGCAAGGCGGTCTCCGCATTGAGTGCCTTCCATTCCGCATTGAGTGCCTTCCATTCGATGTCATTCAGACGAGCTTGATCTTTTTTTAGCGCATCCTCTCCCACGAATCTCCAGTGTCCTTCCCGGACAAGCTCATTTGCCGAGAGATCCAAGTCCTCGCAGCGGACGTAACCGGCCCTTCGCGGCGAAGTCACCTCTGTGACGTGACACCAGTGTCCCGCGGCATTATAGATGGCAAACTCGACCTGCACGCTCGCACCTCGTGGGAGGGCGCCCATGACCTCGCTCTTTGTGGCGCTCTTGGTATGGAGGGGCACCCCGTCACGCTTCACGGTTGCCAGTCCAGACAGCGCATCCGTCTCCGCCGTCCAACCAACCGAGCCCATCATGAGTTCGCACACAACGGCCCAGCACAGCGCATGTACCCACAATCGCCATGGCTTATTCACAGCTTTCCTCCTAAGATGTCCCTGCCGACGCAAGAATCACCCCCTGCGACCTTTCTTCCCATCACTCATCTGGTTCCCTGAGCGCTTCACTCTCAGAAGCCGGCATGTGATCACGACAGAGAGACACAAACTGTCACCTCCCCGAAACCGTCAAGAGTTTTCCGATCTTCCCTGCACTCACGCCAGCGCAGATTACAGCCGTTAATCCGCACTTTCCGGGACTGCACATTACAGGGGTGTAATCTACACCCTGCTCGGCGGCAGGCGTACGGTTTCCTGCACGCGCGCACCACCAACCTGCGCTCTGGCGCCTCACATGCGGCTCTCAGGGGGCCTCCAGATGGTCGCTTTGAGCCGACGACGAACTCAACAGGATTCTAACCTGCTTCTCTGACGGGGCAACGATCCGAATCACATGCGAAGCGGCCTCTTGCGACCTGGGGTTGAGCTGCCGCGAAGCGGTCGGTTTCGTGCCCCTAGCTCTTCCGTGGCGAAGCGGTAGAAAGGAACGCCGGCTCAGCTCTGCGTGCTCCCTGAGCGAGGGGCGAAGAGAGAACGGATCGAGTTCAGTAGCGGCGTTTACGTCATCCACAAGAACGATTTGTCGGGCACATCCTCTTTGTGTATCAAACCTAAATGGTCGCTGTCCCTATTTACCTTACCTAGGTGCCGCGCGTTCCTGACCGGGCCTTTTTGCCAGGGCGATACGACGGGCTGGATAAGACGCAAACGGGTGGCCGCTTTTCTGTTCCTGGGCCTTGAGGTCACGGTAGATCGCCAGTAGGTCATTGTTGAACTGCGCAGCATGTGCCGCACGTACCCGCCGCACCTCTGCCACAATCGGATCTTCCCACATCGCTCAAACCTCCATCAGCTCTTCGGGCGTGCAGATGACCACGGCCTCATAGCCAAGTTCACGGCATGTCGCTTCGATCTTGCTGCGCATGCCTGCATTAGCCAAGTGCTTGTAGTTCCAGGTTAGCAGGTACTCGATGCCATGCACCACCGCAACCGCAACGTGTAGCGCATCTTCCGGAAAGTCCTGGGGAATCACTTTGCTCTGCAGAAGGTGCTGCGCCAACGTCAATGCTTCTTCGGTGATCTCCAACAAGATCAGTTCCGCCAAGAACGCCAAGCGCGCTTCTGCTGCTTCGGGATCACCCGCGCCAGCCTCACGCGCGACGAGTTGCGAGCTGACCACCGCAAAGTTGTGACGAGAGGTTTGCCACCACTCATGGGTAATCTGTTGATGACCAGCGACGATCAAATCGCGACTTGGGTGCGCCGCCAAGTAACTGACGATTGTGGTTTCGATGTAGACTTTGGGGTTCATGGCCGTTCACCTACGGCAAGCGTACCACAAATGCCTCAATGTGGCGAACGATGGGGAACGAAGGCACCGCGCCTAACGCGGGGCTGAGCTGCCGCGAAGCGGTCGGTTTCGTGCCCCTGGTTCTCCCGGAGCGAAGCGTCCGCGCCATCCAGTTATTAGATGGACGGATAAGTACAGCATAGATGTTTCTACACGGTCAAGGCGAAAAATTGCAGTCTGAAGTTGCTGGAGCGGCTCGATTCTGAACGATCCGGATCTCCTTATCCGTGTAGGGTTACTCTACGATCCGACGCGATGCGGAGTTGAATCGAGCGGGGAAGTGTGGTAGCGTGACGATTGTGCAGCTTTCAGCTGTAGTTTTGAGCGATCAGCGCTTGGAGGAAAAACTTTCGTGGATAGTCGAACCAGGGTACTGCTCAGGCAGCTTCCCTCAGTGGATGAGTTATTGCAGGAGCTGTCGATGCGAGAGACGGCTCAGTCGCTACCGCGCTGGACGACGGTAGAGGCGATTCGAGAGGTGCTGGAGTGTTGGCGGCGAAGGATAGCCGGCCAGCCGTCCGAATCAGCGCCGGCCGAGCTGCCATCCAGGACTGCGTTAGTTGCCGAGGCGGAGCAGCTCGCGCTTCGGCTCTGTCGGCCGGCCCTGCGGCGCCTCATTAATGCCACGGGCGTCGTCATCCATACGAATCTCGGCCGCGCTCCGCTCGCCGATGTCGGCATCGAGCGTATGATCGAAGTGGCACAGGGTTACTCGAACCTGGAGTATGACCTCGATCGTGGGGACCGTGGGTCGAGACAAGACCATGTGGAGCAGCTCTTATGCCGCCTGACGGGGGCCGAGGCTGCGCTTGCGGTGAACAATAATGCGGCGGCGGTGCTGTTGGCTGTCAATACGTTGGCTGAGGGAATGGAGGTCATCGTTTCGCGCGGGGAGCTGGTGGAGATCGGCGACTCATTTCGGATCCCCGATATTCTGCGCCGTGCAGGCGGGATCCTGCGGGAAGTAGGGACCACCAATCGAACCTACCTGAGGGATTACGAGGACGCGATCGGGCCGACGAGCGCGATGCTCCTGAAGGTCCATACCAGTAACTTCCGAATCCAGGGCTTCGCTCGCCAAGTCTCAATCGCTGAATTGACGAGTTTGGGCCAGAAGGTCGATCTTCCAGTAGTGGAGGATGTGGGCAGCGGCGCTCTCGTCGATCTGTCGCAGATTGGACTGACCAAAGAGCCGATGCCGTCGGAGAGCATCCGCGTCGGCGCGGATTTGGTGACCTTCAGCGGGGATAAGCTGCTGGGAGGTCCTCAGGCAGGTCTGATCGTGGGCAAGCGACTACTGGTGGATAGGCTCCGCCGTAATCCGCTTGCGCGTGCCATACGGATCGACAAGCTTTCGCTGGCCGCCCTGGAGGCAACATTACGCCTCTACCTCGACGAGGGGCGCGCCTTTTCCTGTATTCCGGTGCTCCGCGCACTGGCTATACCGCTTCAGGATATTGAACGACGGGCCAGGCATCTGCGCGATCGGATCGCCGCCCTCGCCCCAGATCGTCTTGAGGTCTCGATCATCGATGGGACCTCGGAGGTAGGTGGGGGTGCGCTGCCGATGGAGGCGATTCCGACGCAACTGGTAGCCGTACAGGCCGCCCACCTGACCGCATCGCTCCTGGAGGAACACCTGCGCCGGACCGACCCACCGGTGATGGTTCGAATCAGAGATGACCGGATCGTGTTGGATCCTCGCACCGTCTCGGAAGATGATCTGGAACTGCTGGCCAACCTGGTGGCTTCAGTTGCCACGACCATCTGAAAGCCGATAGTTCAGGGAGTGAACGATGAGCGGCCTGTTTATCACCTTTGAGGGGGGCGAGGGATCCGGTAAGACGACCCAGTTGAAGCTGCTGGCCAATCGAATTCGTGGCTCTGGCACAGAGGTCATCGATACCCAGGATCCCGGCGGGACCGCTATCGGCAAAGAGATCCGGGCGCTCCTGCTGCACGCCCCGCTTCATACAATCGGGGATAGGGCGGGCTCTAGCCCTATTACGGCTACGACGGAGTTGCTGCTGTATGAGGCAAGCCGGGCGCAGCTTGTTCAGGAACTGATTGCTCCTGCGCTTGCGCGAGGAGCAATCGTACTCTGCGACCGTTTTACCGATTCCACGCTGGCGTACCAGGGATTTGGAAGGGGTATCGACCTCCACCTGATCCAGCAGTTGAACCAATTCAGCACCGATGGGCTTGTCCCAGATCTGACTATCCTGCTGGATCTCGATCCAAGAATCGGACTGATGCGGCGCAGAAGTGAGGGTGACATCGAGACTGCGACGGAGCTTAGTGTAGGGTTATCTGGATGGGATAGGATCGAGTCAGAGCCGCTGGACTTTCATCAGCGGATCAGAGAGGGCTACCTGACCTTGGCGCGGGAAGATCCGAATCGAATATTCATGATCGACGCCTGTCTGAGTGCGACTGAGATCGAGATGGTTATATGGAATCAGTTTATCAATCTTCGAACGCGGTGCGGTGATGCCGTTTCGTGACCAGATCGGACAGGCGCGAGCTATTCGATTCCTCCAGCGGGCGTTCGTGACCGGGCGGATTGCCCACGCCTATCTCTTTACGGGGCCGACAGGGGTCGGTAAGCGCGCCGCTGCCATCGCGTTTGCCCAGGTGCTCAACTGCGAACGAGGCGCAGGGTTCGATGACGGGTGCGGGAACTGCCGCGCCTGCCGCAATATCGCCAACGGACTGCACCCGGACGTCCAGGTGATCGACCCGGACGGTGCGACCATCAAGATTGAACAGATCCGGACCCTCGAGGCCGACGCAGCCCTGGTTCCCTATGAGGCTCAGTGGAAGATCTTTATTCTTAACGGTGCGGAACGGATGACAGAGCAGGCCGCCAATGCCCTCCTAAAGACCCTTGAGGAGCCGTCCAAGGGGACCGTATTCATTCTCCTGACCAGTACGGTCTCAGCACTGCTCCCCACTATTGTCTCGCGATGCCAGGCGATCACCTTCGCCTCGCTTCCGGACAAGCAGATTGAGACCCTTCTCATCGAACAGGGAATGGAGCTGCCTCGTGCGCGACTTATTGCCGCCTTAAGCCGGGGCAGCATCGAGCGCGCCTTGAGCCCGGAGGTCGCGTCCATGCCTGCCACGAGAGATTTGTTGCTTGAAGGACTTGGGCGAGGATTTCAGGATGGACCCGCTGCTCTCATTGAATTAGCCGAGAAGCTGGCAAAGGATCGAGAGAAGCTTCAGCAATACCTGGAAGTCCTGGCGGCCTGGTTGCGTGATATGATGGTTGCGAAGGCATCCGGGCGAAGGGATTGGCTGGTAAACAACGATCGCGGTGAGGAGGTCGCCTGCCGGGCAGAGGGCTTGCCCATGGACGCTATCCTCGATGGACTTCGCGCGGTCCACGCGATGATGGGTAACCTCGTCCGTAATGCAAACCCGCGCCTATCGCTGGAGGAACTATTGCTTCGACTGCGTGAGATACTTCCGTCTGGTCTGTTGCCGGTGCCGGCATGAAAACGGTTCGCATCGATTTAGGGGAGACCGAACACCAGGAGCAACACTACGATCCGCGGGGACTGAGCGTGCAGCCCGGTGACCAGGTGGTGGTTGAGACTAAGTGGGGACAGGGGCTGGCCCGTGTATTTGCGACCTTTCCAGCCTTTCCCGAGCAAAAAGCCAGAGCGCCACTGCCGGCTGTGCTTCGTTTGGCGACGACGCGGGATCGTTCCAACGAGGAACGTATCAGGCGCGTGGAGGCGGACGGGAGAGCCTTTTGTGTTCGGAGAATCGCGGAATGCCAGTTGCAGATGAAGTTGGTGGATGTCAAGGCAAGCTTCGACCGGAGCAGGATTACCTTCTATTTCTATGCAGATGAACGAATCGATTTCCGCAATCTGGTCAAGGAGCTGGCCCAGCAGTTCCATACCCGCATCGAGATGCGACAGATCCGAGCCAGAGATGTTGCCAGCAAATTGGGCTGCGTCGGTCCGTGCGGCCGCGAGCTGTGCTGTAAGACCTTTCTGAAGGAGTACGAGCCGGTCTCAGTCCGGATGGCCAAGGATCAGGGCCTCCCCCTGAATCCGAGTAAGTTGGCGGGGATATGCGGACGACTGAAGTGTTGCCTGCGTTACGAGCACTCAATGTATGAAGAGATAAAACGGCTTTTACCCAAGGTTGGCTCCCCGGTCGAGGCGCCTGAAGGAGTAGGGTTTGTAAAGGTACGGAACATTCTGGCCGAATCGGTGGTCGTCGAATTAGAGGATGGCCGACTGGTGACGACGAAGGTGGCCGATCTGATTCATATCGGCCCACCCCTGGACGACAAGTCGCCGCGGGGCGGTTGCGGCGGTGGCGGCGGAGGCTGCGGAAGCGGAGGTCCCGGGATGGGCCCTGTGCCGGACCATAACAACTCATGAGCCACGAGACCTTCTACCTGACCACCCCGATCTACTACGTCAACGCCACCCCGCATCTGGGACACGCCTACACCACCATCCTGGTCGATACAATGACCCGCTTCCAGAAGCTGCGGCTGGAACCTGAGCGGGTCTATTTTCTGACCGGTACCGACGAGCATGGCGATAAGATCGTCCAGGCGGCTGCACAGGCCGGCGAGAGCCCGCAAGCCTATGTCGATCGAATCAGCGGGATTTTTCAAGAAACGTGGAAGCAGTTGGGGCTGACGCCGAATCAGTTTATTCGCACCACCAGTGAGACGCATAAACGTACCGTACAGCGGTTTCTGCAACAGATCTACGATACCGGAGATATCTATTTCGGCGAGTACGGCGGCCAGTACTGCCTTGGCTGCGAACGGTTCTACACCGAGAAGGAACTGCAGGACGGCCGATGTCCCGATCATCAGACGATTCCCACCTTTATCAAGGAGCAGAACTACTTCTTTCGGATGGGGAAGTATCAGGATTGGCTGATCGATCACATTCATCACAATCCGGACTTTATCCGACCGGAGCGCTTTAAGAACGAGGTCCTGTCCTTTCTCAAGGAGCCGCTGGAGGATCTGTGTATCTCACGGCCTCGAACGCGCCTGGAGTGGGGGATCCCGCTTCCCTTCGACGATCGTTATGTGACCTATGTCTGGTTCGATGCCCTCATCAACTACATCTCGGCCCTGGGCTGGCCTGATGGCGAGGCGTTCCAGCGATACTGGCCCGTGGTCCAGCATCTGATCGCCAAGGATATCCTGAAGCCGCACGCGATCTACTGGCCGATCATGCTGAAGGCGGCCGGACTTCCGCCCTATCGTCACCTGAATGTTCACGGCTATTGGAAGATCGAAGAGGCCAAGATGTCCAAGAGCCGGGGCTCTGTCGTCCGTCCGCTTGAGCTGGCCGATAAGTACGGCGTCGACGCCTTTCGCTATTTCGTACTGCGAGAGATGGCATTCGGTCTGGATGCCGGATTCAGTGAGGATGCGCTTGTGGCGCGACTGAATGCGGACCTGGCCAATGATCTGGGGAATCTCTATAGCCGTATCCTGAAGCTGATCCAGCGATACTACGACGGCAAGATACCCGAATCGTCTGGTGAAGAGGCGCTTACCGATGTGACGCGGTCGGCCATCACAAACGTGATAGCTGCGACGGAACGGTTTGCGTTCAGTGAAGCGCTGGCGGCAATCTGGAATCTGGTGTCGGCCACGAATAAATATCTGGTGACCAACGAACCATGGAAGCAGAACCCGGAGGATGCTCGAACGAAGGCAGTCCTGTCCAACGCAGCCGAGACTCTCCGCACGATCGCCGTTCTCTTGTTGCCGTTTCTTCCCCAGACCGCGGAACGGATGCTCCGAGGCTTGGGGATTTCAGAGCCGCTCGAATCGATTCGCTTCGATGAGGCGCTCGCATCACCACGGCATGCGGGGGCAGAGCAGCGGCGAGTCTCAGAGTTGCAGCCTCTCTTCCCGCGTATTGAGGCGACTGCTCCCCGCTTAAAACCCGCGGGGACAGGCGCGAAATCGGTACCGGTCAAAACGGAACCGGCTGCTGTCCCCCAGTCTGAAGGCGAACAGATCGCCATTGATGAGTTCCGGCGCATCGACCTGCGGGTTGCAGAGGTGATCGAGGGGGCCGCGATCCCAGGTTCGAAGAAGCTGGTCAGGCTGCGGGTGAGGCTTCAGGACGAGGAGTGGACTGTCGTGGCCGGTCTGAAGGAGCACTATCCTCCCGAAACCTGGGCAGGGAAGCGAATCATCCTGGTGGCCAACCTGAAGCCCACCAAGCTGATGGGGATTGTGTCTCATGGCATGGTGCTTGCCGCCGAAGATGACGCTGGCCGGATCGTGCTGCTGACGCCGGAGGCGCCGATCGCATCTGGTTCCAAGGTTCGTTAGCGTACATCTAATGAGGCCTCTCTACGATTGCATGTGCACTGTGGCGGGCCTAGAAACGAGAATAGCAAGGCGCGGTTCATGGGGCCGACCGAGACGTACGTTGGCTGGTACGTCGCAGGGAGCGCCAGGGAGTCGGCAACGCAGCTAGTCGAAGTTTATCGGGGCGCCATGTTTGTTGATACACATTCGCACATCCAAATGCAGGAGTACGAGTCCGACAGGGCCGCGACGATGGATCGTGCCCAGACTGCGGGGATCAGCCTGATGCTCGCGGTCGGGTATCACCTTGAGATGAGCCGTCTGGCAGTAGAGGCCGCACAACGATACCCGCAGGTCTATGCAAGTGTCGGTATCCATCCTCACGATGCCACGCAGTACGATGATGCGGCTGAAAAGACCCTTCGAACATTGGCCAAGCAACCGAAGGTCGTGGCCATCGGCGAGGCGGGTCTTGACTTCTATCGCGATCGTTCCCCTCGCGCCGTACAGGCCGAGGCATTTCGCTGCCAGATTCGTCTGGCCAAAGAACTTGACCTGCCGCTCATTGTCCATGATCGCGATGCTCATCAAGAGACGATGCAAATGCTGGACGCGGAAGGATCTGAGCGTGTGGTCCTGCACTGCTTCTCCGGCGATTTCGGTATGGCTGACGAGGCCTGGCGGAGAGGTTACTACGTCTCAATCGCCGGTCCGATCACCTATCCCAAGAACGAGGCCCTTCGCGCGGTTGTGCGTAAGGCCAAGACGGATTGCCTCCTCCTGGAGACCGACTGCCCCTACCTGCCGCCCCAAGCGTTCCGAGGCCAGCGGAGCGAGCCGTCCCATCTCCTGCACACCGCTCAAGAGGTCGCCCGGCTCCTGAATATGCCGCTGGATGAACTTGGGCGCCTCACCACCGAGAACGCCCGCCGCCTGTTCCGACTCCCTCCATTGGAATGAGTGCCGACCCTGCTATAAATTTTCTTGGGTCTTCTCCAAAAAAAGACTGAAAATCTACCCACTCACTTGGGAGAAGAGCCACAAAAGCATTCATGTATCATATCCGCTCCTGCCTCCGTTTACACCCGCATCTCTCCCACTGATGAGACGGCTATGGAACCTCTTCCGCGTTCCAGCATCCGGGCGTCCTTCTCCCAGGAGCGTATGTAGTATCTGGATCAGAGGAGGGGACGGTCGTGTAGAGATCCAAGGACGACGAGACAACCAAGAGCTTCCCGGCGCCGAAATGGCTGGCCGTGATGTGTCCGCATGGTAGGCGTTTTAAGTTAGATATTTCGTAAATCGCCTATTAGTCATTGCTGTTTGTAATGAAATCTTATAGTTTACGGCAAGTTATTGTTTCGTCTTGACCGTGTAGAAGAATCTGTGATGTACTTATCCGTCCATCTAATAACTGGTTCTCCCTTCGCTTCGCTCAGGGAGAACGCGGGGCTGAGCCGGTGTCCCTTCCCTCCGCTCCGCTACGGGAGAACCGGGGGCACGAAACCGACCGCTTCGCGGCGGCTCAGCCCCGCGTGCGTGCCGCTTGACCACCATCGCTGGAATAGGAACCTGAATGCCCGATAAAGAAGCCGCAGCCCGCATCAACTTCAACAAGCTGGTCGAAGCGGCCGGCTGTGAACACGCGGAGGCGCGGCGTCACCCGCTTCAGCCGTGGAGACCCCAAACATGAGCATGGACGTCTTCACTCTCAGGGACCGGCTGGTTGCGGACTACCAGAGTTATACGCGTAGCTTCATCAAGATTCGCGACGAGCGCATCGCGGCATACGTTGACGACGCCCTCAACGCCGGGTCGTTCTGGCCTGAGCCCCTCCTCCAGCTGAACCCGACGTTCCTGCCGGGCGGAACGATCGATGCCCTTGTGGAGCAGGGAGCCCTGCTTCAGGATTGCGCGCGCATCTTCCGCATCGACAAGTCGGACACGGATCACACCGGGAAGCAGCTGCTTTTGCACGCACACCAGCACGAGGCGATCGCTAAGGCGAAGAAGGGCAAGTCGTACATCCTCACGAGCGGTACGGGCTCGGGGAAGAGCATGACCTACATCGTGCCCATCGTGGACCACGTCCTGCGGAACGGGTCTGGTCGTGGCATTCAGGCGATCGTTGTTTACCCGATGAATGCGTTGGCTAACAGTCAGGGAGAAGAGCTCGCGAAGTTCCTCGAGAAGGGCTACCCGGCCAGTCAACCACCGGTTCGCTTCGCGCGCTACACGGGCCAGGAGAAGGGCGTCGAGCGCGAGAGCATTCGCAGCAATCCGCCGGACATACTGCTGACTAACTACATGATGCTGGAGCTGCTCCTGACGCGAGCCGAGGATCGCGAGCTCGTTCGCGCAGCAAAGGGTCTGCGCTTTCTGGTGTTCGATGAGTTGCATACCTACCGCGGGCGACAGGGTGCAGATGTGGCTATGCTCATTCGACGCTGCCGCCTGGCGTTTGATGGCCATGAAATGATCTGCATCGGGACATCGGCGACGATGACCAGTGCAGGCACGAGCGAAGAGCAGAAGCGGGAAGTGGCCAAGGTCGGAGAAGCGCTATTCGGCGTGTCTTTCGAGACGCAGCAAGTCATCTCTGAGACGCTGGAGCGCGCCACGCCTGAGTTCACCACACCAGATGCGCAGACGGTTCAGGTCCTCCGCAGCACCATCGAGTCGGATAGTCCTCCACCGGCGGACTACGAGAGCTTTCGGCAGCATCCCCTCGCGTCATGGATCGAGTCGACATTTGGTGTGCGGGCAGAGGAAGGCACTGGCCGGCTCATCCGCCAATTGCCGCGTCGCCTTCAAGGGGAAGAGATAGAGAACCAGCAGAGTGCCGCTGCGGAGTTGGCGGCGCTGACCGAAACAGAGTCCGCGCGATGTACAATCGTGCTGCGTCGTTTTCTTCTTCAAGGCGCAACACTTCGCCGGAGCGCTTCGAGTCGCTTCCCGATCTTCGCTTTCCGACTGCATCAGTTGTTCACCCGCGGGGACACCGTTTGGGCGACGCTAGAGTCAGAGGGTGAGCGACATCTGGAGATGACGAAGAAGGTCGCGAAGCCCGGAGAACTGTTTAAGCCGCTCTTTCCGCTCGTCTTCTGTCGGCACTGCGGCACGGCCTACTACCGCGTGACGCGGAGCGCCGATGAACACGGGAATACATTGACTGCGCGCGAGGATCGCCGCGCGGACGATGACGACGGCAGCGGCGATGGGTACCTCTTCGTATCGCAGTCGGCTCCGTGGCCGCGAGCGGAGGGAAGGGAGCTGCTGGAGCGACTGCCCGAGTTCATGAAGGAGACGACCGCGCAGGGCGTTGAACGCGTGCGCCCCGACTCGCGCGGCGATGTTCCGGAGTCGCTCTTCGTCGATGCGCGCGGGCGCATCGTATCGGAGGGGCAGGGGATTCCAGCGGCCCTCATCCGCCGCCAGTTCCTTTTCTGTCTGGAACCTTCTTGCGGCGTTGCCTACGCGAAGAGCCAGCGCTCTGAGCGCTCGAAGCTGGCCACGCTTGGCGTCGACAATCGCAGCACGGCCACCACGATCCTGGCCGTGCGATCACTGATCGAGTTGCATGGTGATCGGGATGTGAGGCCGGAGGCGCGCAAGCTGCTCAGCTTCACCGACAACCGCCAGGACGCATCCTTGCAGGCCGGGCACTTCAACGACTTCACCCAGGTTGCGCTGCTGCGCTCCGCGCTGCACAAGGCGACACAGGAGAGGGGGTCGAAGGGTCTGAGCCATGGCGATTTGTCGCGGAGCGTCTTCGACGCCATGCAGCTCGCTTTTGATGAGTATGCCGCGGATCCCGAAGTGCGCGGCCCGGCTCGCACTGCAACCCAGGATGCGCTCCGTCATGTCTTGGACTACTACCTGTATCGCGATCTGCAGCGCGGCTGGCGCGTGACTGCGCCGAGCCTCGAGGACTGCGGCCTGCTGTCCTTTGAGTACGAAGGCTTGAAGGGCGACGAAGGGCTATTGGGCGAGAGCGAACTCTGGAGCAGCGGCTTCAGCGTAGGGGAGGGACGAGGAGCGGAGCGCCTTGTGGAAACACCGCCAGCTCTGCGCGCATGCCCCGGCGCTGTGCGGGAGGAGGCGGTTCGTACGCTTCTCGACGTGCTGCGCCGCTCGCTCGCGGTGAAGGTCGATGTGCTCGATCCTCAGAAACAACTCGACCTCGTAGAGCAAACCAAGCCCCGGCTGCTTGAGGACACGGTCTGGTATCTCGAAGACGCCCGTGAGCTCACCAAGTCAGTCGTCGCCTACCCCCGGCCAAAACGGAAGCAAGATCGGAGCGGACTCTTCGTCTCTTCCTACGGAGCGTATGGCCGCTACCTCAAGCGGGCTCTGGCTGCCTACATGCCCAAGGGCGAGAGCTTCGGCCGTGCCGAGCTGGATGCGGTCATGGGCTTCTTGTTCCTCGCTCTCAAGCGCTATGGGATCGTCGAGCAGGTACGGAGTGCACGCGATGGCGAGGATCCCGGGTATCAACTGAATGCCGACGCGCTACGGTGGCTCCCCGCCGATGGCGAGATTCGCCCACTGGACCGCACTCGCTTACTGACGGCAGGCGAGATCCCCCCCCAAGGTCAACCGCTACTTCGTCGAGTGCTACCGCAGCTTCGTACACCTGAAGTGCGTCCTGGAAGCCCGTGAGCACACGGCACAGGTCGCCGCGGAGGATCGCGAAAAACGGGAAGAACGCTTCCGCCGTGCTGATCTGCCGCTGCTATTCTGCTCGCCGACGATGGAGCTGGGCGTCGACATCTCTCAACTCAACCTCGTCAACCTGCGAAACGTGCCGCCGACCCCGGCCAACTACGCTCAGCGCAGTGGCCGGGCCGGACGTGGCGGTGAGCCGGCGCTGGTCTTCACCTACTGCGCCGGACGCAGTCCCCACGACCAGTACTACTTCCGCGAGCCCAGTAGAATGGTCGCGGGTTCAGTGGCGCCCCCCCGCATCGACCTGCGCAATCGCGACCTGATTCGCGCGCACATCAACGCGGTGTGGATGGAGGTCGCCAAGCCGGATCTTGGCAAGACGCTGACGGGAGTACTCGAGCTCACCCCTCAAGATGGACAGTTCCCGTTGCCCGTAAAGGAAGCGCTGACGCGGGAGCTCCGAAGCCCGGTTCATCGCGCCTCGGCGCTCGCGAAGGCGAAGCAGCTCATCGCAAGCATCCAGGGCGAGCTCGCGACCGCTGGATGGTTTCATGAGGATTGGGTCCGGGAGGTCCTGGACCAGGTCGAGCGCGGGTTCGATGGGGCGTGCGAGCGGTGGCGAAGCCTCTATCGCTCTGCGGTGCGACAGCGCGAACTGCACCACAAGATCATCGGCGACCACTCGCGTCCAGAGCTCGAGCGCAACCACTCGCGCCGGCTTCGTGCTCAGGCGGAGAGTCAGATCCGGCTCCTGACCGAGGCCGAGGGTGTCTACGAAGGTGACTTCTACTCCTACCGCTACTTCGCGGCGGAGGGGTTCCTGCCCGGCTACAACTTCCCGCGCCTGCCGCTGTCTGCATTCGTCCCTGGCCGCCGACTGCGCAAGGGGCGGGACGAGTTCATCTCGCGCCCGCGCTTCCTTGCGATCTCCGAGTTCGGCCCGCGCGCCTTGATCTACCACGAGGGCGCTCGCTACCGCGTCTACAAGGTCAACCTCGACTTCGGGTCGCCAGACCTCGAGGCAACCCACGATCTGGTGACGGCGACGATGAAGCGTTGCCCGCGATGCGCCTATGCCCACTTGGAGCAAGGCAACAACCTCGCGGAGATCTGCGACCGATGTGGCACGGCCCTCGAGGGACCGGCGCGCATCGAGAACCTCATTCAGCTCCAGAACGTGAGCCTGAAGCTCGCTCAGCGCATCACGTGCGACGAGGAGGAGCGCCTGCGCTTTGGCTACAAACTGATCATCTCCTACCGCTTCCCAGAGATCGGCGGCAAGCTCGACAGGAAGGACGCCGAGGTGCGCTCTGGCGATGCACTTGCCGTGCGCCTGAGCTACGGAGACGCGACGGACCTGTATCGCATCAACCTCGGCTGGGCAAATCAGCGTGGAAACCAGCCGCCGGGCTTCAACCTCGATCTCGAGCGTGGCTACTGGTTCCGCAATCAAGCCGACGACGAGGACCACGATGACGCCACGGCCCAGACGCGGATCCAGCGCGTCGTGCCGTATGTAAAGGACACGAAGAACGCGCTCGTCATACGCTTCGAGCCCCCGCGGTCGGGGCCTGAGATGGCGGGCCTTCAGTCCGCCTTCAAGCAGGCCATCCAGAAGCACTTTCAGCTCGAGCCCCGCGAGCTCACCTGCGAGCCGGTGCCGTCACCGCAGGATCGTCAGGAGATTCTCTTCTATGAAGCGTCCGAAGGGGGCGCTGGGGTGCTCCGGCAACTCGTGGAGGACCCGGCGGTGTTTCCGCTCCTCGCGCGCCGGGCGCTCGAAATCTGCCACTTCGACCCGGATACCTTGGAGGACCTGGGGGCGCACACCTGCGGACGGGCCTGTTACGAGTGCCTGCTGGACTATGGAAACCAGACCGATCACAAGGACCTCGATCGGAGCCTGATCCGGGACCTTCTCTCCGAGCTATCGCGCTCCGTATGCGTTCCTGCCGGCGGCGCTGGATCGCGTGAGAAGCGAATGGCTGCGCTGCGGAAACGCTGCGACAGCCAACTGGAGAAGCGGTGGCTCGACATGGTGGACACCATGATGCTGCGCCCACCCAGCGACGCGCAGTATCGGATTCCGGGGTACTACGCCCAGCCGGACTTCTTCTACCGCGAGCACAACGCCGCCATCTACATCGATGGACCGCCGCACGACACGCCAGACCAGGTACGCGAGGACGATGGCGCCACGAAGGCCTTGATGGAGATGGGATACATCGTGATCCGCTTCCATCATCGAGCTGACTGGCGCGAGATCTTCTGCAAGCACCCCGACGTTTTTGGAGTTCCGCGAGCATGAGCGTATCGCTCTCCAAGCCCGGGACGCTGGTCCATGCACGCGGGCGCGAGTGGGTCGTGCTGCCGCAATCCACCGACGAGCTCCTGATGTTGCGGCCCGTCGGCGGACTGGACGAGGAGGTCACCGGCGTGCTTCCGGCCGTGGAAGCCGTCGAGTCCGCGACCTTCCCATTGCCCAGCCATGACGACCTGGGCGATTTCGCGTCTGGACAGCTTCTGCGCGACGCGGCACGGCTGTCCACGCGCGCCGCCGCCGGTCCCTTCCGCAGCTTCGGGCGCATCGCCGTCGAACCAAGGCCGTACCAGCTCGTACCGCTGATGATGGCGCTCAAGCTCGAGCCTATACGCATGCTTATCGCCGACGACGTGGGTATCGGCAAGACCATCGAGGCGGGACTGATCGCGCGGGAGCTCCTCGACCGAGCCGAGATTCGGCGCATGGCGGTACTTTGTCCCCCGCACCTGGCTGAGCAGTGGCAGCGCGAGCTCACGGAGAAGTTTCACATCGAGGCCGAACTGGTACTGTCGAGTACGATCCAGCGCCTCGAGCGCGATCTGCCACTCGGTGTCTCGGTCTTCGATCGGCACCCCTTCACCGTCGTCTCGACAGACTTCATCAAGACGCCACGCCGAGCCGAGGACTTCGCGCTCAAGTGCCCCGAGTTCGTGATCGTGGACGAAGCTCACGGCTGCACACTTGCCGGAGGCGTCGGGAAGGGCCGGCAGCAGCGTTTCGAGTTGCTTCGTCGGGCGACGGAAAACCCCGCACGGCACCTCGTGCTGGTTACGGCGACGCCCCACAGCGGCAACGAAGAGGCCTTCCGCTCGCTCCTGAGTCTGCTCGACAGCGGTTTCGCCGACCTGCCCAGCGACCTCGACCGCGCGGGGCGCGAAGGCATCCGCCGCAAGCTCGCCCGCCACCTTGTGCAACGTCGGCGCGCCGACATCCGTCACTACCTCGACACCGACACGGCCTTCCCCTCTCGCAAGGATAAGGAGGCCACCTACAGTTTCAGCAAGTCATACCGAGGGCTGTTCGACGACATCCTCGCCTTCGCGCGGGAGTACGTCGCCGAGGAAGACGGTGGGCAGCGCCACCGCCGTGTGCGCTATTGGTCCGCACTCGCCCTTATGCGCTGTGTGTCCTCGAGCCCGGCTGCCGCGGCGGCCACGCTGCGCAGCCGCGCCGCCGTTGACGCGGCCGAAGAGGACGACGTGGACGAGGTGGGCCGCCGCACGGTGCTCGACCAGGGGGACGACGACGATGCGGTCACTCTCGACTTCAGCCCTGGCTCCGACACGGAAGCGGGCAAGGACGCCACATGGCGAAAGCTACTGGAGTTCGCCCGCCGTGCCGAAGCCATCAGCACTGCCGACGACCTGAAGCTCCAGGGAGCCGTGAGTGAGATCAAGGCCCTGATCAAAGCGGGCTTCCATCCGATCGTCTTCTGCCGCTTCGTCGACACCGCCGAGTACGTCGCTCGCCAGCTCCGCGAGTTGCTCCCATCGAAGGTGCGGGTCGAATCCGTCACCGGGTTGCTCCCGCCGACCGAGCGCGAGGGACGCATCGCGGCGCTGATCGCCGAGCCGGGGGACCTCGTGCTCGTCTGCACCGACTGCCTGTCCGAGGGCGTCAACCTCCAGCAGCACTTCAACGCCGTGCTGCACTACGACCTGGCGTGGAACCCCACGCGGCACGAGCAGCGCGAGGGCCGTGTGGACCGGTTCGGGCAGGAGAAGACCGAGGTGCGCGTCGTCACGTACTACGGCACCGACAACCCTATCGACGGCGTGATCCTGGACGTGCTGATCCGCAAGCACAAGGCGATCAAGAGCGACCTGGGCGTGGCCGTCGCCGTGCCTGGCTCCAGCGAGCAGGTAGCTCAGGCACTCTTCGAGGGTGCGCTGTTTCGTGAACGAGCCGGTTCTGGAGATCGACAGCTTCGGCTGTTCGGCGACGACGAAGACAAGATCGTTTTGACAACGTAAAAAGAGCCCACCGTGATAAAGCAAAAAGAACCCACCCCGGTTCAGTAGTCGTTGGGCCTGTGGGAGGCACGGTCCCCAGGCCGTAAGCCTGCTGCCTGCTGCCTTCGGTC
>Ga0209514_10002706_pt1 | contig 26853 bp, 28 predicted proteins | sample Subgrocontami58m_FD_187452 | JGI IMG/M metagenome (GOLD analysis project Ga0209514, IMG submission 187452) | Subsurface groundwater microbial communities from S. Glens Falls, New York, USA - GMW37 contaminated, 5.8 m (SPAdes) (version 3) | ecosystem: Environmental > Aquatic > Deep subsurface >...
ATATTATCATAAAGGCTGCCAAAGAGACTGGTGCGATAATTACTGCGGAAGAACACAATGTATGCGGAGGGTTTGGCAGTGCTGTGGCAGAGGTCGTGGCGCAGAACTGTCCTGTTATGATGAAATTCGTAGGAGTCCAGGATAGGTTTGGGGAATCGGGACGGCCTGATGAATTATTAGATGCATTTCATCTGACTGCAAAGGATATTGCGAAAGCGGCTGAATCATTACTTAAGAACAAGAAGAAAAAACGGTTAAGAAGATAACCTGTGAATCAGATTACCATTAAATCCCCTGCTAAGGTGAACCTCTATTTAGAGGTAAAAGACTTGCGGCAGGATGAATATCACAATATAGATACTGTCTTCCAGAAGATAACGCTCTATGACGAAATTACTTTGTCTGAAAGAACTAAAGGCATAAGGCTCATTTGTGACAATAAAGACGTCCCTACCAATCATTATAACCTTGCATACAAGGCAATAAGATTACTTAATGGTGTGGTAAAGGGATTGCCCGGGATTGAAATAAGTATAAAGAAGATAATACCTGTAGCAGGTGGCCTGGGAGGAGGTTCAAGTAATGCTGCATCAGTCCTATTGGGGCTTAAGAAGCTCTGGCAGATAAAGGTCTCTCAAAAGAGATTGATGGAGTTAGGCAGGGTATTAGGGGCGGATGTCCCATTTTTTATTTCCGGGTTTGGCACTGCCGTGGGCAGGGAGAGAGGGGATAGATTAACCCCTATCGCGAATAATTTAAGTTTCTGGCTTGTGTTGGTAAATCCAGGTATAAAGATTTCCACAAAGGAAGTTTATAATAGTCTAAAAATTGGCTTGACAAAAGATAGAGGGGGTGTTAAAATCATATCACATGCGATTAGGGAAGGTTCGTTAAACATGGTATGCAGAGGATTATATAATCGTTTAGAAGAATCTGTAACAAAAAGATGTAAGGTTGTTTCTCAAATCATGGAGAAACTGAGGTCTTTTGGTGCCATGGGTGTAGCGATGTCTGGTAGTGGCCCTACAGTGTATGGCATAACATCTACGAGAGAGGAGGCGATGCGATTGAGGGATATGATTGTACGAGAAGGGTGGAGTATATTTATCGCAAGGAATGTCAATTATGCCGAAAGGGGTGGAAGTGATGGAGATAACTGAGGTAAGGATATTCTTGAAAGATGGGTCTGATAAGAAATTAAAGGCATATGCAGCAGTAACACTTGACAATGCCTTTGTAGTAAGGGATATTAAGGTCATAGATGGTACCAAAGGGCTGTTCATCGCTATGCCATCAAGAAAACTGAGGGAGCGGTGCCCTAAGTGTGGACATATGAATGTAGTAAGAAGCAAATTTTGTAACCAGTGTGCTGGTGGATTGGAACTTAGACAGACTGCAAATGAGCAGGAGAGACAATCTGAGCACAGGGATATCGCTCATCCTATTACATTAGAATGCAGAGAGTATATTCAGAAGAAGATATTAGAGGCTTATGACAATGAAAAGGCAAAAGGAAATATTGTAGCATCAGATTATATGGAGAAAGGATTGTAAAATAAATTTATGATTACACCGATTATAAAAGCAGATTACACAGATGAAAAACAAACGATGCTTTAATCTGTGTAATCAGTAGTTAAATCTGTGTAATCTTTCTAATTTAGTGCCCGGTAGTGTAATGGTAACACACCAGAATTTGGATCTGTGATTCGAGGTTCGAATCCTCGCCGGGCAGAAGGTAGAAAAGACATAACTTATAACTGTAAACTCCCGAACGAAGTGAGGGTAAATGGTAGAGAGATGTTCATTTTGCGGCAGAGGAAAGAAAGATATACAGAAGTTATTTAGCGGTCCAGGCATATATATCTGTAACGTCTGTGTTAATCTATGCCATGATATACTCACAAGAGAAGAGCGCCAGAGCCCGACTATTTTACAGAAGGGACTACCTGTATCTAATGGCGTTCCAAAACCTGCTGATACTAAAAAGCATCTTGACCATTATGTAATAGGGCAGGAAAGGGCTAAGAGGCAGCTCTCTGTATCTGTCCATAATCATTACAAAAGAATACTCTCCAGAACAGAGCCTAGTGACGTAGAACTTGAGAAGTCAAATGTGCTATTGATAGGGCCTACAGGCTCTGGCAAGACGCTGTTGGCGCGGACACTTGCCAAGATATTAGATGTCCCTTTTGCAATCGCTGATGCCACGACACTTACAGAGGCCGGGTATGTGGGGGAAGATGTTGAAAATGTGATATTGAGGCTCTTGCAGAATTGTAATTATGATGTTAAGAAGGCAGAGCTTGGCATAGTCTACATAGACGAAATAGACAAGATTGGCAAGACCTATGATAATGTCTCTATCACACGGGATGTCTCGGGAGAGGGTGTCCAGCAGGCCCTTTTAAAACTACTTGAAGGGACTATAGCCAATGTCCCTCCCCAGGGAGGACGGAAACACCCGCAGCAGGAGTATATACGTGTAGATACTACAAGCATACTATTTATATGCGGCGGGACGTTTACTGCGTTAGAGAAAATCATAGAGAGAAGATTAGGCAAGATGGTTCTCGGTTTCAAATCCGAATCTGTCTCGCTACATGATAAGACCCTGGGCGGGATACTCGCACAGGTAGAACCCGAAGATTTATTGAAATTTGGCATGATACCTGAGTTTGTAGGGAGGTTCCCTGTTATTGCTACTTTAAATTCGTTAGGAGAGGATGAGTTGATTAGTATCTTAACAAAGCCGCGGAATGCGCTTGTGAAACAATACGCCAGATTCTTTGAGATGGAAGGGGTAAAATTGACCTTTGACAATAGTGCATTGGCAGCTATAGCGAAAGAGGCCATGAAGAAAGGCACTGGAGCAAGGGGGCTGCGTTTGATATTGGAAGACATTATGTTAGACATCATGTATGAAATTCCATCCCAAAGAGATATCGTAGAGTGTATTGTAACAGGCGACTGTGTAATAAACAGGAAGAAGCCAGTCATTATATATAAGAAGGTGGCATAAACTCCAGACTAAATTTATGGTAGCAGTAATATTAGCGGCAGGGGAAGGGACAAGGATGAAGTCTGAGGTTCCTAAAGTCCTTCACAAGGTAGCTGGCAAGCCCATGTTAGGTCATGTATTAGAAACTGTCCTGTCAATAGGTATTGTTGATATTATCGTAGTTACTGGTTACAAGAGTGAGATGGTAAAGGAATATGTAGGAGACCGTGTTGAGACTGTTCTGCAAGAGAAGTTGTTAGGCACTGCGGATGCAGTTCTGAAGGTCAAGGACAGACTCAAAGGGTATGATGGAGGTATCCTCATCCTTTACGGGGATACTCCTTTATTGAGAAAAGCGACTTTGGAAAATATATTAGCCACCTATGGGGACACTGGTGCTTCGTGCACCCTTTTGACTATCACTGTAAAAAACCCAACAGGCTATGGCAGGATAGTCAGGAATGACAATGGCAATATAACGAGGATAGTAGAAGAGAAGGATGCATCTATATATGAGAAGGTGATAGAAGAGATAAATGCAGGGGTTTATTGCTTTAAGAGTAAGGACTTGTTTGATTCCATTGAGAAAATATGTTCTCAAGGGAAGAGAGATGAGTATTATTTAACAGATGTAATAGAACTCTTAGCCAGGAGAAATCTAAAAATAGAATCAGTCTCTGTAGATGACCCGACAGAGGCATTAGGTGTGAACTCTCCAAAAGACATAGCCTTTGCCCAGAGGCTCATGAAAGACAGGATATTTGATGAGTTGGCCAGTCAGGGAGTTGTAATAATAGATAGAGATAATACCTATATAGAAGTTGATGTTAAGATAGGCAGGGGAACTACAGTCTCTCCATTCGTATTTATTGAGAGTGGCTCAAGGATAGGTGAAAATTGTATTATAGAGCCTTTATCTTACATAAAGAGTGGCACAGTGGTGGAAGATAATACTACTCTAAATATATAGGAGATTCTTCGGCTGCGCCTCAGAATGACAATACAAAATAATGTCACTCTGAGCGTAGCGAAGAGTCTAATTCAAGAGGTATAAATATCCCATGAAAAATGAATTATCTATCTTTTCAGGCACAGCAAATCCTGAATTGGCGCAGAAGATATGCAATTATATTGGAATAGAGATTGGGAATATCCATATCTCTCGTTTCCCTGGCGGCGAGATATTCGTAAAGATAGAAGAAGACGTGCGGGGCAGAGATGTCTTTGTTATCCAGCCCACCTCAGAGCCACCCAATGAGAATTTGATGGAATTATTAATCATACTTGATACGCTTAATAGGTCGTCTGCCCGCAGAATTACTGCTGTATTGCCTTATTATGGGTATGCCAGGCAGGACAGAAAGGACCAGCCCAGGGTTCCTATAACTGCCAAATTAATCGCCAACCTCATAACTACTGCAGGTGCTGACAGGGTCCTAACAATGGACCTCCATGCAAGCCAGATACAGGGATTCTTTGATATCCCTTTAGACCACCTATTTGCAGTTAATATATTTGTGGACTATTATAATAAGAAGGGTCTTAAGAATCTGGTAGTCGTATCTTCAGATGTAGGCGGAGTAAAGATGGCAAGGGCATATGCAAAGAGGATGAATGCTGGTCTTGCTATAGTGGATAAACGCAGGGTCAGTGATACACAGGTAGAGACACTTCATATAATGGGGGATGTGGAAGGAAAGGATGCGGTGATTGCAGATGACATAGTAGCCACGGCAGGGTCTCTGGTAGAGGCTGTGGGTGCCTTGAAGAAGGCAGGTGCATTGAATATCTATGCCGCTATTACTCACCCTGTATTGGCAGGGCCTGCCATATCACGGATAGAAAAATCCAGTCTGGTAGAATTGACAGTGACAGATACTATTCCATTGGATGACAGTAAGAAGCATCCCAGGATAAAAGTCCTGACAGTATCTACACTTTTGGGAGAGGCTATCAAAAGAATCCATAAAGAAGAATCTGTGAGTTCATTATTTACAATAGAATCTCAGTGGCAATGCGTTTGAAGGAGGCATTAGATGAGGCAAGAGATATTATTAGAGGCGAAGATTAGGAATGAAATTAAGAAGAATAAGATCAAGAAGATGAGAAGAGGCGGAGTCCTCCCTGCGGTTGTCTACAAGAAGGGGCAAGAAACGATACCTCTTAGTCTGTCTGATAAGGATATGGAGAAGGTGCTTCATACTTCAGCAGGTGGGAACGTTATAATCAATCTAAAGGTCCTGCAAAACGACAAGGTAGAGGGCAAGACAGTGATTATAAAAGAGATCCAACGTGACCCGATAAAGGGTGATATACTCCATGTAGACTTTAATGAGATATCCCTGACCGAGATGCTCAAGGTGAGCATCCCTGTTGCTGCAAGAGGTGAAGCGGCAGGGGTTAAGGAAGGCGGGATATTGGAGCATATAATGTGGGAACTTGAGGTTGAGTGCCTTCCTACCCAGATACCGGAGAGAATAGAAGTGGAAGTATCAGGGTTAAAGATTGGAGATTCCATCCATGTAAAGGATGTGAAATTCCCCGAAGGTGTAAAGGTTTTAAATGACCCGGAACTTACGCTTATATCTGTTAAGCCTCCTCTTGTAGAGAAGGTCGCAGAGGCTGTCCCTGGTGCAGAGATAACAGAGCCTGAAGTAATCAGGGAGAAGAAAGTAGAGGAGGAAGAGAAAGGCTCTGAAGAAAAGAAAGGATGAAAATCATAGTCGGTTTGGGTAACCCGCTTCTTAAGTATAAATTCACCCGGCACAATTTAGGCTTTATGGCACTTGATAGGATAGCAGAAGAGAATGGCATAGAGATAAAGAAGAGGAAATTTAACTCTATTGTAGGAGAAGGGAGTGTATCTGGCAGAGAAGTGGTTCTTGCAAAACCCATTACATATATGAATAGAAGTGGAGAATCTGTAGCCAGATTTATAGAGTGGTATAAGATACCGCTTACAGAACTTATGGTTATATGTGACGATATCAATCTAAAAGTTGGGACTATACGTATAAGGAGAAAAGGCAGTTTCGGTGGCCACAGGGGCCTGGAATCCATAATAGATTCATTGGGAAGTGAGATATTCCCCCGCACGCGGATTGGGATTAGTCCATCAAATGTAGAAAGTTTTAATAGAGACCTCTCTTCTTACGTATTGAAACCTTTTACAAAAAAGGAAGAGGGGATAATCTATAGTGTTATTGACAAGGCCTGTGAGGCGTGTTTATTATGGATAAACGAGGGGATAGATGCGGCAATGAATAGGTTTAATGATTGAAAGGAGCGCTGAAGATTGAGTAATAATAACTATGAGGCGATGTTTGTATTCAAGCCAACACTTAATGATGACCAAACGAATAGTCTTCTTGATAATGTGCGCGACTTGATTGCAAAAAATGGCGGAGAAATCCTGGATACCCAGAACTTTGGGAGGAGAAAATTGGCATACGATATAATGAAACACAGAGAAGGGTTATATTACCTTATAAATTTTAAGGGACAGAGCCAATCTATTGTAAAGATAGAGAAGGCTTACAGGTTGAATGATTCCGTATTGCGGACAATGATAATAAAGAGATAAGGATATTGTCAAAAATTATATGAAAGAAAATGATAGGGAATAATGTGTAATGTCATTCCTGCGTAAGCAGGAATCCATAATTTAGATTCCTGATAAAGACATTCAGGAATGACAAAGAAGGAGGGAAGAGAGATGGCTGCTTCTTTGAATAAGGTATTTTTGATGGGGAATTTAACAAGAGACCCTGAAGTTAGATATGCGCCCAATGGCACTGCAGTAACCAATTTCAGCATAGCAATAAATAGACAATATACACTTGAGACTGGCGAGAAGAAGGAAGATGTATGCTTTGTAAAGGTTGTAGTATTTGGCAAGTATGCAGAGGTTTGTGGAGAATACCTTACCAAGGGCAGGGCAGTCCTGGTAGAAGGGAGGCTCCAGAGCCGCTCCTGGGAAGGTCAGGACGGACAAAAGAGGAACACATTAGAAGTGGTTGCTAATAATGTTCAATTTTTAGGAAAGGGTAAGGAATCAGCGTCATCTATAGAACCTTCTGAAGTTAAAGGAGAAGATACTGAACTACCTGTAGGCGCTGAGGAAGGGGTAAAGGGAGGGGCAGAGGATGAGGTGCCATTTTAAGGGGGGAGTAAATGTTTAAGGATGAACGTTATAAGGATGAACGTTATAGAGATAGAGATAGAGATAGAGGAGAGAAAGGTAAGGAGAAGAAGGTATTCAAAAAGAAGATATGCAAGTTCTGTATGGAGAAGGTTACATCTATAGATTATAAAGAGACAGCAAAACTTCAGAAATTTGTTACAGAACGGGGTAAGATGATACCGAGCAGGATTTCAGGCAATTGTGCAAGGCATCAGAGAAAACTTGCCTCTGCTGTCAAAAGGGCAAGGTTCCTCGCATTATTGCCTTATACAGCGGAATAGAGGGAAATATGAAGGTAATTTTAAGAGAAGATGCAGATAAGTTAGGCAAGACCGGTGATGTGGTAGAGGTAAAAGATGGCTATGCAAGGAATTTCTTGATTCCGAAAAAGATGGCGTTGGAATCTACCCCAGGGTCATTGAAGATTATAGAAGAGAATAAGAAGATAGCCCTATTGAGGCAGAATAGAGAAAAGCGAGAGGCAGAGGCAGTGGGCAAGAGGTTGGCTTCTATCTCTTGCACAGTCGTTGTAAAGACAGGTGAGGCTGATAAACTCTTCGGCTCTGTAACTGCCAATGATATTAGCAGGGTTTTAGAGAATGAGGGTCTTAAGATAGATAAGAGGCAGATATTGTTAGAAGACCCTATAAAGGAATTAGGTGTATATCAGGTGCCTGTTAAATTACACCAGGATGTTACTACGCAGTTAAAGGTATGGGTAGTGAAGGAATAACTTGATGGCGAGAGAAACCATGCATGACAAGGACATTTTGAATAGACTCCCGCCTCAGAATATTGAGGCAGAGATGGCGGTATTGGGGTCTATGCTTATAGAAGATCTTGCTATCGGCACGGCATTAGAGATTTTAAAAAATAAAGATTACTTTTACAGGGATACCCATAGGAAGATATTCTCTGCTATTATGAACCTTTATAGTGAAAATCGGGCAGTAGACCTTGTGACACTAAATGACCAGATGGCTAAGGATGGCACGATAGACTCAATAGAAGGTGGCGCTGCGTATCTCGCAAGCCTTGCAGGCAGCGTCCCTACTGCTGCAAATGTAGCACATTATGCACGGATAGTAAAAGAGAAATATCTCTTGAGGAATCTTATTAATGTATCTACCCAGATAGTGACAGATTCTTTTGATGCATCCAGGGATGTGGAAGAAATATTAGACAAGGCTGAATCCATGATATTTGATATTGCAGGGTGCAAGGTAGAAACAGACTTTGTCTCCATAAAGGATGTAATAAAGGCAAATATAGAAACGATAGACAGACTTTACCAGAGGAAAGAACATGTTACAGGTGTTGCTACAGGTTTTCATGACATTGATATGCAGACTGCAGGATTACAGCCTTCAGACCTCATCATTATAGGCGGTAGGCCTTCTATGGGGAAGAGTGCGCTTATGTGCAGCATAGCAGAACATGTGAGTGTTGGATTGAAGATTCCTGTTGTTATATTCTCACTTGAGATGTCAAAGGAGCAGTTAGGTCAGAGGATGTTATGCTCCCATGCGAGGGTTGATGCCCATAAGGTGCGGACAGGTTTTCTCTCCCAGACAGACTGGCCTAAGCTCACCACTGCCGCAGGTAAGCTCTCAGAGGCGCAGATTTTTATTGATGATACCCCTGGGATATCGGTGATGGAACTGAGGGCAAAATCACGGAGGCTCAAATCCCGTCATGATATCGGGCTCGTAATTCTGGACTATCTCCAGCTCATGCAGGGGACATCAAGGTCAGAGAACAGGCAGCAGGAGATATCAGAAATTTCCAGGTCATTGAAAGCCCTTGCGAGGGAGTTACACGTGCCGGTTATCGCTATAAGTCAACTCTCAAGGGCTGTGGAGACAAGGGGTGAGAGCAATAGGCCCAAGTTATCGGATTTAAGAGAATCGGGTGCGATAGAACAGGATGCAGACCTTGTAATACTGCTTTTGCGGGAAGAATACTATAATCCCACAGAAGAGAATAAAGGTAAGGCAGAAGTTATGATAGCCAAGCAGAGGAATGGCCCAACAGGGTCTGTGGAACTTGCATTTATAAAAGAGTATACCAGATTTGAAAATTTAGCAAAGGTGGAAAGAGAGTTTTAAAAGTGCCCATACGGTTATCACCAGAGATGGTGAGAGAATGGCGGACATTGATTGTATTAACAATATTGATACTCGGTATGCCTTTGCGCGGGAGGTGTATAGCGGAGGAAAATGCCCCGGCTCCTGCTTCGCAACCAAAGATAGTCAAGGCTATTGAGATAAGACAGAATAAGACTGTTAGTGAATCTGTTATACTATCCAAGATAAAGACAAAGGCGGGAAATCCCTTCTCTCAAAATCTGGCAAATGAGGACTTAAAGAGGCTATATGCAACAGGACATTTTCGGGATATAAAAATAGACCTTGAAGATTATGAAGATGGACTTAAAGTAACTTTCATAGTTACAGAAAAAGAGATACTCATAGAAATAGTGATTTCCGGGAACAGGGCGTTCAGAAAAAAAAGGTTAGAGTCCTTGATTAAATCCAGGAGAGGTGAGGTGCTTGATAGGAGGCAGGTTAAAGAAGACATAAAAGAGATAGTCAAATTCTATGAGAAGAAAGGATTCTCACGTGTAAAGATAGAAGACGAAATAAAAGTAGATGAGAATACGAATGAGGCAAAACTCTATATAGGTATAGAGGAAGGGAAGAGGCTCCGTATTAAGAAAATAGATATAGAAGGTAATAAGGGATTTAGTGATAAACAACTCCTGAAGGTTATGACTACTAAGAAAGATGCGCTTTTCACCTCGGGTTTCTTCAAAAAGGATACATTTGAGATTGATATTGAAAAGCTTATTGCTATGTATAAGCGTGCTGGCTATATGGATGTAACGGCAGAGGGAAGGTTAGATTATGACACTATTCCAGGGAAGTTACTCATTACAATCAGTATAACAGAGGGTAGAAAATATTTAGTAGGAGATATTGTTGTCCAAGGCAACAAGATATTCCCTAAAGATGATATAAAGGAAAAATTAAATATGAAGTCTGGTTCGGTATTTAGCCAGGATAACATAAGACGGGATATATCTAATATTCAGGGATACTATTTTGAGAAAGGCTATATCAATGCTGAGATAAAGTCTGACACCTCTTTTAATAAGGATACAGAAAAGATTGACATCACCTATGATATACTTGAGAATGAGTTGATATATGTGAACAAACTGCTTATCAAAGGGAATGTCAAGACTAAAGATAAGGTAATAAGGCGAGAGATGAAGATAGTGCCTGGCGAGCATTTTGATGGCAAGAAACTCCGCAGGTCTAAGGAAAATCTTTATAATTTAGGATTCTTTGAAGAGGTTACATATGATACAGAACCAACGAGTGAGGCTGATAAGCAGAACCTGATTGTGAATGTGAAGGAGGCAAAGACAGGCGAGTTGAGTTTTGGGGCAGGATACAGCACAGTGCAGGATTTTGTAGGTTTTGCTCAGGTCAAGCAGAATAATTTTGACCTATTTAATTTCCCCACCTTTACCGGAGGCGGCCAGAACCTCAAACTTAGGGGCGAGGTCGGCACTATAACAAAGGATTATGAGTTAAATTTTACAGAACCATGGATATTTGACAGGCCGGTATCATTCGGATTTGACCTTTACAATAAGACTATATCAGAGAGCGAGAGTCTTGGCTATGGGTATGATGAGGACAGGCAGGGTGGGGTTTTAAGATTAGGCAAGGCACTTGGCGAATACACAAAAGGAAATCTTGCCTACAGACTTGAAAAGATTAATATCTCTAATATTCCTGATGATGCATCCAGTGATTTTAAATTAGAAGAGGGCTCTAATACTATAAGGAGTGTAACGCTTTTTATAAGCAAGGATATGAGGGATAATATATTCAATCCTACTACAGGGTGGGTGAGGACAGGTTCTGTAGAAGTGGCAGGAGGTCCATTCGGAGGGGATAAGGATTTTGTTAAATATATAGGAACGAGTGCGTGGTATTTCCCTATATTCAGTGAGAATGTGCTGGAATTAAAGTTAAGGGCAGGTATAGTTGACAGTTTCAGCGATTCACCAAGTGTACCCATTTATGAGAGGTTCTATGCCGGAGGTGCAAATACTATAAGGGGATACAGGGAAAGGAGGATAGGGCCAAAGGATGAGAATACAGGTGACCCTATAGGTGGTGAGTCTATGTTTGTAGGTAATATAGAATATCTATTTCCTATAGTTAAGAGTCTAAAAGGGGTAGTATTCTACGATGTGGGGAATGTATGGCCAAGCACAGAAGATTTTGGAAAGGGTGATCTGAAATCCAGCGCAGGGGTAGGGGTGAGGGTGAAGACCCCTATAGGTCCATTGAAATTGGACTGGGGATATGGACTGAGTAGCGATGCGAGGGAAGATGATACAGGCAGGTTCCATTTTAGCATGAGTTATGGATTTTAAATAATACAAAGGAGCAAGGATATGAGGAAATTATTTGGATTGATATCGTTAGGTATTGCGGCTGTGGCACTATGTATTGGATGGCAAGGCTATGCACGAGGTGCAGCAAATCCCCCAGGGAAGATTGGCTATGTGGATGTAGGGAAGGTCTTTGATGAGTATACCAAAACCAAGGATGCTGAAAATGGCCTTGAGAAGATTAAAGGAGAAAAGGACATAGAAATAGAAAAGATGGAGAAAGAGATAAAGAAGATGAAGGATGAGGTAGTCCTGTTGAGTGATAAGAAAAAAGAAGAAAAACAGTTAGATATAGATAAGAAATTGAAGGCCCTTAATGAATATAAGAAGAACGTTATAGATGACCTTACCAAACAGAAAGATGAAAAGATAAGAGATATATTGAAAGAGATTGACAAGGTCATACAGAAACATGGAGAAGATGAAGGGTATAGCCTCATTATAAATGACAGGGTTCTCCTCTATAGAGATAAAGGATACGATTTAACAGAAAAGATTATTAAGATATTGAATGAAGGATACAATAAATAAAAGAGGTGTTATACCGTGCGTAAGACATTAGAGGAAGTGGCAGAATTAATAAATGGTGAAATAGTCGGGGATGGAAACCCCGTTATAACAGGTGCATCTGGTATAAAAGAGGCCAAAGAAGGGGATGTTACCTTTGTTGCCAATTCCAGATATGCACATCTCATTAATCAGACAAATGCCTCTGCAATTATCGTTTCCATGGATATAGTGACTGCTGCAAAGCCTCTAATAAGGACAGAAGACCCTTCCTTAGCGTTTGCAAAAATAGTTTCTCTTCTGGCGCCAAACGAATTTCATTTTCCTCGTGGTATCCATCCTACTGCTATAATAGGGGATAAGGTAAAATTAGGAAAGGATGTCAGTATTCAGGCATATACAGTGATAGAGGATAATGTTGATATAGGTGACAGGTCTGTTCTCTATCCCGGGGTATATGTAGGCCACCATACTAAGATAGGCAGTGACGTTCTCATATATCCTCATGTGACGATACGCGAAAGGATAGTAATGGGCAATCGCGTTATTATACACAGTGGCACTGTCATAGGCAGCGATGGATTTGGGTTCGCAACAGTCAAAGGGGTTCACCACAAGATTCCACAGATAGGGACTGTAGTAATAGAGGATGATGTAGAGATAGGTGCCAATGTTACCATAGACAGGGCGAGGTTTGACAAGACACTTATTAAGAAAGGGACAAAGATTGATAATTTAGTCCAGATAGCACATAACGTCGTAATAGGTGAAAATTCAATAATAGTAGCACAGGTTGGTATATCAGGTAGTACAGTTATAGGTAATAATGTAACATTGGCTGGCCAGTCCGGAGCTGTTGGCCACATAACGATCGGGGATAATGCAGTTGTAGCTGCCCAGGCAGGTGTTACAAAATCTGTTCCAGCTAACACCTGCGTTTCCGGGTATCCTGCTAAGCCACACAATGAGGCAAAGAGGTTAAATGCCTACATTCAGAATCTGCCGAAACTTTTCAAGTTAGTCAATGAATTAGAAAAAAAGGTAAAGGAGATAGCCCCAGGTGGGATATCAAAGAACGATACAGAATGAAGCCTCTATTGAGGGTGTAGGGCTGCATACAGGCAATAGGGTCAAGGTCCGATTTAAGCCCGCGGTAGGAAATAGCGGGATAAATTTTGTCAGGGTTGACTTGCCTGATAAACCCATCATTAAAGCACATATAGGGAATGTGATTGACCTTGCAATGAGGCCCAGAAGGACATCTGTAGGAAAACAGGATGTAGAGGTTCAGACAATAGAACATGTTATGGCATCTTTTGCAGGATTGGGGATAGATAATATCACTGTGGAGATTGATAATAATGAACTTCCAGGATTAGATGGGGGTGTGGGGCCATTCTTAGAGGTATTAAAGGCGGCAGGGATAAAAGAGATTGAAGAGCCCAAAAGATTCTTTTGCATAAGAGAGGCTCTATGGGTGGAGGAGGACAATGCCTCAATAGTTATACTTCCTGCAGATGATTTCAAGGTGTCTTATACCCTCAGTTATGACCACCCGATGCTCAAGGCACAGTATATCTCATTTGTGATGTCAGGGGATAATTTTGAAAAGGAGATTGCACCATCCAGGACATTTTGCTTAGAATCTGAGGCTGAGAAACTAAGGGCACAGGGTTTGGGAAAGGGTGCGAATTATGAGAATACCCTTGTCCTTGGGGAAAGTGGAGTTATAAAGAATGTATTAAGATGTCCGGATGAATTCGCCAGGCATAAGGTCCTTGACCTCATAGGCGACCTTTACCTTTTAGGTATTCCTATTAAAGGGCATGTGATTGCAATCAAGAGTGGACATCCACTGAATATAAAGTTATTACAGAAGATATATTCTAGTTATTTGAAACAGCAAGAGGCAGGGATAAGGGCTTCTGCATATCATGTGGAAAGCGGAACTGGACAACTTGATATAAATGCAATTCATAAAATCCTGCCTCACAGATATCCTTTCCTGTTAGTAGACAGGATTCTTGAACTTGAAGAGGATAAGCGTGCTGTAGGCATTAAGAATGTCACTATAAATGACCAGTTCTTTTTAGGACATTTCCCACAGCGTCCTGTTATGCCAGGTGTGTTAATAGTAGAAGCCATGGCACAAGTAGCAGGGGTATTGATGTTGAGTAAGTCTGCCAATGCAGGTAAACTTGCCTATTTTATGAGTATGGATAAGGTCAAGTTCAGGAAGACTGTAGTGCCGGGTGACCAATTAAGACTTGAGGTAGAGGTGGTAAAACTCAGGTCCAAGACAGGGCAGGTCAGGAGTAAGGCTATCGTAGATAATCAGTTGGTTGCAGAAGCAGAACTCATGTTTTCCATTGTAGAGGCATAGGGTGCAGAATAATTCATTAGGCATAGCATTAATTCTGTCGCTTGCGGCACACTCATTATTCCTTATGATATTTCCAGGAATGGAGTCAGGCTTTCATAGGAACCCTCAAGTGCCTGTAGAAACGGCCTATTCCCCGAGCAAGGTAATGGAGAATAAAACCCCATCCCAATCTAATGAACCCATACCTCACATAGAACCATCACATCCTGATTCAGCAAAGAAAGAGAAAAGGCTCCTCCCGGACAACTCACCTGTTCTGCAGACTAAAACAAAACAATCCCAGAACCCTGAACCTATACGGTCACAGGTGAAGCAGGTGCCAGTCTCACCGAAGAATGAGGTCGTGTTAGCTCCGGTATCTCATTCCTTATCCCACCCATTTTTGCCAGCCTCAGCACAGGAAGGTATAGCCTACATGAACTATTTTGAAGTCTTAAGGGATAGGATACAGGTATCTGCCAGATATCCAAAGGAGTGGGCTGCCGGCGAAGTGTATATATCCTTTGCAATTAAGTCTGATGGAAATTTAAAGTTAGATACTATAAATATATTGGAGAATGGGTCTACTAATAATAGGTTATTGCGTGAGGCAGCCATTCAAAGTATCATAGCGGCTTCTCCATTTCCCCCATTTCCCAAGGGACTCAACAGGCAAGAGATATGTTTTAACATACCAATAGTGTACCAATATAACCAGAGGTAAGGGCCCTTTATGGAAAAGAAGAAGATACTCGTAGTAGATAATGAAATTGAGATTGTGAATACATTGAAGCGCCTATTAGAAGAGAAAGGTTTTGAGGTTATCACTGCCTTAAATGCAAAAGATGCCTTAGATAGAGTAGAAAGCCACAGGCCAAACCTCATCGTCTTAGATGTTATAATGCCTGATGTGGATGGCTTCACCCTTTGTTCTACCATTAAGAACGACCCACAACTTTCTACTATACCTATCATTATCCAGACAGGCATAGTAGAAGATACCGAATATGACGAGAGTCATTGGAAACAAAAAACAGGTGCAGATGATTTTATCAGAAAACCCTTTGATATAAAGGTACTCTTGATGAAGATTAATAAGTTATTACTTCTTGGCCTTCTTTTTCTTCTTTCCGCCCTTCTTGGTAGTGCTGCATGTCCCGCAACCCATATCTCTCACCTCCTCTCCATTCTGTGATACAATTATAACATATCTTTGAATAAAGTCAAGAATATTTTTCTTGCTTTTAAAAATGTTTTTTGGTAGTATATTAAAAAGCAGAGGTAAGGGATTGTGCATCTGGTTATAAAAGATGGGTCAAAAATGGAGGTGGAATATGAAGTTCTTTATTGATACGGCAAATGTGGATGAGATACGGCAGGCGCATAGCATTGGGGTTATAGATGGGGTTACTACAAATCCCACACTTATATCAAGGGAGAAGAGGCCATTTGAGGAGATTATAAAGGAGATATGCTCTATCGTGGATGGGCCTATAAGTGCTGAGGTGGTAAGCCTTGATTGTGAGGGAATAATCAAAGAGGCAAGGCATCTCTCAAGGCTACACAAGAATATAGTCGTTAAGGTGCCACTGATAAAAGAAGGGCTTAAGGCAGTGAATCTCCTATCCAAAGAAGGTATAAGGACAAACGTTACACTATGCTTTTCCCCATCACAGGCATTATTGGCAGCAAAGGCAGGTGCATCGTTTATAAGCCCATTTGTTGGGAGGCTTGATGATATAGGCCATATAGGTATGGATGTAGTGCGGGACATAAGGACTATCTATGATAACTACGGGTATAAGACAGAGATTATAGTGGCAAGTATCAGGAATCCGCTCCATGTTGTAGAGGCTGCCAAGATGGGGGCTGATATAGCGACTATACCTTTTAATGTGATAGAGAGCCTGATAAAGCATCCATTGACTGACATAGGAGTGGAGAAATTTTTGAAGGATTGGGAAAAGGTGCCAAAGAAATGAATGAGATGATGAGGTGATTAATGGGTGAGACGAGAGAGGAACTGATAGGCTATCTTAGGAAGATGATAGAGATAAGGTTTTTTGAGGAGAAGATCTCAGAACTATTAAATAGAGGTATTGTGGAGGGTGCTTCACACCTGTATTCCGGTGAGGAGGCTGTGGCAGTTGGCGCATGTTCGGCAATTAAGCCCGATGACTATATAACGAGCACGCACCGTGGCCATGGTCATTGTATAGCCAAGGGCGGCGATTTAAGGAAGATGATGGCAGAGGTCTGCGGCAAGGCTACTGGTTATTGCAAAGGTAAGGGTGGCTCAATGCACATAGCAGACATTGAGGGCGGCAACCTCGGAGCTACAGGTATCGTAGGGGGGAATGTCCCCGTTGCTACAGGTGCAGGATTATCCATTAAGATGAGGAAGACGCGTCAGGTGGCGCTCTGTTTCTTTGGGGATGGGGCGATGAATACAGGTGGATTCCATGAGTCACTTAATATGGCAGGGACATGGAAATTGCCTGTAATATATATCTGTGAAAATAACCTCTATGGCATGAGTGTGTCTGTGGATAAGGCATTCCCGATAAAGGACATCACTATCAGGGCAAAGGGTTATAATATCCTGGGCGTAAGTGTAGATGGGATGGATGTTCTTGCTGTAAGACATACTATTCAGGATGTTGTAGGACGTGCCAGGTCAGGTGAAGGACCTGCCTTGGTAGAGTGCAAGACTTATAGATTCCATGGCCATTCTAAGAGTGATCCGAGGGCATACAGGACAAGAGAGGAAGAGGCTTTATGGAAAGAAAGATGCCCTATCAAACTGTTCAGTGAGAGACTATTAAAAGAAAAGGTATTGGATAATGAGGGGTTAAGGAAGTTGGAAGAGGACGTTAAGAAAAATATAGAAGATGCAGAAAAATTTGCTATTGAAAGTCCATTTCCAGGCCCAGAAGAGTTATGTGAGGATGTATATGCGTGAAATATTCTATTGGCAGGCATTGAATGAGGCATTAAGGGAAGAGATGGATAGAGACAGCAGTGTCTTCGTAATGGGTGAAGATATTGGCATCTATGGAGGCTCTTATGGTGTTACGAGAGGATTATACAAGGATTATGGTCCTGAGAGGGTGAGGGATACAGCGATTAGTGAAGCGGCGATTGTTGGTGCTGGCATAGGTGCTGCGATGACAGGGATGAGGCCATGCGTTGAGATTATGTATATAGATTTTATGACTATAGCGATGGACCAGTTAGTGAACCAGGGTGCGAAGGTAAGGTATATGTTTGGCGGCAAGGCAAAGGTTCCTCTTGTGGTCAGGACCCAGGGTGGCGCAGGCAGGGGGCTTGCAGGACAGCATGCCCAGAGCCTTGAGGCATGGTTCTTACACGTCCCTGGCCTTTATGTGGTGATGCCCTCTACTCCTTATGATGCAAAGGGTTTGCTTAAGAGTTCTATCAGGGATGATAATCCTGTCTTATTTATAGAACATAAACTCCTATATGGGACAAAGGGCGAAGTCCCTGAAGGAGAATGGACTGTGCCTATTGGAAAGGCAGATATAAAGAGACAGGGTAAGGACGTTACTATAGTAACTTATTCCCGAATGGTCCTGGTGAGCCTTAATGCTGCTGAGAGGTTAGCAAAGGAAGGGATAGACTGTGAAGTAGTAGATTTAAGGACGTTGCGACCAATGGATAAAGAGACGATTTTAAATTCTGTGAGAAAGACTGGCAAGGTAGTTGTAGTCTCAGAGGGCTGTTATACAGGAGGGGCTGCAGCAGAGATAGGAATGGTAATTATGGAGAATGCATTTGATAATTTGGATTGCCCTGTGAAAAGGGTATGTGCTGTTGAGGTTCCGCCGCCAATGAGCCCTGTGCTTGTGAATGCCATGATTCCTAATGAGGATAAAGTAATAGAAGCGGTAAAGGGGATGTTCAAATGAAGCCCAGACTTACGGAACGTAAGTCTGTAGGCTGAAAGGAGTAAATTTATTATGATTCAGGAAGTAATTATGCCTAAATTAGGCCAGACTATGGAAGAGGGGACTATTAATAAATGGGTCAAGAAAGAAGGTGAATATGTCAAAAAGGGTGAAATACTTTTGGAAGTAACTACAGATAAGGCGACCCTTGAAGTAGAATCCTATGCAGCAGGCATATTGAAAAAGATTATTGCAAAAGAAGGTGAGGTTGTTCCCGTTACTCAGGTGATAGCCTATATCGGGGATAAGGATGATGTAGTCCCAGAGGTTGTTCCTAAGGTTCAAAAGGTGGCAGAAAAAGAAGAGCTCAGAGAAGGATATACACAGCCTGTCAAAGAAGCCATTACTTCCCCTGAAACGCGCGGAACGTCCGCCTGGGCGGAAGGTATAAAGGCTATATCACCCAGGGCACGGAGATTGGCGCGTGAGAAGGGTGTTGATATAAATAAGGTGATAGGGACAGGCCCTGAAGGTAGGATAGTTGAAGAAGATATCTTGAATTACCTGAAGACTGGTGAAGGAGCAAAGGTTACCAAGCCACCTAAGGGAGTGCCTCTTACTCCTATGCGTAAGATAATCGCATCTAGAATGTCAAAGAGTAAAACCGAAGCCCCACATTTTTACATAACTACAGAGATGGATATGTCCAAATGCATGGCTATGAGGGAAGCGTTAAATAAGGATGGGACAAAGGTCTCTTACAATGATTTTTTTGCTAAGGCAGTTTCTTTAAGTATACTTGAGAATAAGATTATCAATTCAGTGTGGCGTGGGGATTATGTTGAAGAAAGAAGTGAGATAAACATAGGCATTGCAGTGGCATTAAGTGATGGGCTGATAGTCCCTGTAATCAAAGATGTTGATAAGAAGGGATTGAGAGATATTGCAAGAGATTCAATCGCATTGGTAGATAAGGCAAGGAAGAATAAACTTACTCCTGACGAATACCAGGGAGGGAGTTTCACTATATCTAACTTAGGGACGTTTGACGTAGATAACTTCATAGCCATAATAAACCCGGGAGAGAGTGCTATATTAGCTATCGGTAAGATAGCGATGAGGCCGATAGTAATAGATGGAAAGATAGAAGTTCGGCCTATATGCAAGGTTACCCTCTCTTGTGACCACCGCGTCTTAGATGGGGCAGTGGCTGCAAAGTTTTTACAGAAGGTAAAGGAGTTGATGGAGGATGCTCAAGGATTGGAGAAGTGAGGGCTATTATGGGCAAGAGGGTGCTGATAACAGGCGGGGCAGGTTTCATAGGCTCGCACCTTGCAGAGAGGTTGCTAAGAGAGGGAGATTATGTTACAGTAATAGATGACCTTTCCACAGGGAGAAAAGAGAATATAGCATCTTTAGAATCTGATAAGAGATTTTCATTTGTCCATGATACTATATTCAATCATCATAAGATGAAACACCTGATATCAAGGTGCGATGCAGTCTATCATCTGGCAGCAGCAGTTGGTGTAAAATATATTATAGAAAACCCTCTCAAATCCATCCAGATAAATGTCCACGGGACAGAGATTGTATTAGAATTATCCAGCCGATACAAAAAGAAGTGCTTCTTTGCATCCACATCAGAGGTCTACGGAAAGAATGACAAGCCATTGTTAAAGGAAGAGGATGACAGCGTTATAGGGCCTACGCATATCTACAGGTGGAGTTATGCCTGCACAAAGGCCCTTGATGAATTCATGGCATTATCCTATCATAAGGAGAATGGATTACAGGTAGTTATAGCAAGGTTCTTCAATACGTGTGGTCCCAGGCAGACAGGTAAGTATGGCATGGTAATCCCGACGTTCGTCCGGCAGGCGATTTCAGGAGAACCCTTGACAGTCTATGGAGATGGACAGCAGGTGAGGTCATTTACATACATAGATGATACGATAGATGCTATATTGGGCCTTATGGTTAAAGATGAAGCAAATGGTGAGATATTTAATGCAGGAAGCCATGAGACGATAACTATCCTGGAATTGGCTGAAAAGATAAGGGCATTGACAGATAGCAGCTCAGAGATAGCATTCATCCCTTATGATAAGGTATTCATAAGGGGTTTTGAGGACATGAGGTACAGGGTGCCTGACATAAGTAAGATAGCCGCTCTTACAGGATACCATCCAAAGGTTAGATTGGATGATATGCTAAGGCGTATCATCCAGTACCATAGGGAGAGCCATTAATAATATGAGAGGAGTGAGTAGGGGTTTGATTTATCAAACCCGAACCAGAACCATCGGGCGCCATAAATGTCGCCCCTACATTGCTCATGTCAAACAAGCGACCGATGAAGGACAAATATGCTTACCTATCCTTTTATGCGTAGTTCTTTTATCTTGTCTGTTATCCACAGTTCAAGCAGCAGAGGAAGGGAAAGAATCTGTGGTAGCATTGGGTGGTAGTGCCACTTATGAGTATTATGAGAAAGAAAAAAAGGTTGTAGGCCAGGGCAGGGTAGAGGTGACGTATGAAGACGTCCTGATGAACTGCGATAAACTCGTCTTTTGGACAGAGACGAAAGAGGCAATTGTAGAAGGGAATGTAATAGTCTATCAGGGGACTACAGTCTTAAAAGGTGAGAGGATGGAATATAATTTCAATACCAAGAAAGGGAATATATTGAGTCCCCATATCCAGAACCCTCTATGGTATGGTAAAGGGAGAGAAGGCGAAAAACTCCCGGATAACGAATATTTTGTAAGGTACGGCTATGTTACTACATGCAGTTTAGACAAGCCGCATTACAGAATACAGGCGAGAAAGATATATATCTATCCTGATGATAAGGTGGTTGCGAAGGATGTGGTATTTTATATCAATAAGGTGCCTATATTCTATCTGCCTCACTATGTCCAGAAAGATGACCGCCCAAACATAACAATCATCCCGGGACGTAACAGGGAATGGGGCTGGTTCCTACTCACAGCGTGGAGATACCACTTAAACGATGATGTCCGGGGCAACATACGGTTAGACTACAGGGAATTGAAAGGGTGGGCAAAAGGTCTTGACTATAAATATGAGACAGATAAGTTAGGCGAAGGCTTATTTAAATATTACCATATGGATGAGCGGGATGAGGCGGATGAAGGGCCTATGGTAGAGACTGAGAGATACAGGTACCAGTTGAGGCATAGCTGGCAGATGAATAGCGAAACCTTAGGGCTTTTAGAGTATCACCATACCAGTGATAAGGATTTTTTAAAGGATTATTATCGGCTGGAAGAATATGACAAGGACCCTGAACCTGACTCTTACGTATCTATTACCACTACAAAGCCAAATTATAGCCTGAACTTTTTTACTCAAGTCCAGGTCAATGACTTTGAAACTGTAACAGAACGCCTCCCCCAGGTTAAATTGGACATAAGGGAACATGAATTAGGTGAGACACCTTTCTATTACTCAGGTCAGACAACTACCACCTATTTTGCAAAAGAATATGCCGATAGCCTATTGGATGACGAGGTTGCCAGGATAGATACATTTCATAAGTTATCACATCCCTACCGGGTGATGGGATGGCTGGGAATAAATCCATATATAGGGACAAGACAGACATGGTATTCACATACTGTAGAAGAGCCGGATGAAGAGCAGGAAGAAGAGCAGGATGATAAGATAAGGGGGCTATTGGATAGCGGGATTGACGTTACCACTAAGTTTTACAGGGTATTACCCGTAGAGACAAACTTTTGGGGTCTGGATATCCACCAGTTAAGGCATGTGGTAACCCCGACTATAAACTATGGGTATATTCATGAGCCAACCAACCTATCAAGTGAATTTCTGAGTCTTGACGAAACAGATGCGATAATCGCCAAGGATAAGTTTACTTTTACACTCCAGAATGCACTCCAGACAAAGAGGGGTCAGGATAAGAAGAATATGAAGAGTATAGATATTGTAAATTTTATTGCAAAAATTGACTATTTTCATAACGAGCCACTTGTTATTGGGCAAAATTTCTCTAATTTGACAGGGCGATTGGAACTGAAACCATATAGCTGGCTATATGTGCAATCTGATGTGAGTTATAACCTCTACGTGGATAGGTCAGATACTGCAAATATAGACTTTATAGCATCTGGAGGGAAAGACTGGGATTTTTCTTTTGGCAGCCGATACATAAGGGATACGAACTCAGACCTTGTATCAGAGGCATCTTACAGGCTCAGCCCAAAATGGGCGTTGCGGACATACCAGAGATACGACCTTGAAACAAAAAAACATGTAGAGCATGAATATACTATTTCCAGGGACCTCCATTGCTGGGTTGGAGAGTTGAGTTATAACTATAAGGATTTCGGGATGGTATGGCTGACATTTTATCTGAAGGCATTCCCGAAGATACCATTTGACCTTAAAGCGCGATACAACAGGCCGAAACAGCCTTATACGGTGTCAGGGGAATAAGTAGATGAAGATATTAATGCACGATTTTAAAGATGAGAGCACTGCGATATTTACCAAAAATTTGTCGGGTGTGTATGATTGTCCTAAAAAGCGAAAATTCCACTCATAGAGCGGGACCGCGCGTTTAGGCAAGTATAATATTCTCAGATTGCATTGTAAATAATGTCATATAATAAATAATTTGTTAAGTAAAAATTGTGAAAGATACTGATGAGGAAATTGCGTTAGTGGAGGAAAGTAAAACTTGACAAATTATACACTATCGTATAGAATGTCATCATGAGCCTGAAACGAATTATTTATGATGAAGTAATAAGTGACCTCGTTCGCCGAGAGGTAGGGATAATTATTGGACCCCGGCAAGCTGGGAAGACCACGCTCCTCAAAGAAATTGCAAAATACTGCATAAAGAAAAAAATCAAATATTTATATTTTGATTTGGAAATGCCTTCTGATGCAAATTATTTTGCCAGAGATTTTCAATATGTTTTAACTGATATAGGTAAAACAAAACAGACAATCCTTATAGATGAGTTCCATTATTTACCAAACGCCACGAAATTGTTTAAGGCGATATATGATGGATTTAAAGGAATAAAGGTTTTTGCTTCTGGTTCATCTGCCATTGAAATGCATAGACACCTGAAAGAAAGTTTGGCGGGTCGCAGGCGGCTTTACAGGTTATTTCCTTTATCCTTTTCAGAATGGTTGCCAGGTAAATCTTCAACTGTTAGATTACCAAAAGATATTCATTCTAAAATCAATACCAATATTCATCGCAAATTAAGAGCATACCTTGAGGAATTTGTTATTTTCGGTGGAATGCCGGGGCTTGTTCATGAGAGAGGATTAGAGTCTAAAAAGCGGCTTCTCCTTGATTTGGTGGCAACATACATACAGAAAGATATTAAGGCGCTTTTAAGGGAAGAGGACATTCTTTCTTTTAATAGATTGCTTGTTTTATTGGCGGGACAGGAAGGAAATCTTTTGAGTGAGAACGGTATATCACAGACCCTTAATTATTCACTGCGTCAGGTGAGAAAAGACATTGCTATTTTAAATCAGATGTTTTTACTTGATATACTAAAACCTTTTTTTACAAATCGTGGCAGAGAATTAAAACAGACGAATAAAATATATTATTTTGATAGCGGAATCCGCAATGCTATTTTGCGGGACTTTAGGGGATTGAGTCAAAGACCTGATAAGGGGTTTCTCTTGGAATCTTTTGTATTGCATGAAATGCAAAAGAACTTAAGGGTTTCACAGGAAATTTACTATTGGAGGACAAGAGAAAAGGATGAAGTTGATTTCATTTTTGTCCAGGATAGAATCCCGATTGCAATTGAGGTTAAATCCAAAATTACAACAGTGGATATCCCTGTTGGTATTCAGCAGTTTCTTAAACGATATCCAGAGTGTAATACTGCTGTGGTTTTAAATGATAACCTCACTGAAGAGATAGTTTATCAAAACAGAAGGGTAATATTTGTACCGCATTATTATGCTTGTCTTATTCCATTTTTGTATAGGGATATAAATTCTATGATTTGACAGGTGAAATAAAATTTTTTAAAAAAGAGGATAAAATGCCAACGCATGACATAATTGATAATCAGAATGAGAAATTGGCTGACCATATTAATGCGATTTTAAAGAGTTCAGAAAGATGTAAATTTGCTGTTGGTTACTTCTTTTTATCTGGATTTACAGCAGTTCAGGAAATACCTTGAGGAATTTACTTGAAACAAAATTGTTTTAGTGATATAATGCCTCGTAATATAAAAGTGGAGATGGGGGATTTATGAAGATATCTATAATAGGGACGGGTTATGTAGGGTTAGTTACAGGTTCTTGCTTTGCAGACTTAGGGAATGAGGTCATATGCGTTGATAATAATGTCAAGAAGATAGAACTCCTGAAGAAGAATGTCATGCCAATATACGAGCCAGGGATAGAAGAGTTAGTCAGGCGGAATAGAAAAAATGGCAGGCTTGTATTTTCAGCGAGTATAAAAGAAGGGGTAAAGAAGTCTGATATAATATTTATCGCTGTTGGGACACCGCCAAAGGATAATGGTGAGGCAGACCTCTCCAGTATAGAGAAGGTGTCTTGTGAGATAGCCCGTGCCATGACGAGTTATAAACTCATAGTTGAAAAGAGCACAGTCCCTGTTGAGACTGGTAAGTGGGTTGAACACACCATAAAGATAAATAGTAAGCGCGGCGTAGAGTTTGACGTAGCATCAAATCCAGAGTTCTTAAGAGAGGGTTCTGCGATAAATGACTTTATGCATCCTGACAGGATAGTCATAGGGGTAGAGACTAAAAGGGCAAGGGATATCCTCTTTGAACTCTATAAGCCGCTTAAGGCACCAATCATCGTAACAGATATAAAGAGTGCAGAGATAATAAAACATGCCTCAAATTCCTTCCTTGCTGCAAAGATATCTTTTATCAATGCCGTATCAAATATATGTGAGGCTGTAGGTGCAGACGTGGTAAAGGTTGCTGAAGGGATGGGTATTGACCCGAGGATAGGCAGGTCATTTTTAAATGCAGGGGTAGGGTGGGGAGGCTCTTGTTTCCCGAAGGATTTGGCAGCATTTATCAGGATATCAGAGAAGTTAGGGTATGACTTTGAACTTTTGAAGGCGGTAGAGAAGATAAATGAAGAGCAGAAGAGACTGTTCGTTAAAAAGATTGAGGATACCCTGTGGATTCTTGATGGCAAGACGATTGGTGTGTTAGGGCTTTCTTTTAAACCCAATACAGATGATATAAGATTTTCCCCTTCCATAGATGTAATCAAAATGCTCCAGAAAGATGGCGCCAGGATAAAGACATTTGACCCACAGGCGATGAATAAGGCAAAAGAGGTATTGGATGGGGTCAAATTCTGCAAGGATGCCTATGAGGTAGCTCGTGGCAGTGATTGCCTGGTGGTTGTAACAGAATGGAATGAGTTCAAGGAGATAGACCTTCTCAAGATAAAGAGGTTGCTTAAAGTGCCGTTGATTATAGATGGTCGTAATATATACGACCCGGAGAAGATGAAGAAGTTGGGGTTCAATTACATCTGTATTGGCAGGGGGTGAGGCAGGCCGAGGGGGGGATGAGGATATGATTGATGGCGTGAAGATTAAGAAACTAAGGGTCTTGCCTGATGAACGGGGTAGACTGATGGAGATTTTCAGGGCAGATGATGAATTCTTTCAAGCCTTTGGCCAGGTGTATGTAACTACTGTCTATCCTGGTGTTGTGAAGGGATGGCATTACCATAAGGTCCAGGCTGATAATTTTACATGCGTAGCAGGCATGATTAAAGTTGTCCTCTATGATTGCCGCAAAGAATCACCTACTTACAAAGAGACAAATGAGTTCTTTATAGGGGTACACAATCCGGTATTAATACACGTGCCTCATTCTGTCATGCACGGATTCAAGTGTGCAGGAGAAAATGAAGCGATGGTAATCAACATACCTACCCATACCTATAATTATGAAAAGCCGGATGAGTTCAGGGTAGACCCCTATAAGAACGATATACCTTATGACTGGAGCAGAAAAGATGGATAATTTACACGGGGTTATACTGGCAGGAGGTTTGGGCAAGAGGTTAGACCCCTTGACGAGGATTACAAATAAACATCTCTTGCCTGTATTTAACAAGCCCATGATATACTATCCTATTCAGACATTAGTAGATAGCGGTATAAAGGATATACTGATAGTCACAGGTGGCAATAATGCAGGGGATTTTTTGAGGCTCCTGGGTAACGGGGTAGAATTTGGACTTAAACACATAAATTATACATATCAAAAGGGTGAAGGCGGTATTGCAGAGGCGTTAGGCCTGGCAGAACATTTTGCAAATAGAGAGAAGATAGTTGTGATACTCGGGGATAACATCATCGGCGGAAGCATTAAAAAG
>Ga0209514_10002708_pt1 | contig 26843 bp, 24 predicted proteins | sample Subgrocontami58m_FD_187452 | JGI IMG/M metagenome (GOLD analysis project Ga0209514, IMG submission 187452) | Subsurface groundwater microbial communities from S. Glens Falls, New York, USA - GMW37 contaminated, 5.8 m (SPAdes) (version 3) | ecosystem: Environmental > Aquatic > Deep subsurface >...
TTCGGCGAGGTGCTCGAGGGGTACTGCGCAGTCTTCGATGAACGACACCGGCTTGCCGTCGCCTTTCATCGACATCATGATATTGAGGCCCGCCTTGCGCACCTCCCAGATGTCGCGCTGCAGCGCGCTGTCGGTGACTTCGACCACGCCGCCCGGAAACCCCAGTTCACCCATCAGCTCCACCAGTTGCTTCAGTTTGGCGAGTTGCTCGTCCCTGTCGCTGCCCGCAAACTCAACCAGCAGGATTGCATCCGGATCACCTTTGAGGAAACGATTGACGGTGGTCCTGAATTCCGGGTTGCCGCGCGCAAGCCCGATCATGGTGCGGTCGACCAGCTCGACCGCCACCGGCTTCAGCTTGATGATGTGCTGCGGCGCTTCCATCGCGCGGAAAAAGGTCGGGAAGTGGCACACGCCAAGCGCCTTGTGTTTCGGCAGCGGCGAGAGATTGAGGTGGATGCGCTTCGAATACGCGAGCGTGCCTTCGGAGCCGACCAGCAAATGCGCCATGTTGTGGCCGGCATCGCTCAGCATGTCGAGGTTGTAGCCGCCGACACGCCGCAACACCTTGGGAAAGCGGTGCTCGATTTCCCCGGCTTCGCGCGCGGCGATCGCACGGATTTTTCTGACCAGATCGAGATAGCCCCTCGGCGCATCGAATTTGCCGAGATCGGCAGGCACCGCGCCGAACTCGAACTCGGCTCCGTCGGCCAGCACGGCATCGATCGCACGCACGTTGTGCACCATGTTGCCGTAATGGATCGAGCGCGAGCCGCAGCTGTTGTTGCCGGCCATGCCGCCGAGTGTTGCCTGCGCGCTGGTCGAAACATCGACCGGATACCACAGCCCATGCGGCTTGAGCCAGGCATTGAGACGGTCGAGGACCATGCCGGGCTGCACGCATACCGTGCGAGCGTCCCGGTCGAAAGCGACCACCTGATTCAGATGTTTGCTGTGGTCGATCACCAGCGCGTGTCCCACGGTCTGGCCGCATTGGGAGGTGCCGCCCCCACGCGGTAGTACCGCGATACCCTCTTCCAGCGCAATTTGCAGCGCGATTTGCGCGTCGCGCTCGGTTTTCGGAATCACCACACCGACCGGTTCGAGCTGGTAGATCGACGCGTCGGTCGAATAGCGGCCACGCGACCAGGCATCGAACAGCACCTCGCCCTCGATTTCGCGCCTGAGCCGCGCCGCAAGCCGGCTGTCACCGGTGCGCGGATGCAGTTTGATCACCCCGGTCGTGGTGCTGGACATCACGGCCTCCCGCCGCAAAGCATTGAATTGGCATTATTTCGCGAGTTGACGCTCAAGCGCAACTTAACTATTCTGGCCGATCATTTAACTTCGTCCGACGAGGCTACCATGTCTGCAATCAGCGGACGCCATTTCCTGCAGATCCCCGGCCCGACCAACGTTCCCGACCGCGTGTTGCGCGCGATCGACAGCGCGACGATAGACCACCGTGGCCCCGAATTCCAGAAGCTCGGCCAGGAAGTGCTGTCCGGTCTCAAGCACGTATTCAAGACCAAATCGCCGGTGGTAATTTTCCCGGCCTCAGGTACCGGCGCGTGGGAGGCCGCCCTCGTCAACACGCTGTCGCCGGACGACCGCGTGTTGATGGTCGAAACCGGCCACTTCGCGACGCTCTGGCACAGCATGGCGAAAAAACTCGGGCTGGTCCCCGAATTCATCAACGGCGACTGGCGCCACGGGGTGGACCCCGCTGCGGTCGAGGCCGCGCTTGCCGCAGACAAATCGCACTCGATCAAGGCAGTGTGCGTGGTGCACAACGAGACTTCGACCGGAGTCACCTCACGCATCGGGGAGGTGCGCAAGGCAATCGATCGTGCCCAACATCCCGCACTTTACATGGTCGATACCATCTCTTCGCTCGCGTCGATCGATTACCGCCACGACGAATGGGGCGTGGACGTAACCGTCGCCGGCTCGCAGAAAGGCCTGATGCTGCCCCCGGGGCTTTCGTTCAACGCGGTCAGCGACAAAGCGCTCGCCGCCGCAAAAGCATCGAAGCTGCCGAAATCGTACTGGGGCTGGGAAGAAATGCTCGTGCCCAACAAGAACGGCTTTTTCCCCTATACGCCGGCGACCAATCTGCTCTACGGCCTGCGCGAATCGCTCACCATGCTGCTCGAGGAAGGCCTCGACAATGTGTTCAAGCGCCACGACTGCCACGCCGAAGCGACGCGACGCGCGGTGCGCGCATGGGGGCTTGAAATTCTGTGTCTGAATCCCGCCGAATATTCAAGCTCGCTCACCGCGGTGTTGATGCCCGACGGCCATAACGAGGGCGAATTCCGCAAGTTGGTGCTCGATAACTTCAACATGTCTCTCGGCCAGGGGCTCGGCAAAGTCGCCGGCAGGGTATTCCGCATCGGCCACCTCGGCGACTTCAACGATCTGATGCTCGCCGGCACGCTCGCCGGCGTCGAAATGGGACTCGCACTCGCCGGAGTGCCGCACCAGCGGGGCGGTGTCGCGGCGGCGATGGAATATCTGACCGGCACGCGCGCGCAAACCGCCGCCCGGCGCGCCGCAGCGTAGCGTATCGATTGACGTGGCACAGCTTTCTCGATCGGGCAGGCGCACTTTCCTGACTGTCGTCGCGCTGCTGGTGTCCGCGGCGTGTTTCGCGCAGGCCGATTACGCGCGCGAAAAACGCTGGGCCGACGAGATCACGCCGGGGCTGGTGGTTGGTGACGCGGTCTATCTGGCGCAAAAGTCCGGCCACAAGTTTCTCGCGATCTACACCGCGGGCGCCCCGGCAAGCGCGGCGGTGATCACGGTGCACGGCTCCGGCGTGCACCCCGACTGGGCGCTGATCGGCGCGCTGCGCAGCGGGCTTGCGGACCAGGGCTACACGACATTGTCGGTGCAAATGCCGGTGCTGGCGGCAACCGCCAAAGGCGAGGAATACCTGCCGCTGTTTCCCGATGCCGCCGAGCGATTGCGAGCCGCGGTCGCATTCCTCAAGGCCAAAGGCCACCGCAAAATCGCCATCGCCTCGCACAGCCTGGGCGCGCGCATGAGCAATTTATTTCTGGCCGGCACACCCGACCACGATATCGCCGCCTGGATTTCGGTCGGCATCACGACCGGTGAGTTTACCGAACCCGACAGGTTACGGATGCCGGTGCTCGACATTTACGGCGAGCGCGATTTCCCGCAGGTACTGCAACACGCCAGTGCGCGCGCCGCGGTGCTCAAGACTCTCAAGGGCTCGGCGCAGATCGAGGTTGCTGGCGCCGATCATTTCTTCGCCGGCCATGAGGCCGAGCTGGTGCGGCAGGTAAAACAGTTCCTCGATCTCAGGTTGAAGTAGGCGAGGACCCCGCTGCCGCGCGGCCAAGCCGGTCGTTGACGGCATCCCATTCCGGCTGCGGCGGCGGTTTTTCCACCAGTATCGAATCGCACCCCGCCGCATCGAGCGCACGCAGATTGGCGTAGAGGTCGTGTGCATACACCGGCGCGTCGGGCGGCGCAGCGATCCAGGTCAGCCCGGAGAGCAACGGCTGACGCGCACCGCGCGCAAGCACTGCAACGCGCTTGCCCTGGCGCGTGAGGCTCGCCGCGAGCTCCAGCAGCAGGTCGCCCTCCATCACCAGCAACGGGGTTTGCGGCGCGTAATGTGCGGCCAGCGTACCCGGCGCGCGCGGCGCCCCGGAATCCGTCGCACCGAGCGGCACGCCGGCCGCCTGTTCGATCTCGCGCGCCGGAATATGGCCGGGCCGCAGCAGCACCGGCCGCGCTCCCGTCACTGCGACAATCGTCGATTCGATGCCGATCTCGCTCGGCCCGCCTTCGAGTACGCAATCGACGCCGTCGCCGAACTCCTGCTGCACGTGTTGGGCGGTCGTCGCGCTGACGCGCCCGAAGCGATTAGCGGACGGCGCTGCGATGCCGCCACCGAATTTCGTCAACAGCGCCTGCGCAACCGGGTGCGATGGGATGCGCAGGCCGACCGTTTCCTGGCCGCCGGTCACTGCATCGCTCACCCCCGGGGCACGGCGCAGGATCAGTGTCAACGGCCCCGGCCAGAATCTTGCCGCAAGCCTCACCGCTGCAGGCGGCAGCTCGCGCGCCCACTGCGCGACTTGCGACACGTCGGCGAGATGCACGATTACCGGGTGCCCAGCGGGACGGCCTTTCACGGCATAGAGCTTCCTGAGCGCCTCCGGGTTGCTCGCATCGGCACCCAGGCCATAGACGGTTTCGGTCGGAAATGCGACCAGCCCGCCCTGCCTGAGGATCGCGACGGCCGTGTCGATGCCAGGATCAGCAGCCATGGAGGGGGAACGCCGCTTCCCGGCGTCCATGTCTTATCAAGCGCCGGTCAGCAGGCGCAGCGCTTCGCGATATTTCTCGGCGGTCTTCGCGAGCACATCCGCCGGCAGCTTCGGCGCGGGATGCTTTTTGTTCCATGGCTGCGTTTCGAGCCAGTCACGCACGAACTGCTTGTCGAACGACGGTGGGCTCACGCCGGTGCGATACTGTTCAGCCGGCCAGAAACGCGAAGAGTCGGGAGTCATGACTTCATCGATCAGGTACAGCTTGCCAGCGTTGTCGGTACCGAACTCGAATTTGGTGTCGGCAATGATGATGCCTTTGGTTTTCGCGTACGCGGCCGCTTCAGCGTAGAGCTGGATCGACACCGCGCGGGCTTTCGCGGCGAGTTCGGCGCCGACGATTTTTTCCGCTTCTGCGTAGGCAATGTTTTCGTCATGTTGGCCCGCCGGTGCTTTGGTGGCCGGCGTGAAAATCACTTCCGGCAGTTGTTCCGCTTCCTTCAGTCCGGCAGGCAGCCCGATCCCGCAGACCATGCCTGTTTTCTGATAATCCTTCCAACCCGAGCCAATGATGTAGCCGCGCACCACCGCTTCGATCATCAGCGGGTTGAACTTGCGCACTACCATGGCGCGGCCTGCCACCTGATCCCGCTCGTGCGGCGCGACCACCGATTCAGGCGCGATACCCGTCAGGTGGTGCGGGATTATGTGCGCGAGCTTGGCGAACCAGAAATTGGATAATGCCGTCAGCACCTGGCCCTTGCCCGGAATCGGATCCGGCAGTATCACGTCGAACGCTGACAGGCGGTCGGTCTGGATCACCAGCAGCTTGTCGTCACCGACGGCGTAAATGTCGCGCACCTTGCCGCGATGCAGAAGCTTGAGGCTGTTCAGGTTTGATTCGAACAAAGTCGGATGGGTCATGGCTCTCGTGGCATCAAGGTCGGGTCAGGACAATTTGGGCAGTCTCGAAGCTTTTACCGCGGCCGCCTGCCGGGCGCGGAACGCGTGCAGTTTTTTGGTCAGAACCGCGTCATGCAGCGCCAGCAGCGCCACTGCGAACAATCCGGCGTTCCCCGCGCCGGCCTCGCCGATCGCGAACGTGGCGACCGGGATGCCTTTCGGCATCTGCACGGTCGACAGCAGCGAATCAAGTCCCTGCAGGTGCCGCGACGGCATCGGCACGCCGAGCACCGGCAAGGTCGTTGTCGCCGCCACCACTCCGGCAAGATGCGCGGCGCCTCCCGCGCCCGCGATGAAACATTGCGCGCCGCCTTTGGACATGGTTTCGACCCATTCGATCAGCGCATGCGGGGTGCGGTGCGCCGACAGCGCCCGCGCCTCAAACGCCACGCCAAAATCCTTGAGCTGCCGGGCGGCATGCTGCATGACCTCCCAGTCGCTTGTGCTGCCCATGACGATCCCGACCAGCGGCTTTTTCATTACCGGCTCCCGGCCCATTGGAGATTCGTTATTTTAGCGTATGTCGCGCCGCTCCCGTTCACCGGTGCGATGCGCACTACGGGAACAGCGTGCCGCGGCGCGTTGTGCAGCCCCTGCGCTGCTGCTAAACTTCAAGTGTCTGACAACCGCGGCGATGGTGAGCGTGCCGTGCAGCCATTGCCGGCGCGCAATCCTATATGACCCAAAAAACCACGCCTGCGATTTCGCCCGTCATGCAGCAGCTCAGCGCCTACATCGCTTCGGCGGTGCGCCGGCCGCTGCCCCCGGCGGTCACCGAAAAAACCAAACATCACCTGCTCGACACGCTCGCGGCCATGGTTTCAGGCTCCCGCCTGCTGCCCGGGAAAACCGCAATCTCCTACGTGAAAACGCTCGGCGGGTCGAAGGAAGCCTGCGTGATCGGCAGCCGCTGCGTCACCACCGCGATCAACGCCGCGCTCGCCAACGGCATGCTCGCGCACGCCGACGAAACCGACGATTCGCACGCGCCGTCGCTCTGCCACCCCGGCTGCGCCATCGTGCCCGCAGCGCTTGCCATGGCGGAGCGCGAACAGCGCAACGGCACCGCGCTGCTGCGCGCGGTCGCGCTCGGCTACGACGTCGGCTGCCGGATCAATCTTTCGCTCAACGCCTACGAATTCCGCGAGGACGGCCATTCGACTCACAGCTTCGGCCCGATGTTCGGCGCGGCCGCAGCCGCCGGCGCGCTCGCGGGGCTGAACGCCGCACGCACGCGCCATTTGCTGTCCTACACCGCGCAGCAGGCATCGGGCGTCTCGTGCTGGATGCGCGACGAGGAGCATATCGAGAAAGCATTCGACTTCGGCGGCATGCCCGCGAGAAACGGCGTGACGGCCGCGACCATGGTCGCGCACGGCTTCACCGGGGTCGATGATGCGTTTTCCGGCGAGCGCAATTTCTTCGTTGCTTACGGCCGCGCGCCGAAACCCGCGGAACTCACGCGCGATCTCGGCTCAATCTACGAAATCATGAACACCAATATCAAGCGCTGGTCGGTCGGCTCGCCGATCCAGGCGCCCCTCGATGCGCTGCTCGACTTGATGCGGGAACACGGTTTCAAAGCCGATGACGTCGAGAAACTCGTGGCGCGGGTCTCGCACCAGGGTGCGAACACGGTCAATAACCGCAACATGCCCGACATCTGCCTGCAGCACATGTGCGCGGTAATGCTGCTCGACGGCACCGTCACTTTCAAGTCCTCGCACGACGCCAGGCGCATGCGGAACCGCAAGGTTCTCGATCTGCGCAGCCGCATCGGGCTCCACGGCGACGACACGCTGACCAGGGCCATGCCGAGCCGCCAGGGCATCATCGAAATCGAACTGCGCGATGGGCGCGCGCTGCGGCTGCATGTCAAAGCGGTGCGCGGCACCAGCGACAATCCGATGACGCGCGCGGAGGTCGACGCCAAGAGCTACGACCTGCTGGCGCCGGTGCTCGGAAGCGCGCGCGCGCGCAAGCTGTGCAACGCGATATGGGACATCGAGAGGATCAAGGATATCCGCAAGCTGCGGCCGCTGCTGCAAGCCTGAAGGATCTACGCTTGCTCTATACAGCCGGCACCCTCAACCGATAAAGGGAACAGGCAATGGATTTCAGATTGAGCGAAGAGCAGCAAATGTTCCGCGACTCGGTGCACGGATTCGCGCAAACGCATCTTGCCGCCGGCGCGCTCGCGCGCGCACACCGTGACGAACATCCGTGGGACGTCGCGAAATTGATGGCCGGGCAGGGTCTGCTGGGCATCACCATGAAAGAGGAAGACGGCGGCCAGGGCGGCTCGTTGATGGACGCCGTGATCGCGATCGAAACCGTAGCCCAGGTGTGCCCGCGTAGCGCGGACGTGATCCAGGCGGGAAATTTCGGCCCGGTGCGCGTGCTTGCGGAGTACGGTACCCGGAGCCAAAAAGACCGTTACCTGAGCAAGATCCTGCGCGGTGAGGCGGTGACTTGCGTGGGCATGACGGAACCCGGGGCGGGGAGTGCCGTCACCGACCTCACCACCAGCGCAACTCCGGACGGCGACGGCTACCGCATCAACGGCAGCAAAGTGTTCACCACCCACGCGCAGTACGCGGACGTGATGCTGGTCTACGTGCGTTTCGGTCCCGGCGTCGGCGGCATCGGCTCGGTGCTCGTCGAACGCACGGCAGAAGGCGTCAAGCAGGGCAAGCGGTCGAGGTTCATGAACGGCGAGGAGTGGGTCACGACCTATTTCGAGAATGCCTACGTGCCGCCCGAAAACGTCGTGCTCAAGCACGGCGGCTTCAAGAAACAGATCGCCGGCTTCAACGTCGAACGCATCGGCAACACCGCGCGTTCGCTGGCGTTCGGGCGCTATGCCTTTGAACAGGCGCGCCAGTGGGCACTCACGCGCCGGCAGTTCGGGCGCGTGCTCGCGGAGTTCCAGGGCCTGCAGTGGAAGTTCGCCGACATGAAAATCAAACTCGATGCGGGACAACTGCTGCTTTACCGCGCCGCGCTCAACGCCGACCGCGGCTTTCCCTCGGCGGAGGAGACCGCGATCGCCAAGGCGTTCTGCAACCAGGCCGGTTTCGATATCTGCTCCGAAGCGATGCAGGTAATGGGCGGCATGGGTTACACCGAGGAGACGCTCGTCGAATACTGCTTCCGCAAATGCCGCGGCTGGATGATCGCCGGCGGTTCGATCGAGATTCTCAAGAACCGCATCGCGGAAAGCGTGTTCGACCGCACTTTTCCCCAACGCCCGCCAAAAAGCGGTGAAAAGTGAACACACCACTGGCACAGGCCCTCTTTGCGCCGAAGACCGTCGCGCTGATCGGTGCGTCAGGCGATGCGGCAAAGAACACCTCGCGGCCGCAGCGCTACCTGCGCAAGCACGGCTACACTGGCAGGATCATTCCCGTGAATCCCGGCCGCGTGGAAATCTTTGGTGAGAAAGCCTATCCCGATCTGCAGTCGGTCCCGGACGCCATCGATCACGCATTCATCATGGTGCCAGCCGCCGCCGTCGGAGCAGCACTCGAGCAATGCGTGGCCAAGCAGGTTCCGGTCGCGACCATCTACAGCGATGGGTTCGCTGAGACGGGGACAGCCGGCCGCCGCAAACAGGAGGAATTGCTCAAGATCGCGCGCGAAGGCCACGTGCGGCTGGTCGGCCCCAACTGCATCGGCATCATCAGCGTCCAGCCATCGCTTGCGCTATCGGTCCTCGCGGTGCTGGATATGGACTGCATCAGGCACGGTCCGTTCGCAATCGTGTCGCAATCGGGCAGCATGATCGGCGCGCTGCTGTCGCGCGGGCTCGGGCGCGGCGCCGGCTTCTCCAAGCTGATCTCGGTCGGCAACGAAGTTGACATCGGGGTCGGCGAACTGACCGACATGCTGGTCGACGATCCGCACACCGGCGCGATCCTGCTGTTCCTCGAAACGCTGCGCGATGCCGATCGTCTCGCGCATGCCGCGCGGCGCGCCTATGCCGCCAACAAGCCCGTGGTCGTTTACAAACTCGGCCGCTCCGACCTCGGACAGGATCTCGCCGCCTCGCACACCGGCGCAATGGCCGGTGCCGACGAAGTTGCCGATGCGTTCTTCCGCGCGCACGGCATGCTGCGCGTGGATAACCTGGAGGCGCTGTTCGAATTGCCGGCCCTGATCGCCAACCACAAACCCGCGCTGCGCCACCGTATTTCCGTGATGACCACCACCGGCGGCGGCGCTGCCACGGTCGTTGACCGCCTTGGGGTGTTCGGCGTCGACGTCGTGCCGCCGACCGACACCGTAGTCAACAACCTCGCGCGGAAAAACATCACCCTCCCGCGCACGCGGCTCACGGATCTGACGCTTGCCGGCGCCAGGAAGGAAATTTACAGCGCGGTGCTCAATGAACTGCTCGCCTCCGATCATAACGATCTGGTGCTGGCGGTCGTCGGCAGTTCAGCGGCGCTGCACCCGCAGATCGCGATCGAGCCGATTGCGGAGGCGGACAGCCACGGCAAACCGCTGGCGGCCTTCCTGGGGCCGCAGGCCGAAGCCTCCCTCGGCCTGCTTGCCGCTGCGGGTGTGGCGGGATTTCGCACGCCGGAATCATGCGCCGACGCGCTGCGTGCCTGGCGCGACTGGGCTGGCCCGGTTGAGATGCCGGGTGCCAACTCGCAAATAATCAGCGCCGCCTCCGCATTGGTCAAAGCGCTGCCCGCAACCCGGTTCAACGAATATGATGCGTGCCGCATCTTTGCGGCGCTCGGCATCGCGCATGCGCCAACCGCCGTGATCACCGGACCCGGGCAGGATGCACAGATCGCCTTTCCGGTGGTCGCCAAAATTCTATCGCCCGACATTGCGCACAAGACCGACGCCGGCGGCGTGGTGCTGAACATCGGCGACGCGGCTGCGTTAAAGACCGCTGCCGGGCAGATACTGGCGCGCGTCAAGGCGAGCCATCCGGCCGCGCGCATCAACGGCATCCTCGTGCAGCGCATGGAAAAGGGGCTTGCCGAAGCGATTGTCGGTTTTCGCCGCGACCCGCAGGTCGGACCCGTCGTCGTGCTCGGCATCGGCGGCATTCTCGCCGAGATTTACAAGGATTTTGCGATCCGTATCGCGCCGGTCAGCATCGGCACTGCGCGGACGATGATTGAGGAGGTGCGCGGACTCGCGGTGATCCGCGGTTACCGTGGGCTGCCGCGCGGCGATTGCGAGGCGCTCGCGCGCGCGGTTGCCGCAATCTCGCAACTGGCACTGCTCGAAGGCCGCACCGTGACGGAGGCTGAAATCAATCCGCTGATCGTCAAGCCTGAGGGTGAGGGCGTGGTCGCCGTAGACGGTCTCATCGTGTTCCGCGACAATTGAAAAGCTTTTTCCAGGAGCCTCATCATGCTGGTCCATGAATATGCGGAATATGCGGTCAAGGAGCAAACCTCGAAGCTTCCCCCCGAGGTGATTCACCACGCCAAGCGCGCGGTGATCGACTGGTATGCGGCGTTACTGCCGGGCAGCCTGGTTGCGCCGGCGACGCTGCTCGAACAGGCATTCGCGGATGACCTCGACCATGGCAACGCACGGCTCGCTTCCGGCCGGCGCGCGACGCTGCGCGCCGCGGCGCTGATCAACGGCGCGGCCTCGCACTCGGTCGAATTCGACGACATCTACCGCGACGCGGGCTACCATCCGGGCAGCCCGGTGATCTCTGCCGCGCTCGCCGCGGCACAGGCGCACGGCGCCACCGGCGAGCAGTTCCTGCGCGCGGTGATCGTCGGTTACGAAGTTTCCACGCGCATCGGCGAAGCGATCATGCCGTCGCATTACAGGTACTGGCATACGACCGGCACCGTCGGCTCGTTCGGCGCTGCCGCTGCGGTCGCCACCATCCTCGGCTGCGATCGCGCGCAGTTCGCCCATGCGCTCGCCACCGTCGGCACTTTCGCCTCCGGCCTGCAGCAGGCGTTCCGCTCGCAGGCAATGACCAAGCCGCTGCACAGCGGGCATGCGGCCGACGTCGGCGCGATGGCGGCGATGGCCGCGGCCAAAGGCGTGACCGGCGCATCCGACATACTCGAAGGCGAAGTCGGCTTCGGGGCGGCGATGAGCGTCAACCCCGACTGGAAGAAAGCGGTCAGGGGGCTGGGCGCCGATTACAACATCACGCACATGACGTTCAAGAACCACGGCTGCTGCGGCCACACGTTCGCGCCGATCGACGGCGTCCTGTATTTGCAGAACACCCACGGCCTCCGCTGGCGCGACATAAAACGCGTGCGTATCGCGACCTACAAAGCCGGCACCGACATTGTCGACAACCCGGCGCCGGAAGGCGCCTACCAGGCCAAGTTCAGCCTTCAGTACGTGGCCGCCCACGCGCTCGTGCACGGCAGCGTGCGGCTGAGCGCGTTTGAACCCGAGCGCCTGAGAGATCCGGACGTGCGCGCGCTGCTCGCGAAGGTCGAGGTCGTGGCCGACCCGGAACTGTCGCCCGGCTATCCCAGCCAGCGCGCGGCACACGTCGAAATCGAGACCGGCGACGGCCGCAAGTTCGCGCATTTCCAGCCGACGCGCAAGGGGGACCCCGACCTGCCGCTCAGCGATGACGAGTTGAACGGCAAGTTTCTCGAGCTCGCGTTGCCGGTGATCGGCGACACGGTCGCGCGCCAATTGCTCCCAACATTGTGGTCGCTCGAAAAAAGCAAGGATGTCGGGTTCGATTTCACCTCGCGCGAACGCGCACGCGCCGCGGGCTGACCGGCCCCCGCCGTGAACGACGCACCCGCCCCTCCACTCATCGCGTTCGGGCTCACCGTCGCGTTGAGCTTCCTCGTCGGACTGGGACTGCGGGAGTACTACATCGAGCAGGGCCGCACCAGGTACTTCGGCACCGTCCGCACCTATGTCTTCATCGGCATGCTGGGCTTTGCTTTGTTCCAGCTGCCGCAGCAGAGCTTTGCCTACCTGTTTGGACTTGCGGCGCTGTCGCTGTTCCTGCTCACGTACTATCGCCAGAAACTCGAGGAGGGCAGCCCGGGGCTGATCGGCGTCCTCACCGCGCTGCTCACTTACGTCATCGGGCCGCTCGCGCTCACCAACCCGCCCTGGTTCGTGATCCTGTTTTCGGTGTCGATTCTTTTCGTCCTCAGCGCCAAGCAGCGCATCCGCGTGCTGAGCGAACGCATCAGTCAGCGCGAAGTCGTCACGCTCGCCACCTTCCTGACACTCGCCGGCGTGATACTGCCGCTGCTGCCCCGGGAAGAGATTGCGCCGTTCCTGCCGATCACGCCGTACAGCATCTGGATGGCCGTCGTGGTCAGTACCGCGATTTCCTATCTGAGCTACGGCCTGCAGACCTTCGTGTGGCCACAGAAGGGGCTGTTCCTCGCCGGGTTGCTGGGCGGGCTTTATTCGAGCACTGCGGCAACACTGATCATCGCACGGCGCACCCGCTACCTCGACGCGGAATCCAACGAGGCTTCCGGTGCCATGGTCGCCGCCACCAGCATGATGTATTTCCGTCTGATCGTGCTGATCGCGGTGTTCGACCTCGCGGTCGCCGCACAGATTGCGATCCCCGTGGCGGTGCTTGGGCTGCTCGCGGCGGGAATCGCTTACGGGCTGGCACGCCGCCACGTCGCGGTCAGCGGCGCAGCAACCGTTGACGTCGGCATTCAGCGCAATCCGCTCGAGCTGAGTTCCGCGTTCCTTTTTGCCTTCATGTTCATCCTGATGGCGCTCGCGACCAAGTTCGCGCTCGACCACCGCACGATCATCGGACTCAGGGAATTGTCGTTTCTGGTGGGTTTCTACGATATCGATCCTTTCATCATCTCGCTGCTGCAAAGCCGGATCGCGATATCTCGCGAAGAAATCGCCGCCGCCGTGATCATCGCCGCCGCAGGCAACAACGTGCTGAAAGCGCTATATGCGGTGATATTCGCCAATCGCGCCACGGCCCTGCGTTCGGCGTCGGCGTTGGTGGGGCTGGCAGCGCTGTCCCTGGCATATCTCGTCATCATCAGCTAGATTTGCCCCGACCCCGACTGGCGTAGCGGTTCGCGCCCGGTTCCGCTGTCGACGGCGGTGTTCTATTTCCTGCGGCATCGCCCAAAACCAATGCGCGCCACCGCTATAATCACGTCTCCCCTGCGAGGAGGATCAAATGGAAGAACGCCATACCCAGCGGCTGCGCGGCTTGCTGGCACGGCCGGCATGCCTGGTTGCACCCGGTGTTGCTGACGCGCTCGCGGCGCGACTGGTCGCGCGCGCCGGGTTCGAGGCGGTTTACATGACCGGCTTCGGTACCAGCCTGACCCGGCTGGGCATGCCCGACGTCGGCCTTTTGACCGCCACCGAAATGATCGACAACGCGGGCCGCATCGTCGATGCGTCCCAACTGCCGGTAGTCGCCGATGCCGACACCGGCTACGGCAACCCGATCAACACGCGCCGCACCATCCGGGACTACGAGAAAGCCGGCGTCGCGGGCGTGCACATCGAAGACCAGGCGTGGCCGAAACGCTGCGGCCATCTCGCCGGCAAGCGCGTGATCCCGGCCGCCGAGATGGTGGCAAAAATCAAAGCCGCGTGCGATGCGCGCCGCGACCCGGATTTCGTGATCATCACGCGCACCGATGCCATCGCGGTCGAAGGCCTTGATGCGGCACTCGAGCGCGGCGAGCGTTACCGCGAAGCCGGCGCCGACGTGCTGTTCATCGAAGCGCCGGTCGGGCGCGAACAGGTCGAGCGCGTCGCCAAACATTTCAAGGGCGTGCCGCTCCTGTACAACATGGCGGCGAGCGGCAAGACACCGGATCTTCCGGCAGACGAACTCGGCAAACTGGGTTTCAGGATCGCGATTTACCCGAACTGGGTCATTCTCGCTGCAATTCCCGCGATGCAGAATCTGCTTGCCGAACTCAAACGCACCGGCTCGATCGCCCATCTGCGCAACCAGGTCGCAACCTTCAAGCAGTTCACCGACATCGCGGGCCTGCCGGAAGTCCAGCAGCTCGAGGAACGCTACGGCGTTCCCGATGACCAGAGGGCCAGTCTATGAACGCACCGCGCACGATGTTCGAAAAAATCTGGGACCGCCACGTGATCGTGATGCGCGGCGAAAACGAGGCATTGCTGCACGTGGACCGCAATTTCGTGCACGAAGGCTCGTTCCACGCGTTCGGCGCGCTCGCCGCCGCGGGCCGCAAGGTGCGCAAACCCCGCCAGACGTTCGCGACGGCCGACCATTATGTGCCGACCCGCAATCGCGAACAGGGGATCAACGCGGTTACCGACCCTGAAATGCGCAATATGCTCGAGCTTTTCGACCAGAACATCCGCGCGAACGGCATCGACAACTATTACGGCCTCGACCATCCGCAGCAGGGTATCGTGCACGTGGTTGGCCCCGAACTCGGCATCACGCAGCCCGGGCTCGTCATCACGTGCGGCGATTCTCACACTTCGACGCACGGCGCATTCGGCGCGTTGGCGGTTGGCATCGGCGCATCGCAACTGAAGCAGATTCTGGCGACGCAGTGCATTTGGCAAAAGCGCCCGAAGACCATGCGCATTACCGTTGCCGGCGCGATCCCGTCCGGCGTCACCGCCAAAGACATCGTGCTCGCGATCATCGCGAAAATCGGCACTGCCGGCGCAACCGGCCATGCGATCGAGTACGCGGGCCCGGCGATACGCGCGCTCAGCATGGAAGGGCGGCTTACCGTCTGCAACATGTCGATCGAGGCCGGCGCGCGCGCCGGCATGATCGCGCCCGACGAGAAAACCTGCGCCTGGCTCGAAGGACGCGAATTTTCGCCCACCGGTACGCACTGGGATAAAGCGCTCGCGTTCTGGCGTTCACTGCCCACTGACGACGGCGCGCGCTTCGATCGCGAAGTAACGCTGGACGCGGCCACGCTCGCGCCGATGGTCACGTGGGGCACGAGTCCCGAGGAAGCGGCATCGATTACCACTGCAGTCCCCGATCCCGCGTCAACAGGCGACGCCGACAAACGCGCGCACATGGAGCAGGCGCTGCGCTACATGGAGCTAACGCCTGGCACTCCACTCGAAAGCATCAGGATTCAGCGTGCTTTCATCGGCACCTGCACCAACGGCCGGATCGAAGACTTGCGCGCAGCCGCGGCGGTCCTCAAAGGCAGGAAAATCGTGGTCCCGGCGTGGGTTTCCCCGGGATCGAGCGCGATCAAGCGGCAAGCCGAAGCCGAAGGGCTCGACAGGATTTTCCGCGAAGCGGGCTTCGACTGGCGCGCGTCGGGCTGCTCGGGATGCGCCGCGATGAACGGCGACATCGTGCCGGCAGGCGAGCGCTGCGCTTCGACGTCCAACCGCAATTTCGAAGGCCGCCAGGGCAAAGGCGCGCGCACTCACCTGATGAGTCCCGCGATGGTCGCCGCCGCCGCGGTCACTGGCAAGCTCACTGATGTTCGCAAACTCATGCAGGGGGCGTGACATGCAACCGTTCATCAAACTCACCGCGGTCGCCGCACCGCTCGACATGGCGAACATCGACACCGACAAGATCATCCCCGCGCGCTTCCTGCGCAGGCTGCGCGGGCCGGGCTACGGGAAACTGGCGTTTCACGACATTCGCTACGATGCGAACGGCAATGACAGGTCCGACTTCATCCTGAATCAGGTGCCCTATCGCAACGCGAGGATCCTCGTCGCCGGCGCCAATTTCGGCTGTGGCTCGTCGCGCGAGGCGGCGGTCTATGTGCTCTACGATTACGGCATCCGCGTGGTGATCGCGCCTTCCTTCGGCGACATACACTACGGCAATGAACTGCAGAACGGCATGCTTCCGGTAACGCTTGCCGATGAAATTTGCCAGAAGCTGCGCCGGCAGCTGCACGAGCAGCCGGGCGCGCAAATCGCCGTCGATCTCGAATCACAAACGGTGACCGGACCCGACGGCGCGGCTTACCGCTTCGACATCGATCCGAACCACAAGGAGCGGTTACTGAAAGGGCTCGATGACATTGACCTCGTGATGCAGAACATCAAAGAGATCGAGGCGTTTGAGCAACGTCACCACAAGGAGTTGCCATGGCTGGCATAAATTGCGGCAGCGGCCACGCAGGTCGCGCATCCCGGACATTACCGCGCGCCGCGCGGTTGGTTCTCGTAACCGCCTGTCTGTCAGTGTTTGCGGGTGTCGCGCACGGCCAGGCCTATCCGGTCAAGCCCATACGCATCGTTGTGCCGTTCGCGCCGGGCGGGGCGACCGACATCCTGGGTCGGCTCGTCGCCCAAAAGCTGACCGAGGGCCTCGGCCAGCAGGCGATCGTGGAAAATCGCGCGGGCGGAGGTACCGTGATCGGCACCGACATCGTTGCCAAGTCGCCTGCCGACGGCTACACCCTGCTGATGGCATCGACGAGCACCGTCACGAATCCAAGCCTGTTGCGCAAACTGCCTTTTGACACGCTGCGCGACCTGACGGCGGTCACCCAACTCGTATCGTCGCCCAATGTGCTGGTGATTCATCCCTCGCTGCCCGTGAAATCGGTGCGCGAACTGATCGCGCTGGCGCGGGCGAGACCCGACCAGGTTACGTTCGGCTCCGGAGGCAATGGCACCTCCACGCATCTCGGCGGAGAAATATTGCCTCTCATGGCGGGTGTGCGCATGGTACACGTGCCGTACAAGGGCGCGGGTCCCGCGACGATCGCCGTGATCAGCGGCGAAATCTCGTGGCAGTTGGTGGCCATCCTGTCCGTGGTCCCTCACATCAGATCCGGCAGGCTGCGGGCGATCGCCGTGAGCAGCCCGCAACGGGCGTCGATACTGCCCGACGTACCGCCGGTCGCCGATACCCTGCCCGGATTCGAAGCCAGCCCATGGACGGGCGTGTCCGCGCCCGCGGGGACCCCGAAGGACGTGATCGCCAGGCTGCAGCAGGTGATTGCCAAAGGTTACACCGCGCCGGAAACGCGCGAGCGACTGGCCCAGGACGGCAACGAAGTGGTAGTCAGCACGCCGGAGCAGTTCGACGTTTTTTTCCGTGCGCAGATGGAAAAATGGGCCAAAGTGATCAAGGATGCGGGCATCCGGCTTGAATGATGTTCAACCAGAAGGGGGAAGAACCATGATTTATGAAATGAGGACCTACGATCTCAAACCGCGCTCGCTGCCGGAGGTCGAAAAACGCTTCGGGGAAATGTACGAAAAGCGCAGGAAATATTCCGAGCTGGCGGCGTTCTGGCATACCGAGATCGGCCCGCTCAACCAGATCATTCACGTCTGGCCGTACCGGGATCTGGAGGAACGGGGCCGCATCCGCGCCGCGGCGGTCAAGGACGGCGCCTGGCCCCCGGATACCTTCGAGTTCATCGTCGGCATGCGTTCGGAGATCATGATCCCGTTCGCGATTTCGCCGGAACTCAAGCCGGGCAAAATGGGTCCCTATTTCGAGATGCGAACCTACACCTACGCCCCGGGTGCTCTCCCCAAGATCATGGCGGTGTGGGAAAAAGCGCTTCCGGCACGGCTGCAGTTCAGCCCGCTGGGCGCGGCGTGGTATTCGGAACTGGGCGGCCTCAACAAGTTCGTGCACATCTGGCCTTATCCCTCGCTCGATGCGCGCAACGACGCGCGCAGCAAAGCGCAGGCTGCGGGCGTGTGGCCGCCTTCGGCCAAAAAACTCGGCACCCCGGAGTATCAGCTCACCGCGCAGGAAAACAAGATCGTGATGCCCGCCTCGTTCTCGCCACTGCAGTAGGAACCGCGGCAGCCAGCGACCGCCAATCTACTTGGGCGGTTTCGCCAACAGGAAAAACAACGACCCCAGGCCGGCAAGCACCGCCAGGACGGTAAAACCTGCGCGGTAGTTCCCGGTCCAGTCGGCGAGCGCACCGGCCAGCAGCGGTCCGCCGATCTGGCCGAAAACAATGATCAACGACGCGAGTCCCGTGATCATGCCGATCGAGCGCCGGCCGAAGTAGTCAGCGCGGATCGCATGGATGAAGGGGCCGCGCAGACCCCAACCCGTGCCGTGCGCCAGCGCGGCAACCGCCAGGATGACGGGACCGGTAGCATAGGTGATCATGAGCAGGCCAACCGCGTGCATCAGCATGCAGGCGGCGATGACCAGGCGTTTCTCGAACTTCTCGCCGATCACCCAGCCGAGCATCACGCCGAGGAATTGTCCGAGAGTCACCAGCGTGATGACGAACGAGGCCTGGGCGAGCGAGTAGCCCAGGCCCTCCTTGATATGCGTGATGGCATGCACGTTCACGGCCGATACGACCAGGAGCGCGAAGCCATGGCCGATCGAGAGCAGCCAGAAAGTACTGGTACGCATCGCTTCGCGCGCGCTGAACGCGCGCCGGGAGGACGCCTCGGGATGTACGGTGTCCCTGGGCGCAGGGGACAGGCCGTCCACCGTTTCGCCGTGGTCCTCCGGGCGGCTGCGGATCACCCGTGCGAGCGGCCAGCCGATCAGGATCGCGATGACGCCCGAACCGAAGGCCGTTGCCCGCCAGCCGTAGGCTTGAATCGACCAGGCAACCAGGAACACAAAAACGCCGCCGATTGCGCCGCCGAACTGGAGCGCGGAGAGTGCGCGGGCCCGGCGTTTCTCGAACCACTGGATGATCGTCACGCTCACGACGAAGTTGCTGAACATGCTCGAGCCGAGTGCGACCACCACAAACGCCGCATAGAAACCCGCCAGCGTATCGGTCTGGCTGAGGAGCATGAAGCCGATGCCGAACATAACGATGCCGGCGCGCACGATGCCCTGCGACCCGAAGCGGTCGACCATCCAGCCGAGCACCGGGCCGAGCAGCGCGACCTCCACCGATTTAAGCGCGGCCGCGCCGGAAAGTGCCGTCTTGCTCCAGCCGCGCTCCTCGACCAGGACCGCAAGGTAGACTCCGAAAGCCTGGTTCAGCAGCAGGCTCTGCAGTAACTGCATTGCGCCGCTGGCAACCACGATACGCCAGCCGTAGAAAATCTTCATGGGTTGCCCGGCAGGATAACGCAGGTGCTGCGTCTGCGCACCACCCTGCACGAAAGCGTCGCATTCCTTGAAGAGCGAGCGGGCCTGGTGGCGGTCGTCCCGCGCAGCAGAGGCCACGCCCCGCTGTTAGCGTAATATCACGCCTCTGCGATATCCTCTCGGATGCCGGAACCGGTCGCTGCGGGCGCTTTACCCATGTTAATTCGCGTCATCCTGTACTCGCTAGCCGCGTTGCTCCTGGGCGCGCATTTTCTGCGCGCGGGCAATATATTACTGGTGTTGCTTTGTATTGCCGCGCCTTTCGCCTTTTTTAACCGCCGCAGGCTCAGCCTCGTGCTGCTGCAAGTCCTCGCCTATGGCGCAGCCGCCACTTGGCTACACACGGCTTGGCAGCTGGCCGAGGCGCGCCAGTCGCTCGGCCAGAACTGGGCGCTCGCGGCGGCGATACTCGGCGCGGTGGCGCTGTACAGCTTGCTGGCGGGTCTGTTGCTCAACTCGCGTGTGATGCGCGAGCGCTACCCTAAGTGACCTTGATCCCTGTCTGGCTTTCGCGCTTTGGCGGCTTTTCCGGCAGGCGTGGGGAAGGGCGCCGGCCGTCGATGAGATGCAGAATGCCGAGTATGGGATGGCGGCGCAGCATGCGCGGTCCCGCCCAGCGCATGACGATCCGTACCTGCTCGCGCATGTCGGCACTGTAGCAGTGGACCAGACAATTGGCGCAGGTCGGCTTGGCGTCGCCGAAGACGCAGCGCTCCAGCCTGCGGCTCGCATACTCCAGCAGTTCGTTGCAGCTCGCGCACAGCGACGCGCGCGGCTGGTGTCCGTGGGCGCGGCAGTACATGCGCAGCATGGCGGCGATAGTTTTCAATTCGCGTGCACGGCGCACGAAGCGCTGGTCGGTGGTGAACTCGATTATCGGGTTGGGCATGGATGGGTGCTGAATCACATAGCGCGGCCGACGCAGTTTCAGTAAACCCCTCTTTCCCCCTTTGTTCCTTGATTTTCCGCAAGTCGGCTCAAGTTTCGCTCGCCTTTGCTTGAGCTAAATCAAGGCCATCGCGCCGCCGCGCGACTATAAATACGACTCAAGGTAATGCTGGGCCGGGCCAAGCAGGTCGATGCGGGTTTCAATCGGGCCATGAACATTTCAAGCGTGATTCTGCGTGCGCAGCCGGAAAAGCTTGGCGGCGTGCGCACCGGTTTGGCTGCGATCTCAGGTGTCGAAATCCACGCCGACGGCAACGACGGCCGCCTCGTTCTCACCATCGAGGACGGCGAGGGATACGAGCTACCGGATGTTTTTCTCAAACTGCATCAACTGGACGGGGTGATCTCGGCATCGCTCGTCTACCAGTATTGCGACGATGGTCTTCCACAGGAGACGGACAAATGAATCTCACCAGGCGCGAATTCATCAAAGCGAACGCGGCCGCGGCCGCTACCGCGGTGGCCGGCATCAGCCTGCCGGCGGGCGCGGCAACCACCCCCGCCGAAGACAAAAGCATCCGCTGGGACAAAGGCGCGTGCCGTTACTGCGGCACCGGCTGCGGTGTGCTGGTCGGGGTCAAGGATGGCCGGGTGGTCGCAACCCAAGGCGACCCCGATGCGCCGGTAAACCGCGGACTGGCGTGCATCAAGGGCTACTTCCTCGCCAAGATCCAGTACGGCAAGGACCGGCTCACCCGCCCATTACTGCGCATGAAAAACGGCAAGTTCGACAAGCACGGCGAGTTCGCGCCGGTGACCTGGAAGCAGGCCTTCGACATCATGGAAGAAAAGTGCAAGGCCGCGCTGAAAGCGAAAGGCCCGGCTTCAGTCGGCATGTTCGCCTCCGGCCAATGGACGATCTGGGAAGGCTACGCCGGCGCGAAGTTCATGAAGGCCGGGCTGCGCTCCAACAACATCGACCCGAACGCGCGTCATTGCATGGCGAGCGCGGTGGCCGGTTTCATGCGCACGTTCGGAATCGACGAACCGATGGGATGCTACGACGACATCGAACGCGCGGATGCGTTTGTGCTATGGGGCTCGAATATGGCCGAGATGCACCCGATCCTGTGGTCCCGGCTCACCGACCGGCGCCTGACCGCCAAGCACGTCAAGGTCGCGGTGCTCTCCACGTTCAGCCATCGCAGCACCGAGTCGGCCGACATGGCACTCATCTTCAAGCCGCAAACCGATCTGGCGATCCTCAACTACATCTGTAATTACATCATCCAGTCGGGCAGCGTCAACGAGGAGTTCGTCAAGAAGCACGTCAACTTCATGAGGGGCGTGACCGACATCGGCTATGGGCTGCGCCCGAATCATCCGCTGGAGCAGGTCGCCAACAACAACGGCTACCCGGGTGCCGACGGCAAACCCAAGGGCGATCCCAACAAGGCCGATCCAATCAGCTTCGAGGACTTCAGGCAGTTCGTGTCCGAGTACACCGCCGACAAGGCTGCCGAGATCTCGGGCGTACCAAAGGACAAGCTCGAAGCGCTTGCCAGGCTCTATGCCGACCCCAAGATCAAGGTCGTGTCGTACTGGACGATGGGCTTCAACCAGCACACGCGCGGCACGTGGGCCAACAACATGGTCTACAACTGCCACCTGCTGACCGGCAAGATTTCCGAGCCGGGCAACGGGCCATTCTCATTGACCGGGCAGCCGTCGGCGTGCGGCACCGCGCGCGAGGTCGGCACCTTCGCGCACCGGCTGCCCGCCGACATGGTGGTGATGAACCCGAAGCACCGCGAAATCGCGGAGCAGATCTGGAAACTGCCCGCAGGCACCATCCCCGGCCAGATCGGCTTGCACGCAGTGGCGCAGGACCGCGCGTTGAAGGACGGCCGACTCAATTTCTACTGGACCCTGTGCACCAATAACATGCAGGCGGGTCCCAACCTCACGCAGGAGCGTTATCCGGGATTCCGCAATCCCGACAACTTCGTCGTGGTTTCCGATGCCTACCCGACGGTGACCGCGCTTTCCGCCGACCTGATCCTGCCCGCCGCGATGTGGACGGAGAAAGAAGGCGCTTATGGCAATGCCGAGCGGCGCAGCCAGTTCTGGCGCCAGCAGGTCAAGGCGCCGGGCGAGGCGAAGTCAGATCTGTGGCAGATCGTCGAGTTCTCCAAGCGCTTCAAGGTCGCGGAAGCGTGGGGCGAAGAACTGGTCGCGAAGAAACCTGAATACCGCGGCAAGACGCTGTTCGACGTACTGTTTGCCAACAGCGAGGTCAACAAGTACCCGCTCAAGGACCTGCAGCAGGGGTTCGAGAACGACGAGGCCAGGCACTTCGGCTTCTACCTGCAGAAAGGGCTGTTCGAGGAATACGCGAAGTTCGGGCGCGGTCACGGGCACGATCTCGCGCCGTTCGAGATGTACCACAAGGCGCGCGGCCTGCGCTGGCCGGTAGTCGACGGCAAGGAAACATTGTGGCGTTTCCGCGAAGGCTACGATCCATACGTGAAGAAAGGCGAGGGCGTGCGGTTCTACGGCAAACCGGACGGCAAGGCGGTCATCTTCGCTCTGCCGTACCAGCCGCCGGCCGAATCGCCGGACGCCGAGTACAATTTATGGCTCGCCACCGGCCGCGTGCTCGAACACTGGCACACCGGCACCATGACGCGGCGCGTGCCCGAGCTCTACCGGGCATTCCCGGATGCGTGGGTATTCATGCACCCGAAAGACGCCGAAAAACGCGGCCTGAAACGCGGCGACACGGTGAAAGTAATCAGCCGCCGCGGCGAGATAGCTACCAAAGTCGAAACGCGCGGCCGTAATAAAGTTCCGGAAGGCCTCGTGTTTGTGCCGTTTTTCGACGAGAGCCGGCTCGTGAACAAGCTCACGCTTGATGCCACGTGCCCGATCTCGAAACAGACCGACTTCAAAAAGTGCGCGGTCAAGATCGTGAAGGCGTGAGAGCGAAAGGCGTGAGGCGGTAAAGGCACCGCCGCCTTGCGCAATCGAGCGCAACGATGCTAGACGAAAGCAAATTCAAGGCAGCGGCACGCCGGCAGTTCCTGTTCGACACGGCGAAGCTCGCGTGCGGCGTCAGCATGCTTGGCCTCGGGGTCGGGCTGTACGCGAAGCAGGCTAAAGCGCTGCCGCCGACCGCGATCCGCCCGCCGGGTGCGCTTGCGGAAGCCGGGTTTCTCGGCGCGTGCATTCGCTGCGGGATGTGCGTACGCGATTGCCCATACCACGTCCTCGACCTTGCCAGGGCCGGGCAGGACATCGCCACCGGCACTCCATATTTCACTGCGCGCAGCGGGCCGTGCGAAATGTGCGACGACATTCCGTGCGTGAAAGCGTGCCCGACGAGCGCGCTCGACCACGAATTGAAGGATATCGACAAGGCGCGCATGGGTCTCGCGGTGCTGGTCGATCACGAAACCTGCCTCAACTTTCTCGGGTTGCGCTGCGACGTCTGCTACCGGGTATGCCCGCTCATCGACAAGGCGATTACGCTCGAGCCACAACACAACGCACGCACCGGCAAGCACACCCTGTTCATTCCGACCGTGCATTCGGACCGGTGCACCGGCTGCGGCAAGTGCGAAAAAGCCTGCGTGCTGGAAGCGGCGGCAATCCGCGTGCTGCCGCGCCACCTGGCGCAAGGCGCCGGCGGCCGGCACTACCGGTTCGGATGGGAAGAGCAGAAAAAGGCCGGCAAACCGCTCATCGATGGCATCATCGATCTGCCGGACCGCATGCCGGAGAACGTGAAATGAAACCGGGCATCGGCGCCGAGGCGATCCGCGCCAAAGGCTGGCTGCGCGCGCAGCAATGGCTGCTCGCGCGCCGCGTGTCGCAATTCGCGGTGCTCGCGCTGTTTCTCGCCGGGCCATGGCTCGGCTACTGGATCGTCAAGGGCAATCTCAACTACAGCCTGACGCTCGGCGTGTTGCCGCTCACCGACCCGTACGTGCTGCTGCAGTCGTTTGCCGCCGGAGATCGTCCTGAACGTAACGCGTTGATCGGCGCGGCGATCGTTTTGGTTGCGTATTTCCTGGCCGGCGGGCGCGCTTACTGCGCGTGGGTATGCCCGGTTAACGTGGTGACCGACGCGGCGCACTGGCTGCGCGCAAAGCTCGGCGTGCGCGGCGGGGCGCGGTTCTCGCACGCTACACGCTACTGGATTCTGGCGATGACGCTGGCGCTTGCCTTGATTACCGGCACCATCGCCTGGGAACTGGTGAATCCGGTGTCGATGCTGCACCGGGGAATCATTTTCGGCATGGGCGCCGGGTGGATCGTCATCGCCGCGGTGTTCGTGCTCGATCTCTTCGTCGCCGAGCGCGCGTGGTGCGGGCACCTGTGCCCGGTCGGTGCGTTCTACAGCGTGATCGGAAAGTTCAGCCCGCTGCGCGTCTCAGCGGTGCGGCGCGAGCAGTGCAACGATTGCGCCGATTGCTATGCCGTGTGCCCGGAACCGCTGGTGATCAAGCCCGCGCTCAAGGGCGCGGAACAGGGCCGCGGCCCGGTGATACTTTCGCCCAACTGCACCAATTGCGGCCGTTGCATCGACGTCTGCTCCAGGGGCGTCTTTGCCTTCGCTACCCGTTTCAGCAATCGCAGCAAGCCGCAGGCTCCTGTCCAACAGCCTGCAACGCGCTCAGCTGAACCGCCCGTTCAATTGTCCTGACGCCAAGGAGCCTCTCATGAACAAGTCCGTCACGATTCTTCTCGCCACGCTCGGCCTGATACTGTCACAACCAGCACCCGCGCAACCGGGCACATCCCGCGTGCAAACGCTGCGCGGCGCCGATGCCGCCGCAATCGACCAGGCGCCGCCGGAACGTCCCTACGCGGGCAAGCCGCCCGGCAGCCAGAAACCCGTAGCACGCACGTTCAGCACGCAGCCGCCGGTGATTCCGCACTCGATCGAAGGTTTCGACGAAGTGACTTTGCAGAGCAACCCTTGCCTGTCCTGCCACGGACCCGAAAATTACAGGAACGTAAAAGCGCCGAAAATTGCCGACAGCCATTTCAAGGACCGCGACGGAAAAGTGCTGTCAGAAGTATCCGCGGCGCGCTATCAATGCACGGCCTGCCACGTGCCGCAGGCCAATGCGAAACCGCTGATCGCAAACACCTTCCGCGGTGATGCCTCGAAGAAGTCAGCAGGGTCGGCGGGATCGGCGCGCTAAAGCCGCGTCCTTGCGCCCTGCACCCGTGCCCTACAACCGTGCCCTACGGCTACACCCATGATCAACGCCATCGCCGTAGCGCGCAGATTCATCGCGCCGTCGGGGGATGATTGCAGCCGTTGCTAGCTGCCGCCAACCGCGGTTAGCCACTTAATCACTGCACCCGCGTTACTGTCCGGCGGAAACACCGGATAGAACACTTTCACGATCTTGCCGTCACGGGCAATCAGCGTAATACGCTTGATCAACTTCATGCCGTCGACTTCGAACATCGGCAGCCGCAGCGCTCGCGTGAATTTCAGCTTTGCGTCGCTCAACAATTCGAACGGCAGGTGCAGCCGGTCGACCGCTTCCTGCTGATACGCCGTGTCCTGCGTTGAGAGCCCGAACAATTCCGCGACGCCAAGCCGTCTGAGTTCCTGGTAGTGGTCGCGGAACGCACACGACTGCGGCGTGCAGCCACGCGCGCCGGGGATCGCGTTCCAGCCGGTCGGCACTTCCTGATCGGGGCGGCCGGTGCGCGGATAGATGTAAACGACGGTCGTGCCCGCGAGCGTGGACAGATCGACCCGGCGGCCGCGCGTCGAGGCGAGCGCAAGCGCTGGCAGCTTCATGCCGGTCAGGTGGTTGCATGCGCCATCATCCTGCGGCACCGGCAGGTCTTTGGGCAATTCCATAACGTTGTCGGAGCGGGGCATCTACTTGATCAGCAGGTTTTTCAGCGTCTGCAAGTATATCTTCGGCAACTGCTCGAGTTCGTCGAGTCTGATGCACTCGTTGATCTTGTGGATGGTGGCGTTGGTGGGGCCGCATTCCACCACCTGCGGGCAGATGTCGGCGATAAAACGGCCGTCGGAAGTACCGCCGCTCGTCGAGAGCCTGGTATCGATCCCGGTCACGCTTTTGATCGCGCGCCCCACCGCATCGACGAGGTCGCCTTTCTTCGTCAGGAACGGCCGGCCGTCGTAACGCCATTCGAGATCGTAGGGCACGCCGTGCCGGTCGAGGATGCCGTGCACCCGCGTCTGCAGCGATTCAAGGGTGCTCGCGGTCGAAAATCGGAAGTTGAACTTGATATGCGCTGCGCCGGGAATCACGTTGTTGGCGCCGGTGCCGGAGTTGAAATTGGAGATCTGCCAGGTGGTCGGCGGGTAGTATTCATTGCCGCTGTCCCACTGAGTCTGCGCGAGCTCGGCAATTGCGGACGCGATTGCGTGAATCGGGTTTTTCGCCAGGTGCGGATAGGCGACGTGGCCCTGCACGCCCTTGACCGTGAGGTTTCCGGAAAGCGAACCGCGCCGGCCGTTCTTGATCATGTCCCCGAGTTTTGCGGCCGAAGTCGGTTCGCCGACGATGCAGTAATCCATTTTCTCCCCGCGCTGCCTGAGCGCCTCGACCACGCGCACCGTGCCGTCGACCGCCGCTGCTTCCTCGTCCGAGGTCAGCAACAACGCGATC
>Ga0209514_10002710_pt1 | contig 26842 bp, 31 predicted proteins | sample Subgrocontami58m_FD_187452 | JGI IMG/M metagenome (GOLD analysis project Ga0209514, IMG submission 187452) | Subsurface groundwater microbial communities from S. Glens Falls, New York, USA - GMW37 contaminated, 5.8 m (SPAdes) (version 3) | ecosystem: Environmental > Aquatic > Deep subsurface >...
GGTTAAAGCATTGTTTATCAGGGCCTCATCAATAAAATCATCGTCTTTGCTTAAATTGCCTGGATTTTCGCTCTTTTCCTCAGGAGAGCTTACGCCTAAATCTGTCGGCGCGCGGCCTAAGGATTTTAAAAGAGAAACTGCCTCATCTATCTGGGTATTTATAGCTTCTTTTGTGTGCGCCTTATTTGGATATATTGAATAAAGCTGCCTGTATTTTATCGGGGTAACATTTAACATCATTGAATTTGCGCCTGAAAGCAGGGCGCTTCTTCTTGCTGTTGCGCTCAAAGTTTCAAGCGCTGTTGTAACCAGTATCTTTGCGTTCTCAGGGTCAACCAGCCTTATAAGAGCCAGTGTTTTTAAAACATCGCCTTCCTGCGGCGGTTTATAATCTGCCAGCGGCGTTTCAGGGTGCGGTAAAAACGGGCCAAATGAATATGCTTCTGCGTGCAGCTGTTTTGCCAGGTAAATATCATTTATAATATCCTGCTGTGTCTGATTGGGCAGGCCTATTAATGCACCTGTAATTATCATATACCCCAGCTCATATGCCTTTTTTATATGGTCTAATCTGGTCTGCAATTCCTGGTCAGGATGCAGCTGTTTATATAAATCAGGATTAGAGGTTTCAAAGCGCATTAAAATAGCGCGGGCGCCTGCGTCATACAGCTTCCCTAAGCCTTCCAAACCTACTTCCCCGAAGCTTATGCATATAAGGCATGGGGTTTTTTGTTTTATGCTTTTTATAATATCGCAAAGCTCGTCTATGGTGTAATTTGTATCTTCGCCGCTTTGTAAAACAAGCGCCTGGAAGCCGTAAATTTCTACTGCTTCAACAGCGGTATCTATAATTTCCTGTGGAGACATCCTGTATCGCTTAAGATTTTTGTTACAGGTTGAAATCCCGCAATAGTGGCATGAGTTTTTGCAGTAATTTGAAATTTCAATTATGCCGTGCACGCAGCAGGCGTTCTTATGATATTTCTGGCGGATAAAATTCGCGGTATTAAAAAGTAATTCGCGCGCTTTTGGGTCATTAAGGTTTATTAAATGCAGCAGCTCTTCATTTTTTAAGGGGATATTTTCCAGCGCCTTATCCAGAATGCGGGTGAGGTTTTTATCTATATTATCCCTTTGAAAATCCACCCTGCTTAAACGTAAATCAATATCCTGGAGCTGAAAGAACAGCTCTTTCCACGCGGATAAAATGTCCTGGGCCTCATCATGAGGTACTTTCTTTATCACAAACCCGCCCTGCGCGCAGACAAAGTCGCCTATTGCTATATCGTAAAACTCATTAATAGCCCTTTTTTCCTCGCCGAAATAATCCACAAGGACACTTTTTTTGTCTATTTTTTTTACTTTGCCGGGTATGGCGTAACACATGTTTATTTACTCCACATCAAAAGATATAACCTGTATAATCGTGCCTGGGAAAAAAATTAATTCCAGCTTTGCGCCTTCCAGGGGCGTGCCTTTGCTTAAAATCATAAAAGTCTCTTTAAACGATTCTTCCTTAACGCCGGTAAGGATACCCACCTTAATCTGTACCCTGGTTACTTTTTTTGCACCTTCTGCTTCGGCGTGCTTGGCTATGCCTTTTATTATAGGTTCTATTAAATGGGTTTCGTGCATTTTTTATTCAATATCTTTATAATCGCGCTTGATAATTCTATCAAGGTCCTTTTTACGCCTGAAGACAGCTCTTCTCCGAAAAATATATTCTGCGGCTGAATGCCCAAAAGGTAAATATCGGCTTTGGTCTGTTTTTCCAGGTATTCTATAACTGTTGCCGGCGACATATTGTGCGTGGTAAAACCCTGCTTTAGAATGTCCTGCTTTTGAAGTATCTCATAGTCGCCTGCTGTTTTTTCCATGTGCACAGCATCCACAAAAATTATCCTGCCGGGATTGTGCCTTATTATCACGCCTAAACAGTTTTCAGGAGACGTTGCCGCGTCTATGCAGACAGCGTCGGTTTTGTCTTTTACCATATTAACCAAAACCGGCCCTAAGCCGTCGTCCCTGCGCATAATATTGCCCACCCCGACAATAACTATTTTGCTGGCATCGGGCGCGGAAAACACTTTCTCTAAGGTAAGCGCCATGTTCTTGTGCATGTTATTTTGTCGTGAGCGTGGTCTCTCTCCTGCAGCGTGCGCAGACGATTTTTACCCTGTCTGAGCGGCCCTGGTCTTTTATTGCGGATATAATATTTTCATCTATAATACCTAAAGATTTAAGGTGGGAAAAATAAAGGGTGGGGCTTGAATAGGTCAGCTCGCCTATTTTCTCTGCTATCCACTTCAAATGGTCTTTGCAGGTAATTACCTCACCGCATACCTCGCAAAGCTGCAATTCCTTTTCAATTGTTTCAAATGAATTCTTTCTGTCAAAAAACGAAAGCTCCCAGTCATTGGATAGTTTTATGCCTTCGTGGTTTGCTATGCACGCTGCTTCGCATTGCCCGCAGAATATGCAGGTATCTGTATAATGAATTAAAGTTCTTTTATCCTGGGTGTCCTTATAGCCGAGGGCGTTTACAGGGCAGACCTCAACACACGCCAGGCAGCCCACGCATTTTTTGTCATTATATTTAGGCTGGCCCCTGAAATTAGGGTGCGGCTTATGCGCGGCCTTGGGAAACTTCGAAGTATAAGGCCCTTTTATAAGTGCCTTGATAGCCTCAATCAGCTCTCTTATTTTTGGTAATGGCAATCTCATTTTTCGCCTTCTTTATCTTCTTTATATTTATCCACAGCGCTACCCTCCCAGAGTTTTATGCCGGCACGATGTGCGCCTCTTGCTACTGCGTGCGCTGCCACAGGCGAGGTAAGCATAAGAAAGACTATGCACAAAAGACATTTCATGCCTGCGGATGTAAAGCCTACGATAATAAATGTTCCAAATAAGATGCTGCATGTGCCAAGCGTAACGCATTTTGTTGCAGCCTGCAAGCGGTTATATACATCCGGAAGTCTCACCAAACCCAAACAACCAAACAAATCAAAGGCTAAGCCCAAGCTTATAAATATTAAGCCTATAATATTATTCATCAAAGCTTTTCCCTTCCAAAAATTTTGAAAACGCCAAAGTGCTTATAAAACTCTGCAGCGCCCACGCTATCCCTATATCTATATACCATGACCTATGTGTTGATATTGTCAGGATAGCGCAAAAACCCACAATCATAATGCCTAAAATATCAGTAGCTACTATCCTGTCAGCGCCTGTGGGGCCCTTCCATATTCTGTAAAGACACAGGACAGATGCCAAAATTATTATAAAAAGCGCTCTGCCCACAAACGCAGTGTTGGGCAAACCATGATAAAATAAAAAGGGTATGGGTTTTATAATGATAAAACTTACAATGCCAGTCAAGACTATTGCGCCTATAAGCCACTTAAACACTTTCATTCAAAAATCTTCTCCAGTATTTTTTCGAACGGCCTTACTATAATTTCCGTTGCCTTGTCTATGTCTTTTACCTTTACATTAATGCAGTGTATATATAAAATGCCGTTTTCCTTGTCAATATCAACCGTCATAGTGCCTGGCGTTAAGGTTATGGAATTTGCCAGAAACGTAAGCGCTGTGTCTGTCCTTAATTTTGTCTTTACCTTTATTATACCGGGATTTATGGGCAGCCTTGGATGGAGCACGCGGTATGCAACGTCTATATTAGCTTTGAGGCATTCCCATAGAAAAAATGGTACATAAACAGCAATAAAATACCAATACCTTAACGGATGTTTTAAGATGCTTGGCTTTGCAATAAATAAATCTCCCGTAATAAATGCCACAAAAGTTGCTGCTACTGCGCCCACAATAAGATGCTGTATGTCGGGTACCCATGTTAATAAAGACCACGTCAAAAATGCAATTAAGAATAAAATTATTCTGCTTTTTATTTTCATCCTATTTACCTAAAAACAAGTTACCGTATTTTGCGCCCTCTAAAACAACATCTGATGCCTTTTGCATAAAAATAAAATTTATACTGGGGATAAGCAGGATCCCGGCTATTACGCATATAAGCGCAAGAAAACACATGCTTAATTTCATGAGCGCCGGCACTTCCTTTATACCTGATAATGCTTCTTTTAAACTGCCCATAAATGCGTATTTTGTAACTTTCATAAAAGATGCCAGCGTCAGTATGCTTGCAAGAACAGCCCAGAACGCATAGATAAATCTTCCTGCCGCTACCGCAGCAACTATAATAAGAAGTTTGCTCCAGAATCCGCTAAAAGGCGGTATGCCTGCGATAGACATAGATGCGATTAGGCTTGTGGCGCTGGTTATCGGCATCTTTTTCGCCAAACCGCCCATCTGTCGTAGGTCCCGCGTGCCGGTTGAATATTCAATAGCGCCTGAATTCAAGAATAAAAGAGATTTAAAAATCGAATGATTAAAAAGATGAAAAAGCCCGCCTAATATGCCTAAAGGCGTACCGAGCCCAAGGCCTAAAACAACATAGCCTATCTGGCTTATGGAATGATATGCCAACAATCTCTTTAAGTCCCACTGGCCTATTGCCAAAAACACCCCTACAACCATAGAAAGTGCGCCCATAAACATAAGGATTGAAGATATGGTAGAATTTACCCCTATTACATTATAAAATATCCTGCATAAAGCATAAACCCCGAGCGCCTTTATCAAAACCCCTGAAAGCATGGCTGATATCGGAGCCGGCGCTGCCGGATGCGCATCCGGAAGCCATGCGTGGAATGGCACTAATGCTGCCTTAAGGCCAAACCCCATTAAAAACAGAACACTTACCATAAGAACGATATTGCTTGGGCCTTTTTGTATTAAAATAGCTGACATATCAGCCATATTTAAAGTAGAAGTAAAACTATACAAAAAGACTATGCTCAAAAGTATAAAAAGCGAACCAACGCCACTCATTACAGCATATTTAAATGCAGCCTCAAGCTCGTGTTTTTCCGTACCAAAGGCAACCAGCGCATAGCTTGCAACAGACGCTATTTCCAGAAAAACAAACAGGTTAAATATATCCCCTGTTATAATAACGCCATTCATTCCTGCAAGCATAAGCAAAAACAGGGTGTAAAATTTCCATTTAGAAGTGTATTTCTCCATATAATTTACAGAATATACAGAAATACAAAATGCCACTAAATTTACCGTAACCAACATAAACGAACTAAGCCCGTCTAATACCATGCTTATGCCGATAGGCGCTTTCCATGCTCCGACGCTATATATAAGCGCGCCGTGTATATTCACAAGCCTGACAGCGACAAAAGAAAGAACGCACAAAATAAGCGTTGTAGAAACTCCTAATATGTCGGGTGCTGATTTTATCTTTTTGCCGAGAAGCGAAATCAGAAACGCGCCGCCCAGCGATAATATTACAAAAAGAGGTATGATGTTTGAGGCAGGGTTCATCCTTTTAATTCCTTAATTTTGGTTATATCAAACGTCCCGTATTTCTGGTATATTCTCATCGCGATGGCTACGAGCAATGCTGTCGTCGCAAGGCCTATTACAATTGATGTCAGGACTAATGCCTGCGGCAGCTCATCTACCATGTTGGCAATTGTTGCGTCGGGAGAAAATATCGGGGCGCGGCCTTCCATGCGGTAACCTACCAGCACAAAAAATAGGTTAACGGCATACTCCGCTATAATAAGCCCTACTATGATCTTTATAATGTTGCGTTTTCTTAAAACACAATAAAGCCCTATACAAAAAAGCACAAGACAGAGCAGATATATATTCATCTTTTTTTCTCCGAGTCAAATTTTAATAAAACAAGCGCGATAAATATCGCAAAAAGTCCGGCGCCTACTTTTAGACTTATAGCTATGTTGCATAAAGGAATTATGCCGGCGCTAAACAAATTAAAAGGCTTTCCCTTGGAAATAAAATTAAGAAAAAAGTGGCCGCCCATAAAACCTAAAAGCGCGATGCTTAAAAACATTAACGCGCCCATGCTTTCAAAAAACGATGTTGCCTGTTTCGGCAATTTTTTAAGCGCAGTTTCTTTACCGTATGCAAGCATAAGGTGTACAAAGGACAAAGCAATAATAACGCCCCCCGCAAAGCCTCCACCGGGAGAAAGGTGGCCGTGGGAAAGTATATATATACCATATAAAAGTATAAGCCCGACGGTAAGGCGGGTAACTGTCTTTACAATTACAGACATGCCTTTTTCTAATTCTTTACTCATCTTCTTCCTTTATTGTCTCGCCTGGTCTTTTTCTTCCTATGCGCCTGACAATAGCCAGAACGCCTATTACGGCTGTAAATAATATCGTTGCCTCGCCCAAAGTATCATAAGCCCTGTAATCTAATATTATGGATGAAACCATATTTGTAGCGCCGGTTTGAGTAAGGCCACTACGTGTGTACTCCTCGGCAAGCTTCATAATCGGATATCCAAACTCGGGCAAATCCTTAAAACATTTCATGGCGCTGAGTAAAAAAACAATTATAAAACCAACTGTTATAAGAGTATTTAAGGCCCATCTGCCCGTTGTTGAAAATGGCAAATCCTTTTTCAATGTAGCTTGTATTAAAATTATAAGGCACAAAACCTCAACTACCAATTGCGTAATGGCCAAATCAGGAGCTTTTAAAACCAAAAATGCCATAGAAAGTGCAAGGCCTACGGCACCTACGGCTATCACGCAGGAAAGCAAATCTTCTACCTCAACGGCAACGATTGCGCCTACAATCATAAACATCAATAAGATATAGAGTTCTATCATAATATTATTTTAATAAAATATAAAAAAGTATACTCATTCCCAAAAGACACCATGCTAAATACGATGGAAGTACGCCGTTGTGGATATAGCGCAAAGCCCGGTTAATCCCAAAGGTCATCTTTGTCCCGACTTCATATATGTCAAACAACTTCTTTTCCGCCAGATAATAGGTGGTTTTTAGCAGGCCTATTTCTTTTATGGTATTATAAAATTCAACCCCGGAAAGCTTCATATCCGGATGCTGCTCTGCGGATTCTCCGCCTACAAAAATTTCTGTTTCTCTTGCCTTTTTCGCGGTGCCTAAAAGATAAATCAAAATACCTATAACTATGCCTGCAAGCAACAAAACAGTAGCAGCTCCGGCATCCCATATGCCGTAAAACGTCACGGTTGTTTTCAGGCTCGGTAATATAAAGATTTTAAGCGGTATCTGGTATGCAAATACACCGAATATGACACAAAGGCCCGCTAGTATAGCCATTGGCATCCACATTGTCGGACCGACCTTCTGAATTTTGGACTTTAAATGATCGGTTCCTGTAAACGCCTGCCCTAAAAATACGGCGTGTATTAATTTCATAAAACTTGCCAAGGTAAGCGCGCTGCCAAACATTGCAGAAACAAGCCATACAATCCATAAAGCGCCGCCTGCTTTACCGTTTTCTATTATGCCCTGATAAATCATCCATTTTGAAAAAAATCCGTTAAAAGGCGGAACGCCCGATATTGCCAGAGATGCTATTAAGAATGTAAAAAAGGTAACCGGCATAAGCTTTGCAAGGCCGCCCAATTTGTCCAGGTTTGTTGTCTGGGCCTTCTTCTCTACTGCGCCGCTACCTAAAAACAGGCAAGATTTGTAAATGGCATTGTTCAGCATATGAAACAATCCGCCGGCAATACCGATTGGATTGCCTGTTCCTATGCCCAACACCATATATCCAACTTGGCTCACTGCATGATAGCCTAAAAGCCTCTTTAAATCATGCTGGACAAGCGCCATCATAACTGCGGCGATAATCGTAAAACTACCTATAGCCATTAAAAAGGTATTCATGCCTAAATTCATTACAAACATATCAATCGTAATCCTGGCTAGAAAATATATTCCCAACAGTTTATCAAGTGATGCCGGCAAAAATGCCGCTACAGGGACAGGCGCATCTTCAGCAGTATCTGGAACCCAGCTGTGGAAAGGCATGATTCCTGCTTTGGCAAAAGCGCCTGCTGCAAGGCATATATATGCCGCAACGGCACTTTTTGAAGTCAGTGCTATGTTTATTTTATCCATTTCCATGGTGCCTGTAAGGCGCCATACAAAAGCTACCCCTAAAAGCATTAAGGCGTCCGTCCCCCCTATTATTATGAATGCCTTTTTTGCCGTATAGGTAACGCGCTGATTTTCTCCGTAATCTATCAGCAGATACAGCAAAAGCCCTAAAAATCCCCAGAACACCATAAATAATATGAGGTTGTTTGAAAATACAACGCCAAGCGACGCCGCCATTGTAAAAAGTATATATGCATAATAACGAACGAGGCCTTTTCTTTTGTTCATGAACCCGAAGGAATAAAAGATAATCAATAAAGAAAATACCGCTACGAATATTCCTATAAAAATAGACAGGTTATCAAATTTAAAAAATCCTAAAATATTCATTTTTCCTTACACGCCCTTGCTATATTAGTACAGTGCCTTGCGATGTTTCCGGTAAAATCCAGCATATCAAAATACATATTAGCTGCCCTCGGCTCGCATATGCCTTTTGCCAGGCGCTGGAGGTGCTGGACCCTGTATTCCTCGATTAGTTTCTTTATGCGCTTTCCGTTTTCCAGAATCTGATCCAGAAGCCTGGTATCGTTTTCCGCCAGGAATTTATTTGTCATATTAACGGACTCAAGCATGGCATTAAACACTTCCTTGTATTGTTCGACCCCTAAATCGCTAAAAAGCAGTTTTTCCACTATTTTTATCTCTATGCGCTCGATCAGATAGCGCATTTCGTCGCCCATACGCTCTAAATTCTGCGCAACCTGTCCTGTAATAATAAATTCTTTGTCATGCATTGCGCTGCATATTATTTCTTTTTCCAGGTCATCGATTATTCTTTCCTTATTTAAGGCGCTGTTTAAATAATGGGCATCATTTTTCATAAAACCTTCATAAATAAGGTTTGCCATTTCCAGCACCAGTCCGGACATTTTATTTATAGCCTTTTTTACATGTTCCGTCATTTTATTTTCTCTCTTATTTTTTCGGTTTTTTCCTGAGACAACCTTACCAGGTCTTCTCCGCTATAAATTTTATTACCTTTTGTATTGCGCACTGATATTCTTTCTGTGCAGCAATAGCACGGGTCTGCGGCAGCTAGTATTATTGTCGCATCTGATATTGTCTCGCCCACTATTGTCGCCTTATAAGTAGGCAGGTTCATGAAGGTAGGCGCTCTTATTTTGTGACGGGCGGGTGAATTTGTGCCGTCACTTTTTACATAGTGGAAACATTCGCCTCTGGGCGCCTCTATTCGGCCTATGCCTTCGCCGGCAGGTATATTTTTAAGTTTTAAATCTATCTCTCCATCCGGCAGGTTAAGCAGGCAATATTTCATTATCTTTATGGACTCAAAAGTCTCTAAAACTCTTACAACAAGCTTATCAAATACATCGCCGTTTTGCGTAACTATCATATCCCATGGTATTTTATCATAGACCTCGTAGGGTGAGTCCTTTCTTATGTCTTTGGCTACGCCAGATGCCCTTGCTACCGGGCCTAAAGCGCAATAATTTATCGCCTCTTCTTTTGTGAGCACGCCTACGCCCTTTGTCCTTGAGTGCAAAACAGGGTCATCCATAACCGCTTTCTTCAGCATCTCTAAAGTTGGGGGTATAGAATCTATCTTTTTAATTACAGTCGGTATGTCCTCTTTTTTAATATCTCTTCTTACCCCTCCGGGCTTAAACATCGCGTAATTATTCCTGTTGCCGGATAAAATTTCCATCACATCGAGTATCTCTTCTCTTATCTTCCATGCCCACATAAATACAGTGTTGTATCCCAGGAAATGCCCGGCAAGGCCAAGCCACAATAAATGAGAATGAATTCTTTCGCCTTCGGCAATTATTACCCTTATATACTGGGCCCTTTGGGGGACTTCCACGCCTATAATGTCCTCGACTGCGCGCACATAAGCAAATGGGTGGCTTGTTGAGCATATACCGCAGATTCTTTCTACAACAAAAGGCACCTGGTCAAAGGTCTTTGTTTCAGAAAGCTTTTCTATGCCCCTGTGGTTGTAGCCTATTTGCACGTCGACATCCACTACTTTTTCGCCTTCTACCGTAAGGCTAAAAAATTCAGGCTCTTCCTGCAGCGGATGATACGGCCCTATGGGTACTATTGTTTTTCCCATTTAATCTGCACCTCTATCCCTAATTGCGCCTTTATCCCATTCCTTATAATCTCTGCGCAGCGGGTATACGCCTTCGGGCCAGTCATCCGAAAGAAGCAGCCTCTTTGGGTTGGGGTGGCCTTTAAAATCTATGCCTAACATCTCGCGTATTTCCCTCTCTATCCAATCAGCGCCTTTGATTATATTGGCAATGGAATCTATTTCCAGCTTCTTTGCCTTATCAAGCTTTGTCCTGATAGAAAGCGTAAGGTCTATTTCGTCAAAAGTAAAATGATACAATATTTCCATATGAAAACGCGCATCAACGCCTGAAGCGATATTAAAACGCGCGCCGAATTCCTTAAAAACGCAATTTGCGATCTTGACAATCGCCTCGGGTTTTATCTCAATATAAACCCTCTTCGGAGATTTTTCAAAAAAATCAACAATCTCGTCTTTAAATCTTTCCCGCAGCTCTTGCAGTATCTCTTGTTTTTTCACTTTTTATTTTTAACCTTCTCTATTAATTTTACCACGCCTGCGATAATCGCTTCAGGTTTTGGCGGGCAACCCGGTATATAAACATCAACAGGTATAATCTTATCAACCGGAACAGGGCAATTGTAGCTGTCTATAAACATTCCTCTTGATAAGGAACATTCCCCTATAGCGACAACAACGCAGGGTTTGGGCACCTGTTCGTATAATTTTTTTATCCTCGGGATGCATTTTCTGTTGCCTGAACCCGTTACTAAAAGCACATCAGCATGCCTTATACTTCCTGCCAGAAGCATGCCGAATCTTTCAACGTCAAATCGCGGCGTAAGGCAGTCTAATATTTCTATGTCACAGTTATTGCAACTGCCCGTGGATAAATGAAATACCCAGGGAGATTTAAGCAATGCTTTTAATTTTATACTCATTATAACCCTTTCAATGCCAACACAACCGCTATTATAGCAATCATCATAAGCGGACCCCAGAAAAATCTGACTGCATGATCTATCCTTACGCGGGGATTTGTATTTCTTATAACCGTAATCAGGGCTACAAGGCCTATATATTTAAGCGTACTGTATAAAATATTTATGCCGTCAAATTTTAACCCGCCCATAAATAAAATTATCACAAAAAATGGCAATGTAAACAAAAGCATATTCTTCATTAATCTATAAAGTGCAAGTCCGGGCCCAGAATACTCAATCAACGGACCTGCCATTATCTCTGTCTCAGCTTCCGCGATATCAAACGGAACAAGGCCAAGCTTTGCCTGTACGCATATCATTGCCACAACAAGCGCCAAAACACCGGAAACGTTGGTTGCTATAGCTCCGTTATGCGCCTGATAAACTAAAATATCGCCCAGCCTTAACGAAAATCCTGCTTTTATTACAGCAACCAATATTGCCAGGACAAAGGGAAGTTCATAACTTAATATGAGTTTCATTTCGCGCGACGCGCCTAAGCTTGCGAAAGGATTTGCCGATGCGAAACCTCCCATCATAATCGATAAAGAAGGAATTACTAATAAATATACTATTACTATTATATCCGCCAGAAAGCTTGCGCCTGGTTTTGTAACATTAAGCCACAATAACGCAGATACCAATATTACGCTTGCAAGGCCCACTACAGGGGCTGCTAAAAATACAAACCTTGAAGCGCCTTTCGGGATAAGATTCTCCTTACCCAGTAATTTTACTATGTCAAAAAGCGGCTGTAGTATTGGCGGGCCGACGCGATATTGCACTCTCGCGGTAACTTTCCTGTCAATCCAGCTCGCGAAGAGCCCGATAGCAGCTGTTAGCGCAAATCCATAAACTATCAGGTAAAATATATATTTCATAATATTTTCGGGCCGATGGTCTATAGCCTATTGACCATCGACTATTGACTGTCGACTTCCTTTATGCCTTTTCCCACTCCCAGTGGGTGCAGTGAACTATTATATTGTCTCCGACTAAAAAGGTGTTAGGCGCAAGTTCTGCATCTGCCTTTTTTAAGCTTAAAGCTCCGTGAGGGCAACTTGTTATGCACAGCGGTTCATTCTTTTTATCTCTTCTGTCCAAACAAAAATCGCAGTTATGCGCCAGAAGCGGCACGTTTTCCGGATAAATTGTCCCGTAAGGGCATGCGTGCGAGCAGGACCTGCAGCTTATGCAGCGCATATTGTGCCGCATCAGTAATTTGGTTTTATCTTTCTGCTGCTCAAGGGCGTCCACAGGACAGGAATTAACGCAGTGTGGCTCTTCGCATCTTCTGCATACAATAGAATATGTCGCAAGTTCCGCGACGGAGATAATGCCGTTGTTTCCGTTTCCCTGCTGGTGATAATAATAACTGCATTTTATTACGCAGTCCTTGCATTGCCCGGTTGAGCAGACATCAAGGTCTATATAAAGCCTTTCGTCTTTGCCCTTTTGCGGGGTTGCGTTTATTTTACTGTTATGTATCTGCTCTGCGCTTGTGTCCATCATTATTCCCAAATATTGTGAAAATTCTTTATCTTATCGTAAGTAAAAACCGGGCCGTCTTTGCAGGCGTAATATGTGCCGAGCCTGCAGTGGCCGCATTTGCCCAGGCCGCATGACATATTCTTTTCCATAGAAAGATAAATGCTGTCCTCTTTAAATCCCATATCAAGCAATTTTAGTGTGGTAAATTTCATCATTATGGGTGGGCCGCAGACAATGGCAACTCCGCTTTTGTAGTCCATCTCTACTTTATCCAAAAGCGCGGTTACAAGGCCTACGTTGCCTTTCCAGCTTTCATCGCCCACATCCACAGTAAGCTTTAAATCAAGGTCGGGCCTTTTTGCCCACTCTTCTGTCTCGTTTCTGTAAACCATTTCTTTTGAGGTCTTACAGCCGCCCCTGAAAAATAATTTCTTAAAGTCCTTGCTCCTGTCAAAAAACGCATACATTAAGCTTCGCAGAGGCGCGAAACCGCATCCTCCACCTACAACTAATACTTCCCTGTCTTTGAATTTATCAAGCGGGTAACCTTTTCCGAAAGGCCCGCGCAGGCCCACTGTATCGCCTTTTTTAAGCTGGTGTATCTTTTCGGTGACCTTTCCCACTTTCATAATGGTTACTTCAATGACATCTTTGACAGAAGGCTTTGACGACGGAGTAAAAGGCGATTCACCGACCCCCGGCACCGTTAATTCTATAAACTGGCCTGCCACAAAATGCAGTTCTTCCTTTGGTTTAAGGCGCAGTGTCTTTATGCTCGGAGTCTCTGTAATAACATCCAGAACTTCTGTCTGTATGGGCCTATATGGATTATCTGTGTTATGCACCTTCTGCAAGTCTCCTTAAGACTTTTCTTATATCTATCTTTGCCGGGCATGCGGATATACACCTGCCGCATCCTGTGCAGGCATAAAAATTGCCCGTTTTCGGGAAAAAATCAAATTTTTTCTCAAACCTGTTCCTCAGCCTCATCCACAGCTTCGGCCTTGGATTAGCGCCGCCGGCTACTCTGGCAAAATCCTTTATCATGCATGAATCGCACACGCGTAAACGCGCCATAGTATCTTTATTTTTCTGGTCATATAAAAAGAAACAATGGCATGTAGGGCAAATTGTGTTGCAGGCCCCGCATTCCACGCAGTTCTTGGATTCATCAAGCCATATATTGGAGTCGTAATTTTTTTCTATTATGCTGTTAAAGGTTTTATAATAGGGGACGTTGTTTTTATTTATATTATCCTTAACTTCTTCGGCAACTTTTACTCTCTGCTCCTGCCTGTCTAAAAGCTGTTCTTTCTGCGGGTCTTGGAACAGGGCTGAGTTTTCGCTGACAATGGAGCTGCCTTTTTCTGAACCTATTTCAACTATAAAGCCTCCGTTTACCTGCGAAAGATTTATATCAAAATTTGCTTCTGGGTACGGTTGATTGCCGGCAGCCAGACAAAAACATGTAGGAATGGCGCAGGTGCAGTCAGCTGCTATTATAAGGTTATCCTGGCGGTTTTTAATGTAAAGCGGGTCTTTATAATCATGATCCTCAAATACCGAATCCTGCACCTGGAATCCTTGTTTTAAATCGCAGTTTTTAACGCCGACTATGGCAAAAGGCTTATCTTCCATATAAGGCACATCAGCTTTGAAGCCTTTGGCTACTGTTTCCCTTGCGCGCGTAAAAAATACCTTTAAAGGCTCAAAAGGCCTTACCTCGCCTATAAGCATATCTTCGGTATAAGTATCGTATTTTTTATAAAAACGCTGGGTGCCTTTTTTTACAGGAACATAGACCCTGTAATCGCTCTTTAGTGTATCCAGCAATTTAAATAAGTTTATATTATCGATGAATTTCATGCTTTTTTGTTTACCCAGCTCATTCTTAAGACCAACCCTACTTAGAATGGGCTGGGTTTATCCAGCTCATTCTTAAAAACCAACCCTATTTAGAATGGGCTGGGTTTACCCAGCTCATTCTTAAGACCAACCCTACTTAGAATGGGCTGGGTTAACCAGAAAATAAGAAAGCGTTTCAAGCTCTCTTGACAAATCCACGTTTTTTACTTTGACGTTTTCCGGCACTGTTAGCGCAGACGGGGCAAAATTTAATATGCATTCAATACCTGCTTTTACCATGTAATCTGCCACTTCCTGCGCGTTTTTCGCCGGAACAGTTATAATGCCTATATTTATCTTTTTTTCCCTGACCACTTTCGACAAATCCTCTATTGCGTATACTCCGGCATCGCCGTAGTGTTTGCCTATCTTTTTGGGATCTGCGTCAAAAGCAGCCACTACCTTTAAGGAATAATTCTCAAAACCCGGATACCTCATAAGAGCGCTTCCAAGGCTTCCTGCGCCTACTACCGCGACGTTCCATGGTTTGTCTTTGCCAAGTATCTTCTCCAGGGTGCTTTTAAGTTCGCTTACGTTATACCCTGCGCCGCTTGTGCCGAACTGTCCAAAGTAACCTAAGTCCTTGCGCAGCTGCGCGTCGCTTAAGTTTACCCTTTCGCCTAATTCCGCGGAAGATATGGTGCGGATATTGACCTTTTCAAGCTCCGTAAGCTCCCTTAGATATACGAAAAGGCGGGAAATTGTGCTTTCTGGTATTTTTTTACTATGCATATGGGTTTAAATCTGTAACAGTCTTCACAGACTCTGTGCTACTTTTCACAAAGTATATCATACCATAAAATATTGTCAAGGAAAATTTACCCCAAGGTAAATTTTCCGCAGACCCCGACGAATATGGGGAAATTATCGCAGAGAATTTCCCCATGTCTTATGAGTCGGGGTAAAAATGGTGGCTGTCCCAATTATTCCCATTATCTTATCAATTATTATTTTCTGAAAGTTTTAGCGTAAGCAGTATTAGAATAGGCAGAATTACCGTATGTGTTGTATGCACGCACTCTATAGTAATATGTCGTTGACCTGCTTAAGTTTCTATTTGTATATGAAGTAGAGTTTGGGCCTATGTTAGCAACCACCGTAAATATGTCGGTCAGGCTTTTGGCCCTTTCTATACAAAAGCCTGTTTCATTGCTTGAGTTATCAACCCAAGCAAGCTTAATTCGGCTTCTGGATAAAGCTGTTGAAATAAGATTACTTGGCGCTGCAGGAACAGTAACTGGCGCCTGTACTGAAATAGTCTGGCTTAAAGAAACTGTCAGCCCCTGGCTGTCTGTTACTGTTAAAACTGCCGTATATGTGCCGGTTGTATTATAAGTATGGCTTGCTAATACGCTGTTTGCTATTGCGCCATCTCCAAAACTCCAGTTATAAGTTACTGCCCCTTCCACATCAGTCGCTAAAGCCGTGAAATTAACTGCAAGAGGCGCTTGCCCTGATGTAGGGTTAACCGATATAGAATTAATCACAGGCGGATCATTTACTGGTGTTATGGTTAGATATACCGTTGCAATGTTAGAATCGGCTTTTGTATCATTAACTTTAAATGTAAACGAATCGGTCCCATTATAGTTAGCATCCGGCATATAAGAAATATCGGGCGCTGTGCCTGATAAGCTGCCATGAGCAGGATTTGCCGTAATAACGTATATTAAGCTATCTCCGTCGGCGTCTGTTGCTCCTAAAACAATTGCCTTTGGAGTATCCTCATCGGTAATAACTGACTGAGCAAAGGCTTCCGGAATATGGTTAGGCAAAGGCTGTGTAGTTGCACTTACAACACTTGATTTTTCTGACTTTGCCCCGGAATTATCCACTGCCTCTACCTGATAAGAATAACTGGTATTAGGCAAAAGGCCTGTATCAGTGTAAGAAATTACGTTAAGATTAGAAACAACAGGTGTTATTCCTCTATAAAGATTATATTGAATTATATCACCGTTGTCGGGGTCAGATCCTGCATACCACGTTAAATCTATGCTGTCCGGGCCTAGTACCATTGCGGTTAGCCCTTGTGGAGTTACAGGCGGATCATTTACTGGTGTTATGGTTAGATATACCGTTGCAATGTTAGAATCGGCTTTTGTATCATTAACTTTAAATGTAAAGGCATCGCTTCCATTATAGTTGGTTAAGGGCGTATAAGTAACATCCGGAGCAACGCCTGACAAAGTGCCATTGCCGGGTGAACTTACTATGCTGTAAGTTAATGGGTCTCTGTCAGCATCTGAACCTGTTAGCGTAATCACTGTTGGGGTATCTTCGGCTAAAGATACTGACTGGTCGTTTGCAACAGGTATAGATATATTGGAAGAAAACGGATTCCCATGCCCCAGATAATTCCATACGTAATGAGTCAAAGTTTCACCGTCGGCGCAAAATCCCCTGTTTGTGTCGTTTAGCGCGGGAAAAGTTCCTGCCGGCGGAATATTGGTCTCTTTAAATAATGCCCTTATGGCTTCTTCATGCGGCCATGGCCAAAGGTTTGTTTCTGTTAAGGCATCCCATCCGGCTTCTCCATATAATGTTCCGGTAACGCCATACTGTTTCTCAATGGTAGCGCCTGCTGTTCCGTCCGGAGAACGAAGAATATAAAGAAAATCAGCAGCATTTTTAGCCACAGTATTTGTGATTGTCTTCATGCTGGTTATAGAGGCATTGCCGACAACTACATTATTTTTGGCCTCGCAATAAGCAGGCCCATTATTTCCACCGGAAATGCCTCGGTTAGAAGTACCATTATACACACCTGACATACCGGATCCTAAATTCCTCCACCACGTACCACCCGTGCTATCCCAATTTATACACTGAGTATTTGTGTTGTCTTTGGAAAAGGAATCTTCTGACGAATGAAATCCAAACCCATAATTTTTTAAACTAATACATCCATATCTTGTAATGCCGCTTGTTTCGTGCGGCACAGAAAAGCCGCCGGTAAATGTCTGCGTGCCTGTTTCGCCGTTATTTCCGTCGATGGCAATGCAATTCTGCATATACATAGATCCGCTTGGCGCAACACCTATAGAATTTCCATACCACGTAATTGCCGCTCTTGGTTGTGCCGTTGTGCAGTAATCCCACCTGACAATGCAACGCCTGAATATATTATAATTAGGCTCATTACTGCCGGAGCCCCAAATACCGTATCTCATCATTCCGCAGGCAAAACTATCTTCTACTAAGTTATAAGATCCGCCGACATGAATTGCGCCGCCATATTCGCCTATGGGGTTTACCCCGTTTTTTACGCCTATTTTTCTGATTTTGCAGTGGTTAGCATGATTAAGTTCTACGGCGCTTAATGAATACTTATCCCAACCGCCGGCATTTTTAATTAAAAATCCTTCTATATTTACATAAGAGGTATTTACTAAAGTAATTACTGCCTGTTGCTCGTAGTCAGAATAGCTACCGCCGCCGCCAATGCCCGTAAGAATAACTCCAAAATCCACATCAGCTTTTATTGTAGTAGGGTTACCTGCTGTGCCTGAAGGCACATGATGAATGGTGTCTCCTGTAGTATCAGTTGCTTTACCTGTCTGATATTGGGTATTGTAAATTCCACTTTTAATTATTAATGTATCTCCACCTTGCATCAGTTTAATTCCCGGGTAGATATGCTTTTTGGCAGTTGCCCATGAAGTTCCGTTTCCTGAATCATCCGGCCTTGAAGCATCAACATAATATGTGGCGGCAAATATTGAAGGTGTGGATAAAAACAGGCAAGCCAACATAACGATCAAAATCGCTAATGAATATTTATGATGATTGCGGTTCATTTTAGTGCCCTCCCACAGTTGCGTAATTTTAAAAACTTTATAAGGTTATTTTATTAAGCCAACAAAAAAACCTTATCCTTTTTCAGGCTATAGAAAGCCGAAAAGAATAAGGTTTATATGTTATTACCCTTCTTTCGGCAACCCGACTACCATACCATTGGCATCATAAGATGCTAATGGCTTAGGCTCGCGGCTTTGCGTCCCACAGTTTCCCGTGGTTTGCCTTTATCGAGATTTATTATAAAGAACCTTTTATTCCCTCATTTTAAATATACACAAAGGGTACACAAAAGTCAAGGTGTCGAAATGTTTTTTATTTGAAATAATTGGGACAGCCACCATTTTTCTGCGAAATATTCCACGAAAAAATGGTGGCTGTCCCAATTATTATTTTTTTAAGGGGGATAATGCTACGCTGGCCAGGTTGACCAGCTCTTTGGCGAGCGCTACGTCGGCTTCGGTAAACTGTCTATTTTTTCTGACTATATTCAAGTTTACAACGCCGTATACGTTTGGGGTATCACCTTTTTTAAAGGGAAGTATCAATGAGGATTTTATATACCCTCTTTTCATTTTTTGGGAAAGCCCGTTTTTGTCTTTATCCTGAGGAAGAATTATTGATTTTGCCGTCGCTGCTGCCATACCTGCAATACCTTCGCCTATTTTTATATTTGTATTATCGACAATGTCCTTGTCGAGTTTTGAAGCGACTTTTATGTGCAGCATGTGGGTATGCTCATCCACAGTCATCACAGAGCCTGAGTCCGCGTCAAAGGCGATAGAGCAGCTGTTAAGCAGGGAATTCAAAATCTTTTCCTCGTAATACCTGGAAAATAACGGGTCAAGCTCCATTACTTCAGGTTTTATTTCCCCGAGGCGCTTTTTGTGGTAGCCGGACTGCGCTATATGCAAAAAAACATGTTTTACTAATTTGATAATTGTGTCTATTTTATTGTAGGAAAATACATTTATTTCTATTAAGGCATCCTGCAGTTTGTCTAATCCTACGCCGTATTTTTTCGCTTCCTGGGCATATTCGGCAATATCTTTTCTCTCTTTAAGCATTACCGGGCCCAACATTACATAAGCGATGATATTATCCCCAACTGCCCTTATAGGCACAATGAAACAATCAAGGCCAAACGGGCGCTTAATATTGGTTTCTTTTTTTATGATTGATATATCTTCTGTCTTATAGGAATTGCACTCAGGAAGGATTTCGTCGTAAAGGCGGCCAAAGCGGCTTGCGCCGGATAGCAGTTTCCCTTCGGAAGAAAATGTCTTTATGGTAATTTCGAGGGTTTCCGAGAGGGAGTCCTGTATCTTTTGCCAGTCTTGGAAATTTATAAAATCTTTAAGTTCCAGGGTTTCTTGGAACATACGATAAAATTTAAAATGAAACCTTTTTTATTTTACGCTTAGCTCTTTATCTAAATCCGGCAGCAGGTTATATTGCTTTAATTTATTGTAAAGAGTAGCCCGGTTTAAGCCTAATTTTGCAGCTGCCTTTTTCTTGTTCCAGCCGGCTTCCTGCATTACCTTTAATATATATACTTTCTCAGGCTCTTTTAAGGCATCTTTTAATGAATCGAAAGTTTCGCTATAGCCGTTTATTACTTTGGATGCTGTAACAACCTGCGAGCCGTTTAATATGACTTCCGGCAGGTCATCTGTACCGATTGTGTTGTCATTGTCCAGGATTACCGCTCTTTCTATGATGTTTTCCAGCTCCCTTATGTTGCCTGGCCAGTTATAATTTGTCAGCACATCCAGCGTCTGCTGAGAAATGCCTTTTATCTTTTTGTGATTTTCCTTTGAAAATAAATTAATGAAATGCTCTATTAAAAGCGGAAGGTCCTGCTTTCTTTCTCTTAAGGGCGGAACATTTATTGAGATGACGTTAAGCCTGTAATATAAATCTTCCCTGAATTTTCCATCTTTAATCAGCTTTTCGAGGTCCTGGTTTGTTGAAACAACGATGCGAACATCTACTTTGATGGTCTCATGGTCGCCTACGCGTTCAAATTCCTTATGCTGCAGCACCCTTAAAAGCTTTACCTGCAGTTCCATGGAAAACGCGTCTATATCGTCGAGCAATATCGTGCCGCCGTGCGACAATTCAAAACGGCCTTTGCGGTCGTTAATAGCGCCGGTGAAAGAGCCTTTTGTGTGGCCGAACAATTCGCTTTCAATGATTTCCTTTGGAAGAGCGCCGCAGGATATTTCTACAAAAGGCTTATCTTTTCTCTTTTTGTCAGCCTGATGTATTGCCTGGGCTATGAGCCTTTTTCCTGTGCCGCTTTCTCCGCGCAGAAGGATTGTGGCTTTCGTGCTTGATATACGCTCAACAACCGAATATATATTTTGCATCAGCTGACTTGTTCCTATCATACCGCAGTATGCAGCTTCTCTCTTTAAAAGCATTTTCGTTTGTGCGTATTCTTTTACCGAGGAGGGGACGTTGGTTAATGCCCTTTTTATCGCAGCTATGATCTTTTTATCTTCTACCGGCTTTACCAGATAATCAAATGCGCCTTGCTTCATGCTGTTTACCGCGCATTCAATGTTTCCGTAAGAGGTAAGTATGATAACTTGTGAGGGGTACTCTCTTTTTTTAACTGTTTCTAAAAGCTCGCTGCCGTTTCCGTTGATATCCGCCAGAATTACGCGCTGCGGATTTTCTTCTAAGAAAACGAGCGCTTCCTCTACGGAGCTCGCCACATCTACAACATAACCGTTGCGGCACAGCATCTCATAAAGAGAACGCCTATTGAGCCTGTCGTCGTTTACTACTAAAACGGCGGCGGACTTATTTTGCGTCTGTGGAGATTTCAACTATTTGTCTCTCTATTTTTTTTGCGTAATTGTTGAGCTTCCTGAGAAGCTGGAGGGCTCTTCTTATGCCTTCCTTCGATTCCAGCAAGAACTCTCTGCTCTGTGAATTTTCGCCCGCGGTCTGAAGCGTCAGGTTTATGAACCTATTCGCAGAATCAATCGGGCTACTGAGGTCATTTATTATTCCCGCTGAAATCTTGCCCATGCACGCAAGCTTCTTATACTGCCTTAACCCTGTTTTTACCTTGCGCGATTTACTGCGGGATGTAGCAGTGTCTTTAGGTGGGTTTAATTCTATCATATATCTGATTTTTGTCAAGGGAAATTTTTAATTTCTTTTTTAAAATGTTAATTAAGGTTTTAATAATCTATTTAGCGGCCTGCAAACTATTGATTCTTGTCTCCAAAAGTTTCTTTAATTTTACGTCTTTGCTGTTCTTTGCCACGTTTTTATATATTTCTATCGCCTTTTTCGGGTTTTGTAGTTTTTTCACAAAAATAAGCTCTACTATCGGTAGATTTTGCATATAAGTAGCCGGTGATGGATAGTTATTGATGGTATCTTCAACTGCCCTGCCTGCTTCTTCGTATTTTTCAAACTCAAGATATGTCTGCATTAAAAGCACTGAGGCTATATACCCAAGCTGTTTTTTGGCATTTTCATTTTTTATCTTTTCATAAAAAGACACAGCTTCATTAAAGGCGCCATCAGCTTCCTGCTGTTGTCCGGCTCTTTTATAGTGGCTTGCTATATACAAAGGAATCTTAATCCCTGCCGCGGTATCCGGATATTTATCGCGCAGCTTTTTGTATGAGGCAAGCGCCATATCCCAGCGGTTTTGCTTTTCATAAATATTGCCTTTTAAAAAAAGCGCTCTGGTCACCATTCCCGAGTCTTCACTGTAATTGTTTATCGCTATATCAAGCTTCTCTATTGCTTTGTCATATTTTTTAGTCAAAACATAAAATTCCGCAGCTGCAAGATGCGCTATTTTCGCTACATTTGTTTTCGGGTATTTCTCCAGTATTGTCTGCAGCTTTTTCTCAATAGATGCCGCCATATGAGGCGGTATCACATCCGGGTTTACGGCTATTTGTTCAAATGCCTTTGTAGCCTGGTAAAATAATTTTTCCGCTTTATGCTCTGCGCTATTGCCAAGGATAAATAAGGAAATATATAGTATTATTAATATAGTTAATAGCGTAAATATTATTTTCCTCATGGTTTTACTTCCTTATCCGCCGAAAACTGTGACGCGCATACTATCACAAAGCAATCCACAAACACCGAAATAATAATGCTTGCTGCTACTATATACAAAGTCAGCTCTGGAAATGTTTTATTAGCCAGCATAGTAGACATACTTTTTAATAACATCACCGGTAAATACGCCATAAAGGGGATAAATATCAGGCCAAACACACTGAAGAAATTACGAAATCCCATATAAACACTTGAACCGAGTGCTTTAAATATAGACTTTTTTTGCATTACCATAATTGGAATTGCCAATACTATAAGGGTATGTAAAACAACATTGGTTAAAAATGAAATCAAAGTCATTGCGATAAAATAAAATTTACCTGCTGAGGCTGCGGAATTTTTAAATAATAGCAGCGTAAGTTTTGACAGCGTAAATGCATCTGCTCTTCTTATTAGGGCCATCAGTATAATGGCTATAATGCCGTATATAAAATATGATAAATAACTTTTAAGGGCATTTTTTGCCAGAGCGTCTACCCTAATGGGCAATCCTGCCTTTTTATTCTTAAATATATTTACGGAAACCGCCGCCATAAATACTCCGATGAAGATGTATATCAATACCTGCGCGTAATAAAACGCGTTTGGCAGAAACATAAGGCTTCCCGGATAGCGCATAAAACTTTCGCCTATGTATTTTTTTATAATAGGCCCCGCGACAATTGAGATAGGTTTTGCGGTGGAAAAATAAATAAACTCTGCTGCTAAAGCTTCAAAAAATGCTATAAATATAAAAGGAAGCAAAACAACAGGATTGTTTTTTATAAAATCAAATGACGATAACCAGTTTTTTCTAATTGAGTATTTCATGATTTTTTATTATATCATATACTTTCAAATTTAAAAATGTTTTTTATAAAGTTTAACTTTCTTTTATATTTTTAGAAAGTAGGTAAAAAAATATGTATAATTTTACCCAGGAATTTTTACGCTGTCCGCCAAAGATTACTTCTTTCTTTTCTTATTCAAAATTCCATACGCAAACAAACCAGTGCCTATCATAGCCATTGTCGCAGGCTCTGGGTTGTGATGCGCGCTGGCACCTGTACTGCTGCTTTCGCTATAATCTGAACCGCTGCTGCCTGTAGAAAACCCGCTCCAGGAATCTCCTGAACCGGATCCTTCTGTCACGCAACCGCTCAACATCACAGCGCTCATTAAACAGAGTACTATAAGAAACATGTTCGTTTTCATAATAATAAAATATTATAATTGCAGGGGAAGAACACAAAACTTTAATGGGCTTTGTGCTCTCCCCATTTAAGCATGCTTAACTGGTTCAAGCATCGCCCCTTTTAGTATTGGGCAGGAACATCGAATAACTCAATACTCAATACTCCGTACTCAATACTAAAAGTGCTATGCCATGAACTTTTTCTTGATTGTTCTTACTGCCATGCCTATCAGGCCTAAGCCTAACATAGCTACGCTTGCTGGTTCCGGCGCTGGGCCTGGAACTGGATCGTAATCGTTAATTGAGTTCTGCAGTGAACCGCTTACCCACTGAGGTGTTACGGGCGATGTAAAATACAACCATTCGCTTTGTTCGCCTGGGAAAACCCAATCTGGATCATCAAAGTAGAATTTTATACTAGAACCTGTGTGTGATGTATGATCCGGAGCAACTGTGCCACCTGCTCTCTCAAGCCACCCGGAAGAAATAATTGGCGCTCGTGCGCTATTACCTACTGAGAACATTGAAAGCTCTACGTCACTTGTGTTGTCGTTTGTAACATAGTAGAAATAGTGCCAATTAGTATCTGCCGCGAGGTAGCTGCTAGTGTCACCTGGCGCGTATAGTTCCCAATGAACATTACCTGTCCATTCAGAAGTGCTGTAGTAAGCCACTCCTGTCATCGGGAATGCATAAACCTGAGAAGCAACTAACATGCAAGCTGTTGCAATAAGCAATGCTAACATTGTCTTTCTTAACATATTTTTATTTCACCTCCCTTCTCTTAAAAATTTTAAATCCAAATAAACTTATACCAAAAAGCGCTAATGTCGTAGGTTCAGGAGTAGTATTACCGTGCTGACTCATTGGCCTTTGTGTTGTTCCGTTACTAAAATATGTGCCGCCCTTTCCGCCCCAGTTTCCTGTTACAGGGGGCTGGCTGCTGTAAAAACCAAAATATCCTATTACTGTTCCTGCTGTTTTATCGATCTCTATATCTTCGGGCGTTTCCCATTTTATTACCCAGTCATCATAATCACCGACTTGTCCGAGATTCTGCCCAAATTCCGGATCCCAATCATATTGCTGCCCATCTATAATACTGTAGCCATATATACTGTCTTCGTCTATGCTTGCGTGAGAGCAATTTACTTCAAGCCACCAGTGGCTGATGCCTCTCATATCAGAAGGATTGTATGTATAGCTTGGGTAAGATAACGTATATTGATAAAAATGGGTATTGCTGTCCCAACTGCTTTCAACAACCATATCAAAAAAAGAAGCATGGGCACAAGGCACGCTTGCTACAAGCAGGCTGAAAAATATAAATAATCCAATTATTGTCTTTTTCATTTAATTAAATTAGCCTTTCTTCTTCTTAAAAAATTAATTCCAAGCAATCCTAATCCCAAAAGGCTCATTGTCGCAGGTTCAGGGGTGACCGAGCCTCCTATATAATCATTGGCACAGGTTGCTCCGCCGTAGAAAAAGTTGAAAGAACTATACCAATCGTCAGGTAAATAGCTATTATCTAAAGCTAAGCTTATTCTCCAGTCCGCCACATCATTATTAAGGATGCCTGTAGGGTCATTGGAATACCAGGCCAGGCTGTTGGCCCCTATCGCAGAGCCATTGGCTATTCTGACTATCTGGTCATGATGATATATATATCCTGCAAAATAATCATCAGACTCATTCCATGTTGATACATCATAAAGCGTACCTGCTGTTACATTGTCGTGATTTGTAAAAGCAATGCCATATTCGTATATGCCGTTACCGTCTAAATCAAGCGCGAGATCAGCGGGCTTTGCGCCATAACACTGCCATGGGCTTCCGTCATAAAAATTTGTATATATGTCAAATGTAGTATGGGTTGCCCCGGGGTTTATTTTTACACTGAAAAGTTCAAAGTGGCGGGAACCTATTCTGTCATAATTCTCATAATTGCCGTAACCTGGCCATGCGTTGTTTATGGGATCTGTAAACACATATGCGTATGAAGAATCAGCGCTAAAACACGCTATGATGATTAAAATGCCGCATAATATTACTTTTTTAAATATAGGCATGCTTACATTTTCTTTCTTTTAAATATGCCAAGGCCCAGCAAGCTTAATCCTAAAAGGCTCATTGTCGCAGGTTCAGGCACAATTTTAGTCTCAAATTGAAACCTTATGCCGTCATTATAGTAATGGCAATCAGGGTCAAAGCCAAATCCGAAATTTCCATCCTGTATAGCGTTGTTAAGCACTCTTAATTCGCGGCGTGTAAAACGATACCTTAAGTTTTCCGGATCGTTTACATATTCTTCCCCGTCCCAATATTCATTATCATCGGTCCAGGTAAATAATAACCGCCCTCTATCCTCAAAATAATCTGAATCTATCTGATAATCATCAAAAACTCTTATCCCCCTTGGGGCATCTCTGAATAATCGCACATATAAAATATCGTCTTCGGGTTCATACCAGTTATTTATATTAAAAATCTGCAATCTTGCGCGCGTAATTACTTCATTCGGCGCCAGTGTCTGTCTTATGCCCCAGGAATATGCCTTATTATGGTTTAAATCATATAAATCCAGATCCGGAGGGGTAAAAGTATACATTGCTGCATATGAAAGGCTTTGTTCGGCCGTATATATAATAAGGAATAGAAATAAAATAAATAAAATCCGTTTTATCATTATCTTGCTCCTCTTCCTACCGCGACTACAAATATAGTGCGCAGTAATATCCTTAAATCTGTTAGCAGGCACATCTTCCTTATATATAAAAGGTCATACTTTATTTTCTTTTTAACATCCTTTATGGTCTCATCATATTTATGCCAGACCTGCGCAAGGCCTGTTATGCCGGGCTTTACGCTATATCTTTTCCTGTAATCTTTTATCTCTTTTGAAAGTTTATTTACAAAAACAGGGCGTTCCGGCCTTGGGCCAACTATGCTCATTTCGCCCTTTAATACATTGATTAACTGGGGGATTTCGTCTACGTGGGATTTTCTTATTAATTTGCCGCATTTTATAAGGCGGGGGTCATTTTCTCTTGCCCATATGGGGCCTGTTTCTTTTTCAGCGTCAAGTTTCATTGTGCGCACTTTATATATCTTAAAAAGCTTACCGTTTAAGCCTACTCTTTCCTGCTTGTAAAATATGGGGCCAGGGGAAACTACCTTGATAAGCACTGCAGCAAAACCTATGAGCGGGGATAATATCACTAATCCCACTGACGCTACAAAAACATCAAACACTCTCTTAAATTCAGTGAAACGCTT